>Ga0070699_100005301_pt1 | contig 11309 bp, 10 predicted proteins | sample KBSK1503metaG_FD_65473 | JGI IMG/M metagenome (GOLD analysis project Ga0070699, IMG submission 65473) | Corn, switchgrass and miscanthus rhizosphere microbial communities from Kellogg Biological Station, Michigan, USA - KBS K1-50-3 metaG | ecosystem: Host-associated > Plants > Roots >...
CCCGGCACCGCGATGGCTACCGCGGAACGCCGGGCCCGCCGGACGACGCCGGCGAAGCCGAGTTCGTCGCCTGGCTCGACGACCTGCAGGCCGAGTGGGTCCGCGCCGCCCGTAGGCTCAGTCCTCGCGTGGTCACCGATCTCCTCGAATGGGCTGGACCCCAGGTTGCCGACATGGTCCGCGGCCAGGACCCGCGGGCGCGCACCGGCCACGTGTCGTGGGCCGGCGGCCTGGTCCCGGTCTGGCTGGACCAGGCTCGCGAGCTGTCGGAGTACTGGATCCACCGCCAGCAGCTGCTCCAGGCCCTGGGCCGCCCCAGCGACCTGCGCGCGGACCTGGCCGCCCCGGTGCTGGACGGGCTGCGCTGGGCGTACCCGTTCCGCCTCGCGGAGGCCGGGGCTCAGCCAGGGGATACCGTGACCATCGCCGTCTCCGGCCCGGTGACGGTGACCTGGCAGCTTGTAGCGACCGCGACCGGATGGGCCTTCCGCGGCGGACCGGGCCCGCGGGTCGTCGCCCGCCTCGACATGACCACCGAGCAGGCCTGGCGTCTGCTGACCAATAACCTCCCCAGCGCCCAGCGGGCCCGGCTGACCGCATCGGGTGACGCCCCGATCCTCGGGATCCTCTACCAGACCCGGGCGATCATCGGCACACCCAAGTGACCTAGAGCGGCCTCGCCCCTGGGGCTTAGGCGGCCTGGGAGGGCGGCCCGTGGGAATGCAGGATCCGGTCGCGGCCGGGACTGGTGGCGGTGACCGTCCCGTCGGGGAGCAAGACGATGCCCCAGCCCCACCGGTGGACCGCGATCAGGTGGTGGAACGTGCATAGAAGGAGCAAGTTGGTCAGGCAGGTCTTGCCGCCCTGCGACCGCGGCAGGACGTGGTGCGGCTGGCAGGCGGCCGCTGGCTGGTCGCAGCCCGGGAAGCGGCAGTGCCGGTCGCGGGTGATGACCGCGCGGCGCAAGTGCGCGGGGATGGTCTCGGTGGCGGCGCCGGTGTCGAGGGAGGCTGACCGAGGCGGCCGGGCCGTCGAGCAGGCCAGTGCGCAGGTAGGCGGCCAGGCCGGCAGGGCCGGAGAGCAGGTCGGCGGCGCGGGCGAGCAGGATCTGCCGGAGCGCCCTCGTCGCCAACTCGCGCCGCGCCTCGTTCGCCTCGCGGTCGCATTCGTGGCGGTCAGGCGGGCCGGACTGGCCGCGCGGTGCGTGCCAGCCGACGGGGTTCTGCCGCGCCAGCAGGGCGACGGCGAGCTGGCCGAGGATCTGCGTGTCGATGTGGCCGGTGACGATCGGGACGATGGTGGCGTCGCAGTCATATCCCGGCCCGGCGATCGCCGCGGCCCAGGCGGCCTCGGCGGCCCCGGCCCCGGGCTGGCCGCGTAGCTGGTCCAGGGTCATGCCGAGCTGGATCTGCGTCGGCTGCCCGGCTCGCTCTGGCAGGCAGCCTGCGGCGATCAGCCGGCGGCAGGCATCCTCGAGCGCGTCGTGGTCGCGCTGCCACTTCGACCGCAGGTCCTCCGCGCCCGCCCGCTTGCCCAGCGCCTCCAGCACCGCGGCCAGCGCGGCGGCGCACTGCGGGGTCAGGTCCCCGCCCAGCTTCCCGGCGCCGCGGAAGGTCCGGGCCAGGTGCACGCCGCGGTCCTCGAACCCGTCGTCGTCATCGGCGTCGGGACGGGCGGCCTGCTTGTGGATCTCCTCGGCCAGGGTCGACAGGTCGCGCAACTCCGCACCGCCCGCGGCGGCGGCCAGGAGGATCTGGTCGGCGCCGTCGCGGTGCTCGGCGGGCAGCATGTCGGTCCATTCGCAGATGTGCCGTGCCCACGACTCGGAGACCTGCGCGCCGGCCAGCGCGTCAGCCACCGCGGGATGAGCCGACAGCCGCCGCATCCACCCGATGGCTCCTGTGGCCGCGCCACCGCTGATCCGGGTCCGCCATTTCAGCCACGTGCGGGTCGACCCGTGCCCATCGCCGACCGGCCCGTCCTGGGCGTGGAAGGCGGCCAGGACTCGCGACCGGGCGGCGGTGTGCTTGGCGGTGGCCTGCTCCAGCGCGCGCAGGCAGCCGGCCTGCTCGGCGGTGGTGAGCGAGGCCACGTCGGCGGCGTTGAGGTAGTCCAGCCCGGCGCTGATCGCCGACAGCGCCTCGCCCGCGGTCGCGGGCGGGGCGGGCGGCTGGCCGGGCAGGCACATGGCTTCGGGCCTCTCCCTCCGGGTGGCGGGCTGCGCTGCTGGGTGCTGATCCTGACTCGATTATTAATTCGATACTAACGCTCGGATCTGACAATTCCAGGTCCTGTGGCGAACCCGGAGCGAATTTTCTGATTACTCAGCAGGCTTCCCGGCACCCCGGTACTGACCGATCGAATGTCACCTGAACAGGTAGAGCCCAGCATCCCCTTCTCGTTGCGGGATTGTAGGCTCGGCCTGCTCGGACACCGTGTACTCAGCGTGGGAGGGGCAATGGCGCTGGTGGCTCGTCAGGCCGGAAGGCGCCCCGACCGCGCTGATAGCGCCTGGGCACGGCCTTGCCGTTGGCTGAGCACGAGGCCCCGCCGAGGCCGCGCGTTAGGGTAGTCGGCGAGGGTAAGACGAGCACGCTGGCGCGCGAGACATGAGCCGCAAGCACGGCCATTGGGGTTTCGCTGAGGAAGCCAATGCCTGGGCAACCCGGGCACGGCGCCGCGATGAGCGCGAGGGCCTGCGGAACGAACTCGACGAGCTGCGCCGCACGCGACGCCCTTAACGGCCGATGGGGGAGGGATTATGTCTGGGTTCGTGCTGGGACCGGATGCGGGCCGGGCCTATGAATTCCACGGCGCGACGGTCGTTATCAAGGCTTCGGGAGACGACACGCTCGGCCAGCTTGCGGTCATGGAGTCCGTCTACCCGCCGGAGCTCTCGGTCCGCCCGCACGTGCACGACGGCGAGGACGAGATGTTCTACCTGCTCGCCGGGGAGCTCACCGGGTTCTGCGAGGAGGACCGGTGGACCGCGACGCCGGGCAGCTTCGTGTTCGTCCCTCGCGACCGCGTGCACGGCTTCACGGTCACCAGCAGCGAGCCGGCCAGGGCCCTCGTCATCACCGGCCCCCCGCAGCTCGACCGCCAGATCGCCACGCGCGACCTGCGGCCTGGACCGGGGCGGGCCGACTAAACCGCTGGTCAGACCAGATCAGTTTCCGCGACACGCCGTGGGCCGCCCTGACACCAGCGGGTTCTGCCCGCTTTCGCGGCACCCCAGGCGGGCTAGGGGTTCGTCGCGCCCGGGGCACCGGGGGCGGCGGTGGAGACGCCACTCGACGCGTCTTCGACGCGGGGTGAAGGTGACACAGCGCCGCTCATGACCACGGCCTGCGGCGGGGCGGCGGCGTTAAGGCGGGATGCGGCGAGCATTCGCGCGCACGCGGCGATCAGCGCCACGACGAACACGCAGTAGACCCAGAACACCGGCGTGAGGCCGGAGTCGATCGTGAGCCCGATCCGTGCGGCCTCGGCCGACGAGATCCCGAACTGCTGCGGCGTGGCCCCTTCGCCGACCTGGACGAGCGCCGAGATCGCCTGGGCCGCCAGCGGAACGGCGGCGCCGGCGAGCAGCGCCGCTCCGAGGCGGACCGGGCGCCACAGCGCCGCTGCGGCCACGACCGCGACCACGGCCACCATCACCGCGACGTTCCCGAAGATCACCGGCCCCGGGTTCGCGAACGCGTTGCCCGCGGTCACGGACTGGGTCGTCCCGTCGGCCGCCCGCAGGACGAAGCTGTCCCACGAGGGCGCGAACGCGATCGCCGCGCCTAGGCCGGCGAGGATCAGCGCCGCGACGGGACCGATCTGGCTGGTCCTGGGCTGGCCAGGGGCCCCGGCCGGCCCGAGCCGGAAGGCCATCGTGGAGCCGGCCGCGCAGGCGAGCCAGCCGACGAGCCCGAGCACCAGGCCGGCGCCCGCCAGGTGCGCGCCGCCGGCGATCACCTGGCCGGCGTCCGCGAAGAACAGGCCGAACGTGACGGTGCTCGTCCCCAGCCCGAGGAGCGCTCCTGCCCGCAGGCGGTCACCGCCCACCAGGATGAGCGCTGCGCTCATGCTCCAGGCGCCGAGGTAGATCGCATGCGGCACCAGCTCGGCCGGCTGCTGGGCCAGGCTCGCCCCGGCGACGTAGCCGGGGAACAGCCCGGCGATCCCGCAGACGACCCCCGCGGCGAGCAGCGCCGCCGCGATGGCCGCGTTGCCCACGGGCAACAGCGCGGGCCGGCTGACCGCGGCGATCGTGCCCGGCGCCTCGATCGCCGTGAACCGCTGCCAGGCGCCGGACCAGCCCTCGCGGGTATCGGGCCACCACTCGATGGGCTGCGACCCGGACTGCGCCGCCCCAGCGACCCAGATGGCAAAGAAATTGACCCCTCGCCCGATCTCGTACCTCGCTCCGCGGTGCGAGATCGTTACCTTCTCACGCACAGCTCCTACCCTTCCTCAGCGTCTCAGAAGAGGGTAGGAAGCCGATCTGCGGTCTGCCTGGATGCTGGCTGAAGGCTTGCTCATTACCTCTCGGCCAGCAGGTACAGCTGGTAGCACGCCTGGCCGAGGTAGGCGCTGTACGACTCCCACTCGTAGATGCCGCCCAGCTGGAAGCCGCCGATCGTGCCGATGACCACGCCGGTGCCGTTGCGGCTGTTGTACCGGACGATCCAGGGGCTGCCGCTGGTCCCGTCCTGGTAGCCGTGGCAGTAGAACTTGATCTGGGTCGGCTCGAGCTCGAGGCTGTGCGTGGCGCACTCGACCGGCCTGGAGTCGCTGCTGTTGTAGCCGATGACCTCGATCGGCCGCATGAACGGGCGGTTGATGCCGAGCTGCAGCGCGCCCGTCATCTGCTGGATCGGCCGCGTGGTCCCCGGGGGCGGGGTGACCGAGAGGAACGCGAAATCAAGGTTCTGGTTCTGCGAGCTCTTCCAGCCCCGAGCAACGGTGATCTTTTTCACCACCCAGGCTCCGTGGGGCGCGTGGCCGGAGTGATACCCGGGGATGAACTCGATGTTCCTGAAGGGACCGCCGGAGTAGACGCAGTGGGCGGCCGTGAAGACCGTGTCCTGGCGCCTGCTGCCGATGACGCTCGCCGTGCAGTAGTGCGCCGAGGACCCGCTGGTGAAGAACAGGGCACCGACGGTGGGCACGCCGTTGAACGGCCTCGCCGTGGGCGTCCCCGGGGGAGGGCTGGCCGAGGGGCCCGCGATGACCGCGTTCAGCCTCACCACCGGAGTCGCGCCCGCCATCCGCGCCGGGGTCCAGAACGCGCGGGCCGCCTGCTGCGCCGCCGTGCTGACGGTGGTCGTGACGCCGATGGCCGGGGCCTGGGCCGGGCCGCCTGTGGACGCCAGCGCCATACCGCCGAGCGCGCTGCCCGTGGCCAGCGCGGCCAGCATTAATGCGGTGATCGCCCAGCGGTGATGTCGCCGTCCCCAGCCCATGCACGCCCCTTCGCAGTGTCAGCGACCATATTGGCACAATATGGGGGGCATTGGGATGCCGGATGGCCTCAAGCCGCGAGTTCGTGCCCGGCGTGGCCCGCCCCCGCGCCCGCCTCATTCCAGCCAGAGCGGCCGGAGCTCGAACGTGCCGATCCTAGCGGTCGGGTGGCGTGACGCGACCTCGATCGCCTCGTCCAGGTCCGCGCACTCGAGCACGCTGAAGCCCGGCGATCTGCTCCCTGGGGTCGGCGAACGGGACCGGCCCTGCGCCAGCGGGCTACTAGCGGGCGCGCATCCGGTTGTTGCGGGCGTTGTGCTCTACCTCGGCCAGGCCCAGCACCTCGAGGACCGGCGGCACGTAGTTGGCGAACCGGCCGCGAAGCCCCTTCTTCAGGCCGTACCAGCCGCCCACCGGGTTGCCGGGAGACCGGCCCCAGGCCTCGACCGAGCCCTCGGCGGCCTGCTTCTGCTCGTCGGCGTTGCCGAGCGGCACCCAGTCGCCGCGCTCCTTCAGCATCGCGTGCAGATCCTCGATGCAGCGAAGCTGGTAGCGCAGCTGGGTGGTGCCGACCTGGACTACCAGCGCCGGGGGATCGGAATCCTCGTCCCGCCAGGCCTCGAAGTCAGACTTCCCTGGCGGGGTGGCCAGGATCCACGGATCTTCGGCGGTACCGGACCCGGCGGTGGTGCTGCTCATCGCGGTGTTCCCCCATTCGCACAAGGACACCGGCGATTATGGCAGCCCATACATGACATCCGATGTCGTGATTTCGGACTATCTTTGGCCTGTGCGCGCCAGCCGTCTCGTCGGCCTGCTGGGACTGCTCCAGGCCCGCGGCCGGATGAACGCCCGGCAGCTGGCCGGCGAGCTCGAGGTGTCGCAGCGCACGATCCTGCGCGACATCGAGGCACTCAGCACCGCGGGGATACCGGTCTACGCCGTCCGCGGCAGGCTGGGCGGCTTCGAGCTGCTGGACGGGTTCACCAGCCACCTGCCCGCCGCCCGGTACCGGCCAGAGCGGCTGTCCGCGGGCGGCAGCGTCCAGCGGGCGCTCGTCCGCCTGTCGCCGCGCGGCCGCCGGCTCGCCGCGCTGCTTGGCCGGCCGGCCGGCATCCGGATCCGCCGGGGCGCCCGGCCCGCCGCGGGCCGCGAGGACTGGGTAGAGGCCTGGGTACGGATCGACTCGGCCGAGGCGGCGGTGCTCGACATGCTGGCCCTCGGGGCCGAGGTCGAGGTCGTGCACCCACCGGAGCTGCGCGCCCAGATCGCCGAGGCCGCCGGGCAGATCGCGGCCTTGCATGCCTCCCGAAGCAGTCGAATATCGTGACCGCATGCGCTACAGGATGGTGGTCCGGGTTACTCCCGCCGACGTCGGCAAGCGGGTCGTGATCCGGTGGCGCCGGCCTGGACCGGGCGACAGCGAGCAGATAGCCGACGTCCTCGGCATTCTGGAGGAAGCTGACGCGCGATCCTTCACGGTCCGAACCCGTGACGGGACACTGGTTGTGATCCCGGCCGACCGCGCCCTCGCCGGAAAGCTGGTGCCGCCGCCGCCGGCCCGTCGGGGCCGAGCCGATCCGGAGCCGCGCTGACTGGCGCCCGCCAGCGCCTCGTTACCGTGGATATCGTGAATCGGTCTCAGCAAGCTGCCGCACCGCGCGTCCGGCTCTCGGCCGCACTAGCGCTCGGCGTGATCTCCATCGGGGTGAGCATCCTGCTGATCTCTGCTGACGGGATCGGCCGGAGCGTCCAGTGGTCTCACCACGCCGCCGTGTCGGCCGCTCCGTTGCTGCTGGTCGCCGGGGCCATCGCCGCAGTGAGCGTCGCGCATCCGCCTATGGCACGACACGGGCTGATGCGTCTCGTCGCGGTGCTGGCCTTCTCGGCCTGGGGCATGGCGCAGCTATTCCCGGATTCCGCCGCAGCCGGAGCTCTCAACGACGTCGCGATACTGCTTTTCGTCATCGACGCCGCGATTGCCGTCATCTCCGACTCGCGAACCATACGGCAGGCGTATCGCCCTCACTCTGCCCCGGCAGCGGGGAGGCTGCCCGTTCACGGCGACGCCCGGGACGAGGTCCGGCACTCGTCGCACTCACCAGACTGAAGAGCACGGGCTGGCTAGGGCCGGGCGGGGTTGTCAGCCCAGGTCCGCCCAGACGATCGAGGAGAGCCTGGCGATAGTCGTCACGCCGTACTGCCGCGTCGGGTTCCCGGTGCTGAAGACCGCGATGAGGTAGTCCCGTCCCCCGCCGGAGACCCACCCGACGCTGTTGACCTGCCAGTCTTTCCGCGCGGCGTCGAGGGGCAGCCAGCCGTCCTTGAGGGCCACGGTAGCCTGCGGCGAGACGCCCGCGGTGATCCCCCACCGCTGGCTCGGGATCACGTCCTCCATCAGCCCCAGCACGTAACGCCGGTCGGCGTCGGACAGGAGCGGGCCCGGCCGGGCGAGCTGCCGCAGCAACGAGATCTGGTCGGCCGGCGTGGTGGTCGTGAGCCCCCAGCCCGGCCACGGGAAGCCGGCGCACACGACGCACGCCGACGGGGAGGTGCGCGTGAGCCCGGCGGCGGCGTTGAACGAGCGGACGCCCGGCGCGCCCCCGGCCGCGCGCCACAGGTCCGTGGCCGCGTTGTTGTCGCTCCGCTCGATCATGAGCCTGGCCTGCGCCGCCTCGCGGCGGGTCAGTCCGCTGCGGCCCCGCTGGACGAGCAGCGCCTCGAGGATGTCGACCTTGACCACGCTCGCCTCTGCCTGCGGCGGTCCCTGACCGACGGTCCAGGTCTGTCGCGTGTCCAGGTCGTAAACGGCGGCCAGCACCGTGCCGTGGCGGGTGGCCAGGAACGAGGTCGCCCGGCCGGTCAGCGGGTCCGGCCGCAGCCGGCGCGCCGACGACACCGGCCGGGACGGCGGCACCCTCCGGGCGCCCTGGTCATCCTGGGAGAACAAGAGAACCGAGCCCGCGGCGGCGGCGACCACCAGCCCGCTGGCGAGGATCGCGAGCACCGCCCTCGCGCGGCGGGCTGGCACGCGGGTCACGGGACGGCTGCTGCGGGGCTGGGCGCTAGATTTCGCCTGGCGACTTCTGCCGGACGCCGTACCGGGCCGCGAGGGAGTTCCACACCTGGACGAACGCGGCCTTGGACGAGTCGGCATGCCGGTCGGCGGCCAGCGCAGCCTGGTAGGCGCTCGAACCAGACGTCGGCGTGCACCCGGAGTTCAGCTGCTGCCGGGCCCAGGTCAGGTAGTCGCGGTCGGCGTCCAGCGAGTTACGCAGCGCCGAGGTAAGGTCGGACTTCACGGTCGCGCCCCGGGCCATGGCGGCCGTCGACAGCGCAAGCGCGTGGTTGTACTCGGCGCTGCGCTGGTTCACGACGCGCTGGATCCGGGCCACCGCCCGGGGCAGGTGCACGCAGTTGCCGGCCTGCCTGATCGCCACGACGAGCGACTTCCTGGTGGCCGCGCTCGTGGTCAGCAGGGTGTCGACGGCGGCCGCCTGCCGGGAGGCCAGGCCAGATGCCGGCGACGACGGCCCCGAGGAGGAGGTATGCGGCGACGGCGTGCCCGGTGCCGAATGTCTCGACAGGACGAACGCCACGACCACGGCGACGACGACGATCGCCGTGCCCACGGCGCCCAGCATGAGCCTCGTGCGGCTGGGGGTCGGCCGGGACGGCCGCGGCCGCTGCGGCTCCCGGCCCGGCCCGGCCGACGAGCCCCCGCCCGCCCACTCTGGCCGGCCCGCCGGGTCCGCCCACTCTGGCCGGCCCGCCGGGTCCGCCCACTCCGGCCGGCCCGCGGAGCCTGCACCCTCCCATTCTCGCCTGCCCGCCGAGCCGGCACCCTCCCAATTGCGCCGGCCCGCCGAGCCCGCATCTTCCCGCTCCGGCCGGCCCGCCGCACCCGCGCCGGCCCAGTCAGGCCCGCCCGCAGGACCCCTGCTCTCCCAGCCTGGCCCGCCAGACGGGCCTGCGCTCTGCCAGTCAGGCCCGCCCATCTGACCCGCGCCCGCCCACTGCGGCGCGGCGGAAGGGCCCGCCCCCTGCCAGCCCTGTCCTTCCGCCTGCGGCACGGGCGGTGACCAGCCCGCTCCGTACGGCGAGGGCGCCGGGGGCCGGGTGGCGTCGCGGGAGAAGTCATGCTGCGCGGCCGCCCACGTCTCCCCGGGAGATTCCGCCTCGCCGTAGGCCCGCCCGGGAGGCTCCTGAGCGACGTAGGCCGGGCCGGCGTCCGCACCTGGCCCGGCGTGGCCGGACCAGGACGGCCCCGCGGGAGCGTCGGGCTGGGCGGGCCCGAGCCCCAGCGCCCTGTGCAGCTCTTCCGCGAACTGACCGCAGGTCATGAAGCGGTCGGCCGGGTTCTTGGCCAGGGCCGTGGCCAGGACCTGGTCGACACCCGGGGGCAGGTCGGGCCGCCGCGCGCTCGCGGTGGGCGGCGGCGCGTACAGCTGCGCGTACATAACGGTCAGGCCCTGATCCTGGCCGAACGGCGGCGCGCCGCACAGCAACTCGAACCCGGCGCAGGCCAGCGAGTAGAGGTCCGCGCGCCCGTCGACGGCCCGGCCCTCGACCTGCTCCGGCGCGACGTAGTCGAGCGTGCCAGCGACCTGGCCCACCGTGGTGCCGTCGCCCGAAGGCGAGTTCTTGCTGATCCCGAAATCGGACAGGTACACGTGGTAGAAGTCGCTGCTGTCGGCCCGCCGGGGCGCTCCCCCGCCCGCGTTGTCACCGGCTTCGAGGAGCATGTTCGTGGGCTTGACGTCGCGGTGGATCAGGCCGTTGGCATGCGCGGCATCCAGAGCCGACGCGACCTGGGCGATAATGCTCCACGCCCAGCCGAAGGGCAGCGGCCCGAGCCGGTTGAGCAGCGCCCGGGCGTCGCCTCCCTGGATGTATCGCATGGCCACGTACAGGGTGCCGCCCGCGTCGCCGACGTCGTAGACGGGAACGATGTTGGGATGGTCCACCGCCGCGGCCGCGCGTGACTCGTGCAGGAAGCGGGTCCGGAAGGCGGCGTCGCGCGCCAGCTCCGGCGCGAGGACCTTGAGCGCCACCGTGTGGTCCTTGCGCTCGTCCCGGGCGAGGTAGACGGTCGCCATGCTGCCACGGCCGAGGTAACCGTCCAGACGGTAATCGGCTATCTTGCCTGCCATTCCGGAGCCTGGCAGGACCGGCTCAGTCTCGCGGCTCACCGCCGCACCACCCTCGATGTCCCATTCCGGGCCGGTGCCCGCAGCCCGCTCCCACGATAACGACACGTCACCAGGCGTGTCCGTCCAACGGGACGATACTGGTCACCATGTCATCCAGGCAGCCGGATCGCGGCCCGGGCGGCCAGCTCGCCGGCCCGGGCGCCGTCGAGCTGGTCGCCGACCCTGACCGGCCCAGGGCCTGGACGCTCCTGGTGGACGGCGCGCCGCAGTCTCACGTTGACCTCGCCGATCCCCGGCACCTGGAGTTCGAATACATGCGCAGGCTCGGGCACCTGGTCGACCTGGCCAAGCCGCCCGGGGAGCCGCTGCGCGTGCTGCACCTCGGGGGCGGCGGCCTCACCCTGGCCCGTTACGTGGCGGCGACCCGGCCCGGCTCCGACCAGCTCGCGGTCGAGGCGGATGCCGCGCTGCTGGAGCTTGTCCGGCGGCGGCTGCCCCTGGGCCAGCGCGGACGCCGGTCGGGCGGTGGTCGCGCGGGCCGGGTGCGGGTCCGGGTCGCAGACGCCCGCGCCGTCCTGGAACAGGTGCCGGCCGGGTCCTATGACGTGGTGATCGCGGACCTGTTCACCGGGGCACGCACTCCCGCGCATCTCACGTCGGCAGAGTTCGCGGCCGCCGTGGCCCGCGCGCTCGGCCCGTCGGGCA
>Ga0070699_100005304_pt1 | contig 11306 bp, 9 predicted proteins | sample KBSK1503metaG_FD_65473 | JGI IMG/M metagenome (GOLD analysis project Ga0070699, IMG submission 65473) | Corn, switchgrass and miscanthus rhizosphere microbial communities from Kellogg Biological Station, Michigan, USA - KBS K1-50-3 metaG | ecosystem: Host-associated > Plants > Roots >...
GGCGGCGCCGGCGGCGCGGGGGGGCACTTCGACGTTGGCCACCACGATGGCGCGCCCGAACAGGTTGTCGACGATCACGACCGTGTCCGCGATCATCATCACGGCGTCGGGCACCGCCAGCGTGTCGGCGGGCGGATGCGGGAGGCGCTCGACGGTGCGCACCAGGTCGTAGCCCAAATAGCCCACGGCGCCGCCCGTGAAGCGGGGGAGGCCCGGGATCGCGACGGCGGGCAGGGCGCGCATCCGCTGGGCCAGGTCGCCGATCGGGTCGTCCGTGGCGCCCACGACCTCCCAGCCGCGGGCCTTGGTCCAGCGGTCGATCGTGCGGGCCCCCCCGCTCTCCGCCCGGCAGCGCCACACCTCGCGCGGCTCGGTGCCGAGAAAGGTGTAGCGGGCCCAGCGCTCGCCCCCCACGAGCGATTCCAGCAGGAACGCGAAGGGGGGGCGGGCCACCTTGACGAAAGCGGCGAGCGGTGTGTCGGCGTCGAGGACGACCTCGCGCACCACGGGAACCATGCCGCCGTGTTCGGCGCGCGCCAAGAAGTCCGCGCGGGCGTCGCTCATCGGGCGGCGAGCGGGGTAGAGGGGATATGCGACTCGTCGCCGCCGCGCTCGCCCTGGCCGGTCTCGGCCTGCCGGCCTGGGGATCGATCCGCGCCCAGGCGTGGAACTCGGACTCTGCACTCGCACTGGCGCGCCGCGCCGCGCTGCGCCGCAGCGGCGCCGCCGCCGACACCACGCTCCACGACTACAAGGCCCAGGCCCACGGCTTCCTATTCTTTCTGGGCGCCTTCGGCGAAGGCCTCGCCGACCCTCCGCGCCTCGTCAAGGCGGACCAATTGGAGCTGGAAGTGTACTGGAGGGCCCCCGCGAGCAGCAAGCAGCGCGTCGTCGGCTGGCGCGATCAGGCCCAACTCCCCACCGACATCAACTACCACCGCGACCACCTGGGCATCATCCAGAACAACTTCGGCGCCGCCATCCGGCTGGGCGAGGGGGACGAGGTGCGCGATGTGCCGCACCCGCTCTCCGCCGTCGGCCTGGATCTGTACGAGTTCGCGCTCGGCGACACCACCATCATCGCGCTCCCCGAGCGCGAGGTGCGCGTGGTGGCGCTGCGGGTGCGGCCCAAGAGCTTCGACCTCCCGCGCATCGTGGGCACCCTCTATCTGGACGTGGCGTCCGCCGATCTCGTGCGGATGGCGTTCAACTTCACGCCGCGCTCCTACCTGGACGGCCAGCTCGAGGACGTGAGCATCGTGCTCGACAACGCGCTGTGGGAGCAACGCTACTGGCTCCCGTATCGCCAGGAGATCGAGATCCGGCGCCGCGCCACGTGGCTCGACGTGCCGGCACGCGGCATCATCCGCGCGCGCTGGGAGATCGACGGCTACGTGTTCAACGTCGGGCTGGCGCAGAGCTGGTTCGCGGGCGACGAGATCTCCTTCCTCCCCAAGGCGGAGCGCGACTCGTTTCCGTGGACCCAGCCGCTCGCCGCGGCACTCGAGAGCGTGGCCGAGCCGGTGCGTCGCGACGACCTGGAACGGGTCCGCGCCGAGGTCGAGCAGATCGCCGGACGCCGCGCGCTCTCCGGGCTCCGGGCCAACCGCCTCGGCGTGCGCAGCCTCTCGGATCTGGTGCACGCCAACCGCGTGGAGGGGCTCGCGGCCGGCGCGGGCGTCGTGTTGCGCGGCGGGGGCGAGCGGCGCGAGCTGCGCCTGCGCACGAGCTACGGGTTCGCCGACCGACGGGGCAAGGGCGCCCTGACCGCGGTGGAGCGACAGGGTCGGGGCGCGGTCGAGCTGAGCGCGTACCGCGACGTGCGCGACGTGGGAGACTGGCCCGTGATCGCCCCGCTGCAAAACTCGTTCGCGGCCCAGGAATTCGGACACGACTACGGCGACTATTATCTGGCGCAAGGGGCGCGCCTGACATACCGCCACGGCGTCGGCGTGCGCGGGGAGTGGCGCGCCGCAGCCGGCCGCGAGTCGTTCCGTTCGCTCGCCGTCGCCGCCACGCCCGCGAACGGCAGCTTCCGGCCGAATCCGCCCCTGGGCGGGCCGGCGGTGGACCTGGTGCAGGTCGCGTTCGAGCGCCGCAGCGAAGGGTTCGCGGTGCGGCGCGACCTGCATATCGAGACCATGCTCGAAGCCGGGCGCCAGGACGGTGGCGACACCTACGTCCGCCTCTCCGGGGCCGGCCACCTGCTGCTCCCCGTCGGGGCCACGCGCTTGCTTCTTCGGGCTCAGGGCGGCGGGGCGAGCGCGCGGCTCCCGGCACGCCGCGCGTTCGTGCTCGGGGGGCGCGGTACCCTGCTCGGCGACCCGTTCCGCGCGTGGGGCGGCCGGCGCATGGGCCTGATGCACGTGGAGTGGCGCGTGCCGGTGCCGTTCCCATCGCTCGGCGTGGCGCCCTATGCGCGCACCCCGCGCACCGTCACCCTCGCTCCGTACGTGGCCGTCGGTTGGGCGGATCGTCCGGTCGCGGGCACGCCGTGGATGCCCACCCACGGCGCCCGCACCACGCTCGGGCTCGGAGTCGAATGGCTGGGCGTGTTCCGCTGCGAAGCGGGCTTCGGCACCGCGACTCACCGGATGGGGATCGCGTTCGACGTGTCGCGGGACTTTTGGAGCATCCTTTAACACGAGGTTGTGGAGGTTGGTGGAGGGCGGTGGAGGTCGGTGAAGGCTTGACTGTCACAACCTCCACCGTCCTCCACCGTCTTTCACCGTCCTCCCTTTACGGCGCGGCCCGCCGGACTAGCTTTGGATGGTTAACCGAATGGCCGACACGAACTTCCCGGATGAATGGCTGGTCCACTCCCTCGAGGGGGTGGTCACGCCGGAGCTCGTCGCCGAGCTGCGGGAGAAGGCTGCGCCCCAGGCGACCCTGTGGGAGACGCTCGTCGCCCAGAAGGTCGTCAACGACGAGCAGATCCTCACCGCGCTCTCCACCCGCTTCCGCTTGAAGCTCGCCGAGCTGGACAAGGCGGACCCGACCGCGAAGGAGCGGGTCCCGGAGCAGGTCGCCCGCCGCTATCACATCCTGCCGTTCCGCGCCACCGACTCCTACCTCGAGGTCGCGACCGCGAACCCGTTCGACTTGGATGCGGAGAAGGCGCTGGCGTTCGCCACGGCGCGAGAGATCCGCATGCTGCTGCTCGCGCCGTCCAAGATCGCCGAGCGGCTGGACGAGATGTACCGCCCTGAGAAGGCGGTGGACAAGCTGCTCGAGGGCATGGAGAGCTCGGCCGAGCTGGTGCAGCTGCAAGACAGCCTGGCGCCCGACGAGATCACGATCGCCGCTTCCGAGGCCGAGGCGAGCCAGCGCCCGGTGGTGCGGCTGGTGGATCTGATCATCTCGGAGGGCATTCTCGCGCGCTCGAGCGACATCCACATCGAGCCGGAAGAGGGCGGGGTGGCGGTGCGCTATCGCATCGACGGTGTGCTGCGGCAGGTGATGAAGATTCCGCGCCAGGCGGGGCTGCCGCTGATCTCGCGTATCAAGATCATGTCGTCGCTCGACATCGCCGACCGGCTGCGGCCGCAGGACGGCCGCGCACGCGTCGCGGTAAACGGCCAGCCGATCGACCTGCGCGTGTCGACGCTGCCGGCGGCGCTGGGCGAGAAGGTCGTGATCCGTATTCTCGATTCGCGCGCCACGGTCAAGTCGCTCGACTCCCTGGGGCTGAATACCAACGAGACGGAGGGCATCAGGCGGCTGCTCGAGAACCACGAGGGCATCATCCTCGTCACCGGCCCGACCGGCTCGGGCAAGACCACGACGCTGTACTCCTGTATCAACCAGATCAAGAGCGAGGGCGTCAACATCGTCACGGTCGAGGATCCGGTGGAGTACCGGATGCAAGGGATCGTGCAGGTGCAGGTGCAGGAGAAGGCCGGGCTCACGTTCGCCTCGGCGCTGCGCTCGATTCTGCGTCAGGACCCGAACGTCGTGCTGATCGGCGAGATCCGCGATCGCGAGACGGCCCAGATCGCCGTGCAGGCGTCGCTCACCGGACACCTGGTGCTCTCCACGCTGCACACCAACGACGCGTCGAACGCGGTCACCCGGCTCGTGGACATCGGCGTGGAGGCCTACAAGATCGCCGCGGCCCTGCGGGGCGTGTTGGCCCAGCGGCTGATGCGCAAGCTGTGCCCCACCTGCAAAGAAGTATGGATGGAGGCTCCGCCCGACCGTCTCGGGAAGTGGGTTCCGAAGGGAACCCCACTGTACCGCGCCGCCGGCTGTCCCGACTGTGCCATGACCGGATACCGCGGCCGCTTCTCGATCGTGGAGGTGCTGACGGTCACGGCCGAGGTGGAGCGGCGCATCGCGGCGGGCGAGACCGCGGAGCACATCGCGGGCGCCGCGCGCCGCGGGGGAATGAAGGGCCTGTTTGAGTCCGGGCTGGAGCACGTGCTGCGGGGTGAATCGACGCTCGACGAGCTGACGCGCGTCGTCGACATCCCGCAGGAGGACGAGCGGCCATCGGGGCCGGTGGCGGCACCCCGGCGCCCGGGCGGCGGCGTGCCGCAGCCGCAGCACGCGCCGCACGCCGGCGCCGCGCTCGCCCCCGAGCCGACCGCCGACTCGCTGGTGGAGCATTTCGAGCTGCTGGAGGAGCCCGTGCCCGCACGGCGCTCCGGCCCCCACGGCCTCCCCGCCGTCAAGGTCCTGCTCGTCGACGACGAGGACAGCTTGCGCAAGGTGATGCGCGATCTGCTGGAGCGCGACGGCTACGACGTGGCGGAGGCGCGCGACGGCGTACAGGCGCTGGACCAGATCGACCGCGTCGGACCCGACATCATCGTGCTGGACCTGAATCTCCCCGGGCTCGACGGGTACGGCGTGCTGTCGCACCTGCGGTCGCGCCCGGCGACGGCGTCGATCCCCGTCATCGTGCTCACCGCGAAGGGCGACGAAGACAACGAGGTGCGCGTGTTCGAGCTCGGGGCGGACGACTTCCTCACGAAGCCGTTCCGCGCGCGGGCGCTGTCCGCGCGGTTGGAGGCGGTGCTGGGCCGGCGCCGCTGAGGCGAAACCGCTCGTTTCTCCCCTCTCCCCTTTTGTGACATCAGTCCACGTCGCGTTCGTCGACGCCTACGTGCTCCGGGTCGGGTCAGCGGGCCTCGAGGTGCTCGTGCTGCGGCGCGCACCGGGCGGCCGCTCTCCGGGCTCGTGGGAGACGGTGCACGGGCACATCGAGGCGGGCGAGACGCCGGTCCAGGCGGCGCTGCGCGAAGTGCGTGAAGAGACGGGACTCGACCCCGCGCGGCTGTACAATCTGTCGCGCGTAGAGGCGTTCTACCGCCACCGGACCGACGAGATCGCGCTGATACCCGTGTTCGCGGCCGTCGTGGCCGGCGCCGCTCCGCTGCGCGCGTCGACCGAGCACGACCGGTTGGAGTGGCTGGCCCCGGCGGCCGCCGCCGCGCGCTTCGCCTGGCCGCGGGAGCGCAGAGCACTGGACGACGTTTTGTCAATCCTCGGGTCCGGAGACGCGGGCTTGCTGGAAGACGTGCTGCGGATAAGCTAAGGAGGGGATCGGACGGACCGACTGGAGACCTCGACAAGCGCCGACCGCATGTGAATCCGTTCTATCACCGCATCTACCGAGTGGTTCGCCACATCCCCAAAGGCCGCGTCGCGACGTACGGCCTCGTGGCCCGGCTCGCCGGTCGGCCCGGGGCCGCGCGCACGGTCGGCTGGGCCCTCTCGGCGCTTCCCGAAGATGCCGACGTCCCTTGGTGGCGCGTGCTCAACGCGGCGGGCCGGATCTCGCTCTCGGGCGCGGACCACGGGTCCGTCGTTCAGCGGGCCCTCTTGCTCCGTGAGGGGGTGAAGTTCGCGCCGGGCGGGGCGGTAAACCTCGCCGTGTTCGGGTGGCCGGCTGAGGCCTACGACAGCGCGCCCGCGGCCCACATGCGCGCCGCCTCGTCCCGCAGATCGCGCAGGTTGAAAGGCTTGCGGACGTAGCGCAGGCCGAGCCGCACGAGCGCGTCGTCCGATCCGGGCCGCACGTCTCCCGTCGCCACCAGCACCCGGTCCTTGAGGGCCGGATGCGCTTCCACGAGCCGCGTCACGAACAGGTGATCGCGCGCCCGCGCCTGCGCGTCCGCGAGGATCAGGTCGTACGCGCGGGCGCCGGCGAGGTCGAGCCCGTGCTGGGCGTTGCGCGCCACGTCGACCGTGTGGCCTTCCCGGCCGAACAGCGCCTTCACCATGCGGCGCACCGCCGGATCGTCGTCGACGAGCAAGATCGCCCGCTTCGCGGCCGGCGGCGCGGGCGCCGGCGCGGGCACGGGCGTCGCGTGCAGCGCCACGCCGGCCGGCGCCGCGGGCAGGTCCACCAGGAACGCCGCCCCGCCTTCGGGCGGCCGCTCGACCCCGATGCGTCCGCCGTGGGCTTCCACGATCGAATACGTGATCGAGAGCCCCAGCCCCGTCCCCTGACCCGGCTCCTTGGTGGTGAAGAACGGCGTGAAGAGCTGCGGCAGGACGTCGTCTGGGATGCCGGCACCGGAGTCCGTGACCCTCATCCGCACGCGGTCGTCGAACCACGTGACGAGCCGGATCACGCGCGGCCGCTCCGGCGGATTCTCGGCGACGGCCTGCGCCGCGTTGTTCAGGAGGTTCAGGAGCACCTGCTGCAGCGCGTGGCGGTCGCCCAGCACCGGCGGCAGCGTCCCCAGATCCTTCTCGACCGCGATGTCCTTGAGCGTCAAGTCGTAGCTCATGAGCAGCAAGGTCCGCTGGATCACGTCGTTCAGGTCCACGGGCGCCTGCTCGCCTGGGCCCTTGCGCGCGAACGTGAGCAGGTTGCGCACAATGCGCCCGGCGCGGTCGGCCTGCTCGTGAATCACACGCAGGTGGCCACGGTCTTTCGCGCCGAGCTCCTTCTGCTCGAGCAGGAACTCGGACAGGCCGGCAATCGAAGTGAGCGGATTGTTGAGCTCGTGCGCGACGCCGGAAACCAGCTGTCCGACCGCGGCGAGCTTCTCGCTCTGGATCAGGTGGGATTCCATCGCCTGCTGGTCCGTCACGTCCTCGACCAGCACCACGAGGCTCTGATCGTGCGCCCCTCCCGGTGCCGGGATGCGGGCGGCGGTCACGCGGATGGCACGCCCCAAAGTGGTCGACCGGAGCACGATCGGCTGCACCCGGTCGCCCGCGCGCGCGGCCGCCAGCAGGTCGACCAGCGGAGGCGAAGCGCCCACCAGGGCCCCGACCAGCTCCCGCCCGATGACGCCCGGGATCGGGACGCCGAGCAGGGCGGCGAAAGAGCGGTTGGCCCGGCGCACCCGTCCCGCGTCGTCCACCACGGCGATGCCCTCGCTGAGCGAATCGAACGCCGTCTCCCACTGCTCCTTCGCGTGCCGCACCATCTCGAAGAAGCGCGCGTTGGCGATCACGATGGCCGCGTGCGTGGCCACGGTGGAGAGCAGGCGAATGTCCTCCGACGCGAACGCACCGCCGCGCGGGTTCGCGATCACCAGGGTTCCCACCACCACGCCATGGGCGCGCAGCGGGACCGCCGCTGCGGACTCGGCCTGCACGCCCTCGACCAGTCGCGTCGGCTCCCCGCCCGAATTGCGCACCAGCTCGAGCCGCTCCCGGCCCAACGACCGGACGACGAGACCGGGATCGTCCGCGCCGATGGAGCGACCCGCGAGCGCCGCCAGCGTGCCGTCGGCGGCGGTGACCCGCAGCAGGGGGCGGTCCTCCCGTCCTTCTCCCGCTTCCGCCGCTGCCGCCTCGCCGTCCGGCGCCAGGGCGACGAGGGCCCCCTGGGCGTCGAGAAACCGCATCGCGTAGCGCACCACCTGCTCGACGATCCGGTCGAGCTGCAGCGACCCCGACAGGATGAACGACAGCTCCTGGAGGGAGAACAGCTCCGACAGGCGGCGGTTGAGCTCGTCCGCCGCCCGCCTGCGGTCGCGCTCGCTGTGCCGCAGCCGGCGCCCGAGCCGCAGCGACCAGCCCACGGCGGCCACGACGGCGACGGCGAGCAGTGCGATCAGGAAGCGCATGAGGGACAACAATAACGTTTGCTTGACGATCACAATCCCGAGTAATACATTCGGCTATCCCGTTGTCGATATCACATCTCGACTTGGCCTTGCTGGAGGAGCCGTGATGCGGAGCCTGCTCGGGTGGGCCCTGTGCTGCGCCCTCGTGACCACAGGGGCACGCCGCCTCCGCGCTCAGGAGCGCACCACGCTCGGGGGCTATGGTGAGGTGCAGTACACCAATGCCACGGGACCCAACACCCCCGGTCGAGCGACGCTGCGCCGCTTCGTGGTTTACCTGGCCCACAGCTTCGACGAGCGCCTCAGCTTTCGGTCCGAGCTCGAGGTGGAGGACGCGAGAGTCGAGCCCGGCGGGAAGGCGGGAGAGCTCGAGGTCGAGCAGGCATTCCTCGACTACCGGCTGGCGGACTGGCTCACGCTGCGCACGGGGCTGGTACTGATACCGGTGGGGATCATCAACGAGACGCACGAGCCGCCCACGTTCAACGGCGTTGCCCGGCCCGGGTTCGACAACGACGTGTTGCCGACCACGTGGCGTGAGATCGGCGTCGGCGCCGCGGGGACCATACCCGGAAAGAGCGGCCTCAGTTATCGGGTGTACCTCGTGAACGGGCTGCGCGCCGAGGGGTTTGCGGCCGCGGCGGGGATCCGTGAGGGACGCCAGGAGGGACAGGACGCCACGTTCGCGAACCCGTCGTTCACGGGCCGGCTCGAGTGGGCGCGGCCGGGGCTGAAGCTGGGCGGCTCGTTCTGGTACGGGGGCAGCGCGAGCGCCGACAGCGTGCTCGGGACCGGCACGTTCGACGCGCCGATCGCGCTCGTGTCGGCCGATGCGCGCTACGATGTCGGCGCGGCGAGCTTTCGGGCCGTGGTGGCGAACATCAGCGTCAAGGACGCCGGCGCCATCGATGCGCGCTACGGCTCGGCAGTGGGCAGCCGCCTCGCGGGCGGGTACGGCGAAGCCGCGTACAACCTGCTGCGCGCCCTCGCGCCCGGGTCGTCGCAGCGACTCAGCGCCTTCGTGCGCCACGAGCGCTACGACACCCACGCCGCCGTTCCCGCGGGCGTTACCCGCGACGCCTCCTTGGCGCGCCGTATCACGACGTTCGGCCTCACGTACAAGCCCACCTGGAACACGGCGTTCAAGGGCGATTACCAGCTGGTCCGCAACGCGGGCGGCGTCGGCGAGTACGAGGTGCTGAGCCTCGGCGTCGGCTACCAGTTCTGACGTGAGCGTCGGGCTCGCGCTGCTCCTGCTCGCGACGCAGCAGCCGGCGGCGCCACCCGCCAGACTCGCCGCCTCGCTCGCTCGGATCTTCGGCTCGGGCGTGCGCGCCGACACGATCCACGTGGATACCACTACGGTGCTCCGCGTCTCGCGCGGCGACTCGTTGCTCGGCTTTGCAGCGGTGGGCAACGTCATCGGCAAGGACCAGCCGATCACGTTCCTCGTGGCGGTCGATCGCGACGACCGCCTCAAGGACGTCGACATTCTCGTGTACCGTGAGCCGTATGGCGGGGAGGTGGCCTACGAGCCGTGGCGCCGTCAGTTCCGCGGGGCTCGGGCCTCGGACTCCCTGCGGGTGGGGAAGGAGATCCGCAGCATCTCGGGGGCGACAATCAGCGTCCACGCGGTGACCCTCGGCGTCAGGCGGCTGCTCGCCGGTCTCACTGCTTGGCATGCGAGCGGGGCGATCCGGTGAGTCTCACCTGGCGCGAGGTACCGGCCCCGCTCCGCACGCTGGCGCGCTGGGTCGCGATCGTGCAGGTCGTGGGCTACACCACCTCGCTCGTGTTCGTGTGGCACACCACGCACCTCGTGCCCCCGGGCGTTGCGGCGCGCTACCGGGGCGCCGACCCCGAGACCGCGCAACCCGGCGCGGCGCTGCAGTTCCCCAAGTCCCTCGCCGAGATGTTGACGATCACGCACACCCATCTCCTCAGCATGGCCGTGATCTTCACGCTCACGGGCCTCGGGCTCGCATTGTGCGCGCGCCTGTCGGAGCGGTGGAAGCGGCTGCTCATCGCCGAGCCGTTCGTGGCGCTGCTGGTGTCGTTCTCGGCCATGTGGCTGATGCGCTACGTCGATGCCCGTTTCGCGTGGCTGCTCGAGGCTTCGAGTGCGCTGCTCGCGCTCACGTTCTACCTCCAGTCGTACTTCATCCTGCGGGAGCTGCGCCGTGAAGCGCCGTGAGTTCATCGAGGCGTTGGGGGCGGCGGCGCTCGGTTTCCGGCACGACGTTCCCGTCGAGCGCTGGTCCTGGGCCATGGGGCAGGCCGTGCACGTGGTGGTGTACGCCGAGTCGGAGCAGGCGGGCCTCGATGCCTGCGCCGCCGCACTCGCCGAGCTGCGCCGCGTGGAGGCGCGGCTCACGCTGTTCGACGACGCGAGCGACCTGTGCGAGCTGAACCGCCGGGCCGGGAAGGGCGTCATGCACGTCGATCGCGATCTGCGAGTCGTGCTCGCGCTCGCGGAGGGCTTCAGGCGCGCCACGGGCGGGGCATTCAACGTGGCGGTCGAGCCGCTGATGCGCGCCTGGGGCTTCCATCGGCCGCGCACCACGGCGCCCAGTCCATCGGAGCTCGCCGAGGCCCGTGAGGCGGTCGCCACGGCCGTGGTGCGGCTGGCCGGAGACGTCGCGCGGTTGCCGAGCGCGCACACGCAGCTCGACTTCGGGTCGATCGGCGTGGGGTACGGCATCGACCGCGCGCTCGCCGTCCTCCGCGCGCGCGGGATCCGTCGCGCGCTCCTGGACGTGAGCGGCGACGTCGCGGCCAGCGATGCCCCGCCGGGTGAATCGGGCTGGCTCGTGGGCATCGCGGATCCCGATCGGCCAGGGGCGACCCGTGCGACGGTGCAGCTGCGCGACGCCGCGCTCGCCACCGCGGCCAACGCGGTTTCGCTGGTGCGCTACGGATCGCTCGTCGCGGGACACGTGATGGATCCCGCCACCGGGTGGCCGGCGCGCGCGCTGCGGCAGGCCTCCGTGGTCACCCGAACGGCCGTGGCCGCGGATGCGCTGTCGACCGGGATGCTGGTGACGGGGAACGAGCCGGCGGGGGTGATGCGAGCCTATTCCGTCCGACTCTAAGCCTTCGTGATCCCCGGGCTTGCGCCCGGGGTTAGTCGGGACCCGGAGGCGAACTGACCCCGGGCACGAGCCCGGGGCCTCCGGGAGGCCTTTCGATCAACCCGGCCATCGCCTCCCGCAGTTCCTGAATCCCCTCGCCCTTGCGCGCGCTCGTCACGATCATCTGGTCCGCCTCGAGCTC
>Ga0070699_100005305_pt1 | contig 11306 bp, 7 predicted proteins | sample KBSK1503metaG_FD_65473 | JGI IMG/M metagenome (GOLD analysis project Ga0070699, IMG submission 65473) | Corn, switchgrass and miscanthus rhizosphere microbial communities from Kellogg Biological Station, Michigan, USA - KBS K1-50-3 metaG | ecosystem: Host-associated > Plants > Roots >...
CTGCGCGACCCGGCCGGCACGGTGACGCTCGCCGGAACGCTGGCCACCGCCGGATGCGTGCTGGAAAGGGCGACGACGGTGCCGCCGGCCGGCGCGAACTGGTTCAACGTCACCACGCCCGTCGCCGGCGTGCCGCCGGTGACGCTGCCCGGCAGGACGACCAAGTCCGTTGGCGCCGGCGCGCCGGGCGGTACCACGGCCACCGTTCCTGTTCCCCCGACGCCGTTGATCGTGGCGACGAGACTGATTCCGAAGACGTCCGAAACCGTCGACGTCGTGATCGGGAACGACGCCGAGAGCGCGCCGGCAGGAATGTTCACGAGGTCGGGTACCGTGATGGGCACTGGAAGCGTGCGCGTGCGGTCGAGCCCCTGCGATCGATCGTGGTACGCGCTGAGCTTCGCCACGAGGCCGCCGGCCGGCGCTGGGTCATAGAGGTACAGCATGCCCGTCGCCTGCGTGCCGCCGGTGACGCTCGACGAATCGACGCCGATCGTCGAAATGGTCGCCTGTCCCGTCGTCTGGCTGATCGTGAACGTGCGCGCGGTCGACCACGCGCTCAAGTTGCCCGCGCGATCGGCCGTCCGCACGCGCCAGAAGAACGTGCAGGTGCAAAGGCCGCCGGAGTTCCCGACGCTCGGCGGAATGATGACGCTCGTGTCGGGGACGGCACCGCGATAGAGGATGAAATCCTTGGCGAAATCAGCGCGCCCTGACACTTGAAATTCGTACGCGTGGACGCCGGAAACGTCCGCCACGCCGTTCCACTCGATCCGTCCGATGAGGCCGTTGTGGAACGTCGCGCCGTCGCCGGGCATCACGAGCGTCGGTGGATCGGCGGTGACATCGCCGCTCGCGTCCGCATCCATCGCAATCTTCGTCACGAATCCTTCGTTGGATGCGCCACCGCCGATCGCGTTGCTCGACGTCGGATCGACCACGCCCGCCGTGATCGGGAAGTCGTTGGATGTCGTCTGGCCGCTGACGATGACGGTGTTGCCCGACACGTACGCGACTTGCGGCACCGACTGGAAGTTGTCGGCGATGCCGCCGCTGCCGCCGAAGAACGACTGGTAGACGTACTGCGTCGCGTCGGCGCTCAGACGGCTGATGAAGCCGCTGCCGGGCGCGCCCGATCCGTCCGCAGTACGAACGAACGCGCCGCGCGTCGTGACCATGTCCCATGGCGCCGACGGGCCGACGACGATCGGTTCGCCCGCGCTGTTCACGGTCAGACCTGTGATCCGATCGGCGTGGTGGTACGTCGACCACACCAGCGTCCCGCCGCCCGCCGCCGGGAATCGGAATCGCGTGATGATGCCGGCCTCGACGTCGGGGAAGAGCGGGGAGAACGGCGGGTTCGTCGGCCGCACGACGCCCGCCGTCACGGGATAGTTGTTCGACCAACTGCGTCCGGCGAAGGTGACCAGCTCCGGGTTCGTGGGATCGATCGCCGCCTTCCACAAATTGTCCTGGCTCGCGCCGCCGATGAGCGTCGCGTACTTCAGATCGGCCGCGCCGGCGCCATCGAGTTTGAGGCGCGCGATCGCTGCATCCTGCGATCCGTTCCACGTCCGGTCGAACGCATTCGGCGTGGTCACGAACACCTGGACGTTGTTGCCGGTCACCCAGCCGCACACGGTGACGAAGCCGTTCGAATCGACGACGAGATCCTCGAGCACGTCGCTTTGAGGTCCGCCGAGGAACGTACCGTATGTGAGCGCGGTGCCGTCGGGCGTGAGGCGCGCGATGAACATGTCGCCTTCGGCGCCGCCGTCCGCCGGAGCGTTCGGCACGTTGTAGGTCGGATCGAATGCAGTCGGCGTCGTGGGAAAATCACGCGACACCGTCGTGCCGCCGACGATGATGTTGCCTGCAGGGTCGTACGCCACGGCGGAAGCGTCGTCTTCGCCTGACCCGCCGAGCACTGTCGAGAAGATCAGACCGCCCGTTGGATTGAGCCGGACGACGAACGCGTCCTTGTTGCCGCCGACACGGCGGAAGGCTCCCGCCGTCGTCGGAAAGTCGGTGGAGAAGGTCTGGCCGACCAGCACCGCGTTGCCGGCGGCGTCGACGGTCAGCCCGCGGTGCACTAACTGCGCGTGCCAGCCGCCGAGGAACGTCGCGTAGAGCAGGGTCGATCCATTCGAGCCAAGACGCGCAACGAACGCCTTCGTTTGAATGCCCGGCGCGAACGACGGATCGTTCAACCCCGGGAAATCGGCCGATGCCATCGTGCCGCCGACGAAGACGTCGCCGCTGCCGTCACGTGCCGCAACCGCCGGACCGATGAAGTCCGAACCCGAACCGCCGAGGAACGTCGACCACACGATGCCGGGATCGATCACGAGAGGACGCGATGGATCGCGCTCGTCGACGTCGAACCCGTATCGATGCTCATCGATTTTCCGGAATCGGCTCGCGACGAAGCGGCGTCGTCCATCCGGCAGCTCTTCCCAGCTCACGGGCGCCGACTGGCGAAGCGTGCCGCCCTTCGCGGTGAGAGCCAGCGAGCCGTCGTCTTCGATCCGCAGCGGAGACGCGCCATCGGCGCGGACGACGACGCGATCGAGCGCGGCGCCCGGATTGAGCCGGAGCTCGTACTCGAGCTGGCGCGCACGCTCGTGCAGCCGGACGTCGATACCCGGATACAGGCTTCGGAACGCCACAGCCGCGAATGCCGCCACGTCCGCTCGCCAGCGGCTGGGATCGGGGCCGATGTAGAAGTTGTAGCGCGTCGGACGTCTTCTCTCGCCGATGGGTGCAACCTTCGCTGCCGCTCCTTCGAACGTGAGCGAAACGGCAGTGGTCGGGTCGGCAGCGGAGCGCAGCGTCACCGTCGCGTCTTCGATGGCGGCGGCGACGGATCCATATCGAGCGACGAAGCTGATCGCTCGATCCCATTGGCCGCGGTTCTCGATGAAGTCGATCGGAAAGGGCGTCGCTTCGGCGACCCGGAGCGCGCCTTGTCGGGGTTCGATGGCGGCGACGAGGACGAGCGCCGCAAGGGCACAGGCAGCCGAGGCGATCCGGCGCATGAGGACCTCCGAGGGTTTTGCGGTTTGCGGCCCCCAGCCGACCAAATCCCGGGCCACCTCGCGGCGATTCGCCGTCGAAAACGTGCAGCCGGTGCGAGAAGAACGTCCTCGTCAGTTTGCGACGTCCGGAATTCAAACGTTCCGTGAAAGAAGCGCTCTGTTGTCTGGCGGGTGAGTACGTTGCGCGCCTACCTCGACAGAAATGGGACGCGCGGTTTTGCCGCGATGGAATGTCAGAATTGCTCGATGCGTCAACGTGGCGCACGTTTGGCAGTAACGCCGTATTGATGACTGCTATATCGATAGCCGAGCTGCGGCGCGCCGGCGTCACGATCGCTGCCCACGAAGCTGTGGCGATCGCGCAGCACCTGATTCACGATCGCCGAGCGCGCACGCCCGAACCGCCTTACGGTTCCCCGTCGCCCGACAACGTGTCGATTGGCGCCGACGGGACCGTCATCTGCCGTGGCTGCACGGTCACGCTGACGGCATCTGAAATCGCGATCTTCCTGCAGGCCGTTCTCTCCAACGGGGCGTCTGTGTCCGGCGGCCTGCGCTATGCGATCGCGCGCGCCATGCATGAGATCGACGCGCCGCCGTTCGACTCGGTGGACGACTTTTCTGTCGTGCTCGCCCACTACGAGCGAGGCGCCCGGCTTGACGTGGTGCGTGCGCTGGCGGCGAGGATGGAACCGCATCGCCATGTCGCGTCGGTCTCGCGAATGACGATCGATCGACGGCGCGCCGGACCCTCGTCCAGCGACCTGCGGCGTCTGCTGCGCGAGGCCGATCGAGAGTTATTCGAGCAGCGCCGTTTCATGCCGCCGCCGCCCGCGCCGCGGCCGATGGGCTCGCGGCTGCGGATTCTCGGCGCCGCGATCCTTTGCGTGTTGGCCAGCGGCGGTGCGAGCGTGTCAGGTCCGCGCGTGGATCGCGGCCCTGCTCTCCAACCGGCTGAGGTCGTCCCCAGTGCGCCGCGCGCAGTTAATGTGACAGGCCCCGCGGTGCTTTCAGGATCAAGTGGCGCGGGCCTTTCAGGCCCGCGATCGGATCGCGGCCCTAAAAGGGCCGCGCCACAACAGAGGGGCGCGCCACAACGAAGGGCCGCGCCACAACGAAGGGCCGCTCCCCCGCAAAAGGTCGTGGCGCAGCAAAGAGTCGTGCCGCAACGCGCCGCGTCGCTCGATCGCGATCGTCGGGGCCGCAAGGCTGCGTCGCATAGTGTGCTCGACGTGCTCCGGCTGCGATGGCTGCGCAGAACGATCGTGGTCCGCGACGACCTGTAGTTTCCGGCCGCCAATCGGGGCGGCGATATAATTCGAGCCCCGATGGCCACGCTCACGCCGTTCCGTGCGCTGCGTCCGAAGCCGGACGAAGCCTCGCGCATCGCCGCCGTTCCCTACGACGTCGTCAGCACCGAGGAGGCGCGCGCGCTCGCCGACGGCAACCCTCAAAGCTTTCTGCGCGTGTCGCGTCCGGAGCTCGAGCTGCCGGACGGCACCGATCCGTACTCCGACGCGGTCTACGAACGGGCGTCCGCGAATTTCGGGAAGCTCACCAAACGATCGTTCGTCGTCGAAGACGAGCCGAGCGTGTATCTTTATCGGCTGTGCATGGGCGGTCACACGCAGACCGGCCTGGCGGCGTGCTTCTCGCTCGACGAGTACGGCCGCGACGTCATCAAGAAGCACGAGCGCACGCGGCGCGACAAGGAAGACGACCGCACGCGTCACATGATCGCGCTCGGTGCGCAGACCGGACCGGTGTTCCTCACGTACCGAGCGTCGCCCGAGATCGACCGCATCGCCCGGGAGCAGACATCGACGGCGCCGCTCTTCGATTTCGAGGCGGCCGACGGCGTGCGGCACACGATCTGGCGCGTCGGCGGCGCCGGCCGCGACGGGCTCGTGGCGGCGGTCGGGCGGATTCCTGCCCTCTACATCGCGGACGGGCACCATCGCGCCGCGAGCGCCGCGCGCGCGCGCGCCGAGCTCTCGGCTCGCGGCGGATCGTCGCGCTCGCTGAACGACGGCGCCGATTATTCGACGATGCTGGCGGTGGCGTTTCCGCATGACCAGGTGCAAATCCTTCCGTACAACCGGATCGTGAAAGACCTCGGCGGGCTGTCGCCGGACGGCTTTCTGCAGGCGGTCGGCGAGCGATTCGACGTGGCGCCGGGGCCGGCGACGCCCGCAAGGCGCGGCGAGATCGCGATGTACTTCCGCGGCGCGTGGCAAACGCTGCGACCCCGGCAGCGTCCCGATGCGTCGGATCCGATCGGGTCGCTCGACGTCAGCGTGCTGCAGGAACGGCTGCTGGCGCCGGTGCTGAAGATCGCCGACGTGCGCACTGACAAACGGGTCGACTTCGTCGGCGGCGCGCGCGGAGCACGCGCGCTCGAGACGCTCGTCGACGAGGGACAAGCGGCGGTCGCGTTTTCGTTGTATCCCGTCAGCGTGTCGGATCTGATGGCCGTCTCCGACGCCGGCGCGATCATGCCGCCGAAGAGCACGTGGTTCGAGCCGAAACTCAGGGACGGCTTGTTGATTCATGTCATCTGATGAAAGTTCTAGTCGCCGATAAATTTGAGAAGAGCGGAATCGAGGGCTTGAAAGCCGCCGGATGCGAGGTCGTGTATCAGCCCGACGCCACCGGCGATGCGTTGACGAGCGCGATCCGCGAGACGGCGGCGGACGTGCTCGTCGTCCGCAGCACGCAGGTGACCGCGCCGATGCTCGAGGCGGGGGCGCTGTCGCTCGTCGTCCGCGCCGGCGCAGGCTACAACACGATTGACGTCGCCACGGCCTCCAAGCGGGGCATCTACGTGTCGAACTGTCCCGGCAAGAACGCGATCGCCGTCGCCGAGCTCACGCTCGCGCTGATCCTTGCGCTCGATCGCCGCGTCGCCGACAACGTCATCGAGCTTCGTGCCGGAAAGTGGAACAAGAAGGAGTACTCGAAAGCCAAAGGGTTGTTCGGTCGAACGCTCGGGCTACTCGGCTACGGAAAAATCGGCCAGGAGGTGGCGAAGCGCGCGCACGCGTTCGGGATGCCGATCGTCGTGTGGAGCCGGCGCTTTGCGACCGGCAAGGCCGACGTCGACGATCAAGTCGTTCCGATGCAGTTCGCGAAGACGCCCGAAGAGGCGGCGGAGCGGAGCGACATCCTCAGCGTCCATCTCGCGCTCACATCCGAGACGCGTGGCCTCGTCAACGCGTCGGTCATCGACCGGTTGAAACCCTCTTCGTACTTCATCAACACGGCGAGGGCGGAGGTGGTCGACTACGCAGCGCTCGCCAGCGCGATTGGCGAGAAGGGCATTCGCGTCGGGCTGGACGTGTACGCGGCAGAGCCGACCGGCGCGGCGGGCGACTTCACGGACGCGATCGCGTCGCTGCCGGGCGTCTACGGCACGCACCACATCGGCGCGTCGACCGATCAGGCGCAGGAGGCGATTGCTGCGGAGACGGTCCGCATCGTTTCCGCGTACAAGGACACCGGCAAGGTGCCGAACGTCGTGAACCTCGCGAAGAAAACGCCGGCGACGCACATGCTCGTCGTCCGCCACCGGGATCGGCCCGGCGTCCTCGCGCACGTGTTCGACCGCCTGCGCAGCGGCGACATCAACGTGCAGGAAACCGAGAACGTGATCTTCGAAGGCGCGCAAGCCGCGGTCGCGCGCATCAACCTCGATGGCGCCCCGTCGGACGTGCTGATGAAAACGATTCAGGAAGGGAACGGAGACATCCTCGACCTGCATCTGGTTGCGATTTAGCGCGCCACGAAACACACGAAACCACGGAACACACGAAAAATTTTCAGTACGAAATTCTTTCAGTACAAAATGGGTTTCGTGAGTTTTGTGTTTTCGTGAGTTCGTGGCTCGTGGAGATTCCGATGGCTATCGTTCATCGTATCTACAATTTCTCAGCCGGCCCCGCCGTGCTGCCGCTGCCGGTGCTGCAGGAAGTCCAGCGCGATCTCCTCGCGCTGCCGGGCGCGGGCATCTCGATCCTCGAGATCAGCCATCGATCGAAGACCTTCGAGTCGATCCTCGAGCAGGCTGAAGCGGACATTCGTGCGCTTGCGAACATCCCGCCGCACTACAAGGTGCTGTTCCTGCAGGGCGGCGCGAGCCTTCAGTTCTCGATGGTGCCGATGAACCTGCTCGCCCCGGGCGCGACGGCCGACTACATCGAGGCGGGATCGTGGGGCGAGAAAGCGATCAAGGAAGCGAAGAAAGTCGGCAACGTCAACATCGCCGCGAGCACCAGGTCCGACAATTACTCGCGCGTGCCGTCGCAGTCGGAGCTGAAGCTCACACCGGGCGCGGCGTACGTGCACATGACGTCGAACAACACCATCGAGGGCACCGAGTACAAGGATCTGCCCGATGTCAGTGACGTCCCGCTCGTCAGCGACACCTCGTCCGACATGTTCAGCAAGCCGATCGACGTCGCGCGCCACGGTCTGATCTACGCGGGCGCCCAGAAGAACATGGGACCCGCCGGCGTCACGATCGTCATCGTCCGCGACGATCTGCTGCAGCGATCGCAGAAATCGCTGCCGACCATGCTCAACTACGCGGTTCACGCCGAAAACACGTCGCTCTACAACACGCCGCCGGCGTTCGCCGTCTACACGCTCGGCCTGGTGATGAAATGGCTGCTCGGCCGCGGCGGGCTGCCGGCAATTGCCAGGGCGAACGAGCGCAAGGCCGCGAAGCTGTACGCCGAGATCGATCGGACCGGTTTCTATCGCGGGGCCGCGCAGAAGGACAGCCGCTCACTCATGAACGTCACCTTCCGCCTTCCGAACGAAGAGCTCGAGAAGCAGTTCGTGAAGCAATCCGAGTCGGCCGGGTTCGATGGCCTCAAGGGTCATCGCTCGGTCGGCGGGATGCGCGCGTCGATCTACAACGCGTTTCCGGAAGAGGGCATCGATGCGCTCGTCCAGTTCATGAGTGAATTCGAGCGCACGCACGGGTAACGACGCGAAACCATACGCGTCCCATGTCGTTTGGGTGGTCGGTTTACGGTTTTCGTGTTACTATCCGACGTTTCCACTCGAATAGATCCCCCAGGTAGAGCGGGTTCAACAGTTCAGGTGATTCTCCGGAGGGTAGCGTAGTGCTTGCTTCGCTCGTGATCAGTCTTGTCGTCGCCGCTGTGCTCATCCAGGTTGCGGTGTTCAGCACAACGATTTATTTACATCGCACAGCGACGCACAAAGCGCTGGTCATGACGCCCGTCCTCGAATGGCTCTTCAAGTTCACCTTGTGGATCACCACCGGCATCGACACGAAGGAGTGGGTGGCGGTGCACCGGAAGCATCATGCCTTCACCGACGAGGAAGGCGACCCGCACAGCCCGATGCTGAAAGGCTTCTGGAGGGTTCAGCTCGGCAACGTCTACTACTACATGAAGGAAGTGAAGAACACCGACGTGATCGAGCGCTATGCCCGCGATGTGAAGCAGGGCTGGTGGGACAAGCACGTGTTCCGCCACGGCTTGCTCGGGCTCGTCGTCGGGACGACGGCGCTCTGCATGGTCATCGGGTTGTGGTGGGGCCTGCTGGCCGCCGGCGTTCATGCGGTCATGTACGTGTTCGTGCTGTCATCCTCCATCAACGGCCTCTGTCATCACGTCGGCTACAGGAACTTCGACAACACGGCGACCAACCTTCGATTCCTCGCGCTGCTGACCGGCGGCGAAGGGCTTCACAACAACCATCACGGTTACCCGCGCAGCCCGAAGTTCAGCTTCCGGCCGAGCGAGATCGATCCCGCGTGGCCGATCATCAAGGTGCTGATCCTGCTCAAGCTCGCCAAACCGTACAAGACGATCGAGGAAGTCGCCGCGTAGACCGACCGGACCTATCCAGGTCCGCCGTGTCCCTTGTGGTGTAGTGGTCTGCGGCGGCGTCTTCGCCGCCGTCGCCTCCTGAGCGGAGGCGGCTCTCCTTCGACACCCTGTCCCGGCGCTTCGGCCGGTGCTCCGCTCTCGAGCAGCGTCTTCCAATGGACGACGAGATCGGGCGCGTTGCCGTGAATCTCGAGCCAGGCGAGCGCGTCGCGGAAAATGCCGCGATGCGCCAGCGCGCGCTGCGCGCGCGGCGCGGCGGCGGCGTCGCGCAGCCGGCGCTGAAGCCCGAGGATCTGGCGCAGCCGCTCCACATCGCGCCGCGCGAGCGGCAGCGCGCCGAGCCGCGGCGTACCGGGGTCAGACCCCCGCTCGCCGACCGCAGGGGTCTGACCCCGACTCGAGGTCAATCCCATCGGCACCAGCAGCGTGCCGAGCAAAATCGGGTTCGTCAGCGTGTCCGGCATCGACTCGAATCGACGGCGATACGCGTCGAGCTCGGCCAGCGAGCGCCACAGCGCGTCGCCGGCGCGGCGATGCAGCTCGGGAGCCGTCGGCTCGAGCAGCCCGACGTCGCCAAGTCCCCTGAACGCGCGCTCCGACGATCCCGCGCGCAGAATCTTGTAGTACTCCTCCATCATCCGCGCCGGCGAGCTCTTCGCGATCTCCTGACGATGCGTGCGGATGGCCTGCAGCAGCATCGGCTCGATCGTGAAATCGAGCCGCGCCGCGAGCGCGATCGCGCGCAGCATCCGCACCGGATCCTCGCGCAGCCGGAGATCCGGATCGCCAATCGAGCGGACGACCCGGTCGCGCAGGTCGTCGAGGCCGGAGACGTAGTCGATGATTGAAAACGTCGCGATGTCGTAGAAGAGCGCGTTGATCGTGAAGTCGCGGCGAAAGGCGTCCTCTTCGGGCGTGCCGAACGTGTTGTCGCGATGGATTAAATGTTCATCGTTTACTACGGGTGCCCCTCGCCCCCGGTCTTGCTCCGCGTGGACACCTGCGCCCCGCTCCGCATGCGCGTGATGGACCGGCGCGGGGACGCCGTCCTGGACCACTTCTTCGCCCGGCGCGACCTGACGACGGAACGTCGCGACCTCGATGATCTTCTGGCCGAACTTGACGTGGGCGAGGCGGAACCGCCGGCCGATGATCCAGCAGTTCCGGAAGAGCTTTTTGACCTGATACGGATGCGCCGATGTGCCGATGTCGAAGTCTTTCGGCCGGCGCCCCAGCAGCAGATCGCGGACGCTGCCGCCGACCAGATACGCGGTGTGGTTGAACTGCCGGAGCCGATACAGGACTTTCAGCGCATCCGGATCGATGTCGCGACGTGAAATGGGATGCTGCTCGCGCGGAATGACCCGCGGTCCGGCCATCAGCCCGGCATTGTACGCTACCATCGCGTGATGACGCGTCTGGCCGGCATCCTCGCATGTGCCGCACTCGCCGCCGCGCCGGTCTCACGCGCGCACGCAGCCGACGATCCGCTCGCAAAAGCCCGTCAGTTGTACAACCAGCGGCAGTACGAGGAGGCGATCAACGCGGCCGAGCAGGCGCGGCTGATCCCGCAGCGCGCCGATGCCGCCGATCTCGTCGCGGCGCGCGCGTATCTCGAACGGTTTCGCAACAGCGCCGCGTCCGACGACCTCACCAACGCGCGCGATCGCCTGGCGCGTCTCGATCCGCAGCGGCTCGCGCCGCGCGAGCGCGCGGAATACATCATCGGGCTCGGGGAAGCGCTGTATCTGGACGGCGCGTACGGAGCCGCCGCAAACGTGTTCGATTCCATCCTCAACAGCGGCGACATTCAGTCCTCCGGCGGCCGCGAGCGCGTCGTCGACTGGTGGGCCGATTCGCTCGACCGCGATGCGCGTCCGCGCCCGGACATCGATCGGCAGAACGTCTACCGCCGCATCCGCACACGAATGGAAGAGGAGATTGCCGTTCGCCCGGGCAACGGCACGGCGTTGTACTGGCTCGCGTCGGCCACGCGGGCGCAGGGCGACCTGCAGGCCGCGTGGGACGCCGTGGAGGCCGGCTGGGTGCGCGCGCCGCTCGCCGGCGACCGCGCCGCGGCGCTGCGCGACGACCTCGATCGGCTGATGCTGCGTGGCATCATCCCCGATCGGGCGAAGGCGACTGGTCAGCCGCCGCAGACGCTGCAGGTCGATTGGGAACGGTTCAAGGAACGCTGGAAGCGGTAAGCGTCGCGTCAGAAGCTCTTGAGCGCGTCTTCCTCGGAGTCGAACGCCTCGAACACCGTCAACAGCTTGGTCACGTTCAGCACCTCGAAGCTGCGCAGGTGAAGGTTGCACAACTTCAGGCGTCCGTTGTGCCGGCTGAGCGTGACGTACTTACACGCGATCAGCCCGATGCCGGCGCTGTCCAGATACGTCAGCCG
>Ga0070699_100005306_pt1 | contig 11305 bp, 11 predicted proteins | sample KBSK1503metaG_FD_65473 | JGI IMG/M metagenome (GOLD analysis project Ga0070699, IMG submission 65473) | Corn, switchgrass and miscanthus rhizosphere microbial communities from Kellogg Biological Station, Michigan, USA - KBS K1-50-3 metaG | ecosystem: Host-associated > Plants > Roots >...
ACCGGCTCGTCAAGCAACAGCAGCTCCGGGCCGAGCGCAAGGGCGCGCGCGATGCCCAGGCGCTGGCGCTGGCCACCCGAGAAGCTGTGCGGATAGCGGCGCAGGAAGCGCACGTCGAGGCCGACGAGCCCGATCATTTCCTTTACGCGCTGGAAGCGCTCGTCTGCGTCACCGATCCTGTGGATGATGAGCGGCTCGCTGACGATGTCGTACGCCGTCATGCGCGGATTGAGCGAGCTAAACGGGTCCTGGAAGACGAACTGGACCTTGCGCCGGTAGGCGAAGAGCTCCGCGCCGCGCAGGCGCAGCACATCCTTCGCCACGCCGTGATCATGGAAGGTGACCGCGCCTGCGTCCGGCGTGATCGAGCGCAGGATCATGCGCGCGGTGGTCGTCTTGCCGCAGCCCGATTCGCCCACGAGCCCGAGGCATTCGCCGCTCGCCACGCCAAAGCTCACGTCGTCGACCGCGACGAAATCTTCCTCCTCACGCCTGCGCGAGAAGGCCCGCCGGCGCACGCCGAAACGCTTGGTGAGATGCTGGACCTCGAGCAGCGTGCCGCCCACCGCGGACGCCGGGGTCGCGCGCGTCGCGATCAGGTGCTCTTCGGTCACGGCGACCTCGCGCAGCGGCGTCAGCCGCTCGCCGGGCGCCATGTTGAAGCGCGGCACCGCCCGCATCAGCGCCTTCAGGTACGGGTGGCGCGGGTCGCGGAAGATGTCCTCGATGCGCCCGGCCTCCATGACGCGCCCGCGGTACATCACGACCACTTCGGCCGCCACATTCGCCACGACGCCCAGGTCATGGGTGATGAGAAGCACCGCCATGCCGAGATCGCGCTGCAGGCCGGCGATGAGCTGCAGGATCTGCGCCTGGATGGTGACGTCGAGCGCGGTGGTCGGCTCGTCCGCGATCAGGAGTGCCGGCCGGCAGACGAGCGCCATGGCGATCATGGCGCGCTGGCGCAGGCCGCCGGAAAGCTCGAAGGGATACGTGTGCTCCGCCTTGACCGGGTCGGGGAAGCCGGCGAGGCGCAGCATCTCGATCACCGCGGCGCGCCGCTCCGAGCGGCCGATGCCGACACGGTGCAAGGCCAGCGTCTCGCCGACCTGATCGCCGACCGTGTGCAAGGGCGACAGCGCCGTCATCGGCTCCTGGAAGATGATGGACATGCGATCGCCGCGGATTTGCTGCATGCGTGCGCCGCGGGGATCGAGGCGCGACAGATCGAGCGCGCTTTCCGGTGCCTTGGGATCGCGGAACAGGATCTCGCCCGACTCGATGTGCGCGATGCGCGGCAGGATGCCCATGATCGCCTGGGCGACGACCGATTTCCCGGAGCCCGACTCGCCGACGAGCGCGACCGTGCCCGCCTGCGGCACGCGAAACGACACGCCGTCGACCGCTTTCACCGTACCGGCGTCGACGTCGAGATAGACCTTAAGGTCACGGATGGAAAGCAGGTCGGCCACTTCTCCCCCAGCGAAGCCGCTGAAGTATAAGCGGGCGTGTCAGCCGAGCGTAGGAAATAGCGTCCGCGCCTCGCGCCACGCGGCGCCGTGGCGGCGCGTGCGCTCGAAGAGCCGCTCGAGGAAGGCCCACGTGGTGTCGTCGTGCATCGCGTGATGCGTCAGCACGCCGGTGGGCTCTGCGTGATCGGCGCGTCCCGCGCGGCGCGCGGCGAGATGGACGAGCACCGCGCGCAGCGCCGCCTCCTCGCCGACGAAGCCGCGCGTGCCGCGCCAGTCGATCACATCGACATGGGTATTCACTTGCGTCACGCCCGGCGCGGCCTGCGCCGTCTCGCGCGTGCCGTAAGCGCTCAACCCATGCAGCCCGCAGCCCGGGAGGCGAGCGACGAGCGCGCGTTTGAAACGGTTCCACGGCGGCGCGAGCACCGGCACGAAACGCGCACCCGCAAGCTGCGCGAGCTGCGCTTTTGCCTTGGCAAGGCGCTCGAGAGCACGCGCGTCGGCCTCGGCGGCGGCAAATTCGGTCTTCTTCTCGCCGGCGGCTGCGCGATTGCGATGGTCCGTGCCATGCATCAGCACATTCGCCTCGAGACCGCTGAAAAGCTCAGGCGCCGCCGCGAGCGGAATGACGGCAAGCGCGAGCGGCACCTCGCGGCCACTGGAGAGCGCTAGCAGGCGCTCCAGTGCGGGCGTGCGGGCGGTTGCATCGTCGTCCCGCCACCAGAAATCGGCCGCGCGTCCGGCATCGCGCCAGCGTCCGAGCTCCTCGTCGAGCGCAGCCCAGCTCACGCGAGCCAATCCGCAATCAGCTCGGCGCTGCGCGTCGCGCCGCATAGATCGACGCGGCCGGGTTCTGGCAGCGGTAGGCGCACAGCGCGATTCACCGCTTCAGCGAGCGTCGCCGGCGTGAGCGCCGCCTCCTCCACCACGGCGGCGGCGCCGCGCTCGGCGAGGAGCGTCGCGCGCAGCGTCTGCTCGACCTCGCCGCCCGCGGCGTAAGGCACCAGGACGGCGCGCACGCCCGCCTGCAGCGTCTCGGCGACGGTGTTGTAGCCCGCCTGGCTGATCGATAGCGCGGCCGCGGCGAGCACGCGCTGGAAATCGTCGCGGCTGCGCTCGACCAAGATGCCGGGCGGCGCGCGGCTTTCGAGCGCACGGAAATCCGCCTCGCTGCAATTGACGCCGGCAAGCAGGCGCCAGGTCGCGCCGCGCAGCAAGGTGCGCGCGCGCGCGGCGATCGCCGTTTCCAGCAGCCGCCTGCCGACGGCGCCGCCGCCGGCGGAGACGAGCACCTCGCTGCCCGCGCTCGCCGCCGTCGCGGCCGGCTCGACGACGTAGCCCGTGTAATGCAGCCGGCCCTCGAGCCGGCTCGCGGCGCCGAAGCTGCGCTCGAAGGGCGCAAGCCGCGGGTCGCCGTGCACGAGGACGCGATCGAAGAAGCGCAGCACAAGCTCGGCAATCTCGGCTTCGCGATCCGGCCGCGGCTGGATGACATCGCGCACCGAGCACACCACCAGCGGGCGCGGCGCGCGGCGCTGCGCGTCCTCGAGGAGCGGCAGCAGCTCGAAGCGCATCTGCCGCCGTCCGAACGGAAAGAGCTCGATGAGCAGCACATCGGCGCGCGCCGCGCGCCAGGCATCGAGCACTGCGGCCGTACGGCGGCGCTTCCAGGCCTCGTCCACCGGGCGGCCGCGCTCGTCGAGGAGCGTCCTCAGATCGGCGCTCGCGGCCGGCGGCAGCTGCACATCCACCGCGATGCCGCGCACCGGCATGCCGCCGCTCGCGAGCACGACCTCGAAGCCGTGCGCGCGCAATGCATGCGCCACGGTCGCCGTGCGCTTGAGATGGCCGATGCCGAGAAGATGCTGCACATAGCAGAACACCTTCATCGCAGGTTCAGCGCCTCGATGGCGAGCGAGCCGTCCCGTGTTCGCCGGAAGAGCTGCACCGCGCTCCAGTCAAGCTTCGCGGGCGGCTTGCCGCGGACGTCCCAGCCCGCCGCCGCGGCGAAGGCCGCACGGATGACGCCCCGGTGAGTGATCGCAAGCGTCGGGCGCTCCTCGGCTGCGCAGTCCCGAAGCCACGCCTGCACGCGAGCGAGCACCTCGCGTGGCGTCTCGCCGTCGGCGGGCCTGAAGTCCCAGCCGCGTGCCTCGTTCTCGGCCATGGCATCGCCGAGCTCCGCGCGCAGGTCGGCGAGCCGGCGGCCCTGCCACGCGCCCCAGTTCATCTCGACGAGGCGCGGCTCGCGCTCGGCATCCGGCGCGCCGATGAGCGCCGCCGTTTCCACGCAACGGGCGAGCGGGCTCGTCACGATGCGCATGCCGGCGCAGGCGCGCGGCAGGCGGAACGCACGCAGCCGCTCCCGTCCCGCGTCGCTGAGCGGCACATCGGCGCGTCCCTGGATGCGGCTCTCGGCGCTCCAGGCCGTGTCGCCATGGCGCAGCATCGCGACGAGCGGCATCTACAGCCGGGCGAGCGCGGCGCCGAGTCGAGCCGATGCCGCGCCGAGGCTGCGCTCCGTGGCCACGTAACGCGCGGCCTCGCGACCGAGGCTCGCGCGCCGCTCATGGTCGACGAGCAGCTCGCGCATCGCGGCGGCAAAGGCCTCCTCGTCGCCATAAGGAACGAGCACGCCGGTGCGGCCGTCTGCGACCACGTCGGGCACGCCGCGCACGGCGCACGACAGGACCGGAACGCCCGCGGCCTGCGCTTCGAGGAGCGCCATCCCGTAGGCCTCGTTCACCGCCGGCCACGCATAGAGATCGGCCGCGGCGAGCACCTCGGCAATGCGACGCTGGCCGAGCGAACCGAGGAAGCAGGCGCGCTCGCCGAAGAGCCTTTGCACGTCCGCGCGTGCCGGCCCGTCGCCTGCGACGACCAGCCGCCAGGGCAGATCCTCCAGCCGCTCGAGCGTCGCGGCGAGGACGCGATAGGAGGCGAGCTTGTCGCCGGAGCGCATCATCGCCACCACCGCGATCCACGGCACCGCCGGGTCGAGGCCGTGCGCCGCCGCCAGCTCGGCGCGCAGGCGCGCGCGCTCGCTGCTCGCGCCCGCGTACGGCGCGTCGTCGAGAAATGGCGGCAGGTGCAGGATGCGGCTTGCGTCGATGATCTCCGCGAGACCCGCGATATCGTCGCGCGAGGGCGAGATGACGAGCGCCGCGCGCCGGATCGCAGCGACCGTGGCATCGTGGCCAAGCGCCCAGGCGCCGTGCGCGCGCTTCGCCGCGTAGGACGCTTCGGCGATCACGTACGGAATGCCGAGCGCCTCGCTCACGCGCGGGCCGAGCCAGTCCGGGGCCTTGTAGTACAGGTGATAAGTGAACCAGAGCTCGGGTCGCTCGGCGGCGGGCGCGGCGCGCCATTCATCGGCGAGCTGCGTCGCGAGCGCCTCGCCCTGCGCGCGCAGTGCGCGCTGGCGATCGGCGTCGCCGTCGCCGTCGTAGGTGCGGAACGTCGACGCGAGCTGCACGCGATGCCCGCCCGCGGCGAGCCCCTCCATCAGCAGTCCCGCTACGCGACGGTCGCCGGAGGGCGTGCCGTGAGTCGGCGACTTAAGCGGTGCGTAGAAGGCGATCCTCATGTACCGGCGCAAGCCCGAAGCTCGCGGCGAGGCGCTCGAAATTCGCCTCGAGCGTGAACGCGGCGTGCACGCGCGCCTGGCCCGCTTCGCCGAGCGTGCGTCGCCACGCCGGGTCGATAACGAGCGCTTGCACCGCCGCCGCCAGAGCGCCCGCATCGTTCTCGGGCACGAGCAGGCCCGTGCTGCCATCGCGCACCAACTCCGGGATCGCCGACACGCGCGTCGCTACGCAGGCCAAGCCCTGACTCTGCGCCTCGGCGAGCACGTTCGGCAGCCCATCGCGATCGCCGTCGCGAGCGACGCGGCAGGCAAGCGCGAAGAGGTCCGCGCTGCGGTACTCCGCGAGCAATTGGTCCTGCGCGAGCGTGCCGCGCCACGTGACGCGCTCGGCGATGCCGAGGGCGCGCGCACGCCTTTGCATTTTTGCCGCCAGCGGCCCGCCGCCGACATGCACCAGCCGCCATTGCAAATCGCGCGGCAGGCGCGCGAGCGCTTCGAGCAGGACGTCGGTGCCCTTTTTCTCGACGAGACGGGCGACCGACAGGATCACGACCGGCTCTTGCCGGCCGTCGCGCGGCGCGCGCGCGGCGCGATAGGGCGGGAAGCGCGCGAGATCGATGCCGTGATAGGCGAGCGTGACGCGCCCGGGCGGCGCGAGCGCCGCGAGGTGATTGCGGTTCGCGGCGGTGCAGGTCACGAGCCAGTCGCAGGCGGCGACCTTCTCGCGCTTTTCCCACTCAGGCGTCGTCCAGATGTCCTTCGCGTGCGCCGAGCCGCTCCACGGCAGCGCGCGCAGGATGGCGGCGTAGCGCGCCACCGACGCGGGCGTATGCAGGAAGTGCGCGTGCAGGCGCGTGATGTCGGCGGGCAGCTCGGCGGCGAGCACCAGCGCCTGGCCGAAGCGGCGGATGCGATTGGGCGTCGGATCACGCCGCAGATCTTTCCACCAGATGTTCTTTGCCGCCTCATAGTTGGGATGCTTGCGAAGCCTACGCCAAGCACGAAGCACGCGCAGCGGCTCGCGCAGCAGGTATTCCGGCAGGTAGCGCACTTCGGCGCGGATCTCGCGGTGCACCGGGTGTTGGCGCTCATCCGTCGGGCGGCGCAGCGAGACGATCAGGATGTCGAGCCCGCGGCGCTCGAGCGCGGCGATTTCCTGGGCGATGAACGCCTCGGAGAGGCGCGGATAGCCCTTCAGAACGAAAGCGACGCGCAAACGCTCAGCCGATGCGCGAGAGCGCCCGCTTGGGCAGCGCTTGCTCCACGGGCTCCATCCACGGCGCGACGAGGCGCGACACGTTGGTGAGGCCTTCGAGCAGGCCCGGCACGACGACTTCCGACGGACGGTTATGGCGCGGCAAGGCGCGCAGCGCGGCCGCCATCACGGCCGGATCGTAGTTGCCGTCGTCCTTCAGCATGGAGACCAGGCCGAGCTTCGCCGCGCGCGAGGCGCGAATGTATTGCTCGAGGCGCGGCTCGGTGCGCGGCACGATGAGCGCGCGCTTGTCGAGCGAGATCACCTCGCAGAAGGTGTTGTAGCCGCCCATCGCCACGACGCCGGCGGCGCCGGCGACGAGCGTTTCCATCTGCTTGTGGAACGTGATCGCGTCGACGCGCTTCAATCGCGAGGCCCGGTCCATGAATTCGGCCTGCCGCTCCGCCGCCATGAACGGTCCGAGGACGAGGAGCGCCGGGTACGGCAGCAGCGGATCGTGCTCGTAGGCGCGCAGCACCCAATCGATCAGCGCCTCGCCGTCGCCCCCGCCCCCGGTGGTGACGAGGAGATAGGGACGCTGCGTGATCTCCGGCAGCCGCGCCGGCGTGCCGAGCTGCGGCACCTCGCGATGCAGGTACCCGGTATAGACCATCTTCTGTCGCACGCGCGGCGGCAGCGCGATGCCTTCGAGCGGATCGCAGATCTGCGGCAGGCCGTAGACCCAGATCTCGTCGTAGAGCTCGCGCAGCGCGGGCAGCGCCTTCTTCCTCTGCCACTCCGGCTCGAGGAGGCGCGGCTCGTCCATGACATCGCGCAGGCCGAGTACGAGGCGGGTGCCGCGGCGCTTGAGGGCCTTCAACGTGGGCAGGACCTCGCCGCGCAGGCCGACGGGTTCCTTGTCGACGATGAAGATGTCCGGGTCGAACATCTCCGCGGTGTGCTGGATGATCGAGGCGCGCATCGACAGGGTCTCGGCGATGTCGATGTGCAGATTAAGCGGCGTGTAGTCGCCGTCGCGCAGCTTGATGACCCCGGGCACGCGAACGAAGTCCACGCGCGAGCGGAAGTCGAAGCTGCCGATGATCGGCGAGCCCGACAGGATCAGGACCGAGAGCTGCTTGTAGCGCTCGACCAGCGCGTGCGCGATGACGCGGCAACGGCGCAGGTGGCCGAGGCCGAACGTGTCATGGCTGTAGATGAGTATGCGACCATCCTTGCGGCCCGCTCGCATACAGCCTCCCCTCCCCGAAGGTGTGACTTAATTCTCGGCTCAAATGCCCTGCCGGGCAAGACAGGCCTTGCACGTCCCGCAGGGACGGAAACCCTCGCCATCGCGCACCGGGCGGCGGCAGGACCAGGTGAGCTCCCGCAGCTCGCGCGGCAGGAGCGCGGCCAGGTCGGGCTTGTTCGCGTGGTAGACCGGATAAATCCACTGCACTTCCGGCTCGCCGAGCTTGCGCGCGCGGTAGCACTCGTAGAGCGCGTCGAAGACGCGCCGCTGGCGCGCCGAGCGGTTCTCGATGTCGGTGTCGCGCGCAAGCGCCGCGACCGCGACGCGATTGCAGCCCGGCGTGTCGATCGCCACTTGGCAGGCGACGAACGCGATGCACAGGTAGTCGATGGGAATCGCCTCGAGCTCGCGGAAATCGAGCGCCGACTCCGAGTAGCGGAACGGCCGGTAGCGGCTGCGGCACGAGGCAACGATGCGCTCGACCGCCGTCTGCTCGGCATCGGCGCGCCCTTCGCGGTTCGCCATGCGGATGTGATGCACGCGCAGCTCATCCGCCGTTTCCGCGAGCAGCTTCACGAGCATCGCCGTGCTGTCGAGCCCGCCGGAGAACATGACCAGGGTCGTCACCGGCGAAAATTCTATTAGCATTGCCGCCATGCACGTGAGGGAGCTCATGGACCTCGGCGGTCGGACGGCGCTCGTCACCGGCGGCTCGCGCGGCCTTGGTCTGCAGCTCGCCGAAGCGCTCGGCGAGATGGGCGCACGCGTCGCGATCACGGCGCGCAAGCGCGACGAGCTCGACGCCGCCCTCTCGCATTTGCGCGGCGCGGGCGTCCAGGCGGACGCCTATGCGTGCGATCTCGGCAAGCGCGAGGCGATCGTGCCGATGGCGGAGCAGGTGCTCGCCAAGTCCGGGCGCATCGACATCCTCGTCAACAACGCCGGCGCGACGTGGGGCGCGCCGGCCGAGGAGCATCCGCTCGACGCCTGGGACAAGCTCGTCAACCTCAACCTCACCGCGGTCTTCGTGCTGACGCAGCACGTCGGACGCAAGTCCATGATTCCCGCGCGCTGGGGACGCGTCATCAACGTCGCCTCGATCGCCGGCCTGATGGGACAGGATCCGCGCATCGTGCGCACCATCGCCTACAACGCGACCAAAGGCGGCCTCGTCAACTTCACACGCGCGCTCGCCGCCGAATGGGGCGAGCACGGCATCACCGTCAATGCGATTTGCCCGGGCTTTTTCCCCTCCAGAATGACCCGAGCGACGCTCGACACGACGGGCGAGCTGATCCGCGACTGGACGCCGACCAAGCGCCTGGGCAACGACGAGGACCTGAAGGGCCTCGCGGTGCTGCTCGCCTCGGAAGCCTCGCGCCACATCACCGGGCAGGTGATCGCGGTCGACGGCGGCGCGACGATCATATGAATCTCGAATTCGCACGTGATTACCAGAAGCGCATCCCGTTCATCCAGCATCTCCAGATGCACACCGAGAATCTCGGCAAAGGCACGGCCCGGCTCTCGGTGCCCGTAGAGAAACATCTCACGAACAGCCTGGGCACGGCGCACGGTGGCGTGATCATGTCCCTCCTCGATGTCGCGCTCTGTACCGCGGCGCGCACGCTGCATCCCGAATCCGTCGGCGTCATCACGATCAACCTCAGCACCTCGTTCATCGGCGCGGGCAGCGGCGCGAAGCTCTACGCCGAGGCGCGGGTGATGAAGGATGGCCGCAGCATGAGCTTCGTCGAAGGCGAAGCGAAGAACGAGGACGGCACGCTTGTCGCCAAGGCGGTGGCGACGGTGCGCGTACTGCACAAGGAGAAAACATGAAACGCGAAACGCTGCCCAAGCGTCAAGCCGAGGGGTCGCTCGCGACCCGCGGGGTCCATCACCTCGCGCTCAACACCGAGGACATGCGCACGACCGTGGACTTCTATACGCACGTGGTCGGCATGCGGCTCGTGCACGCGATGAAGGTGCCGCCCGGTCTTGGCGCCGGCCCGGGCAATCGCGGCAATCCGCCTTACGAGCAGATCCGCCATTACTTCTTCGACATGGGCAACGACTCGCTGCTCGCGTTCTTCGAGATTCCGCGCGGCGCGGAGCCGAAGGCGAAGCGCGATGCCATCGGCGGCATGCAGCACGTGGCGTTCGCCGTCACGCCGAAGAGCTTCGCGGCGCTGCAGAAGCGGCTGCGCGAAGCGGGCGTGGCCTACGACGGTCCGCTCGACGTGCTGCCCGGCCTCGTCTCGATCTACTTCCTCGACCCGAACGGCATTCGCCTCGAGGCTTGCTGCGAGCCGCGCGCCGGCGACAAGCCGCGCGTCATCGGCTCGGTGAAGCAATCGCGCGCGCACGCCCGCAAGGAGCTCGAGAGCATCGAGTGCGCCTGGGCCGACGCCACGGTCACCGCGGGACGATTCACATGAACCCGATCGCCAGGCGCGTACCGACGGGCAACGGCTGGACGTGGCTCGCTGCGGCGTGGTCGATCTTCCGCCCGGCGGCCGGCATCTGGATCGGGATGGTGATCACGCTCGGCGTCATCCTCGTCGTGGTCGGCCTCATCCCGTTCATCGGCGCGCTCGCGATCTCGGTGCTTTGGCCGGTGTTCGTCGCGGGCCTCGTCATCGCGAGCCGCACGATCGATCACGGCGGCGAGGCGCAGTTCGCCCAGCTCTTCGCCGGCTTCAGGCAGCGTTTCGGCACGCTCGTCATCCTCGGCGCCATCTCGCTCGCCCTCTCGCTCGCCATCGTCGCGCTGGTTGTCGCACTCACGGGCGTGAAGCTGTACGGCCTCATGGGCGCCGACAGCAATCCCGAGCAGGTGTTCGCCGCCGCGGCGACCGTCGCGCTTGCCGGACTCATCATGCTCGCCCTCATGCTCCCGCTCGCGATGGCCACCTGGTTCGCACCGCCGCTCATCGTCTTCAACGACCTCGGGGCGTGGGGCGCGATGAAGGCGAGCTTCGCCGGCTGCCTGAAGAACATGCTGCCTTTCCTGCTCTACGGCGTGATCGCGCTCGTCGCCGGCGCGATCGCTTCGGTGCCGCTATTTTTGGGCTGGCTGGTTCTCGTGCCGGTGCTCGCGGCGTCGGTCTACACCGCGTACAAAGACATCTACTTCGAGGGCTAGGTCTTCGGCGGTTCCAGGTCGCCGATCAGGAAGCGATTCCAAGTCGGCGTGATGACAATCTCGTTGACGCACACCCGCGACGGCAATGCGGCGATGAAGGCGAGCGTGCGCCCGAGGTCCTCGGGCTGCAGCATCTTTGCGCGTACCTCAGGCGCGGGAGGCACGGGGCGCTTCTCGAGGATGGGCGTCGCCGCCTCGCCGGGCAGCACCGCCGTGGCGCGGATGCCGTTCGTACACTCCTCGATGTTGAGCTGCTCGGTGAGCGCGAGCACCGCGCGCTTGCTCGCGCCGTAGCCGGGGCCGCCGAGCGCGTTGCTGTAGCGGCCGAACCACGAAGACACGTTCACGATCAGGCCGTCCTTGCGGCGGCGCATTCCCGGCAGGACGGCCTGGATGCAGTAGAACGTGCCCGAGAGGTTGACCGCGACGATCTCGTCCCAGCCCTCGTTCGACACATCGCGGAAATTGCGCCTGGGCAGGTTGATGCCGGCACTGTTCACGAGGATGTCGACGCGCCCATGGCGCTTGTGGATCTGCTCGGCGGCGCTTGCCACCTCGTGCTTGTCGCCGACGTCGCAGGGGATCGCCTCGGCCTTCAGGTGCTTGAGCGCGTGATCGAGCGTCGCGCGCGTACGGCCCGAAATCACGACTTTTG
>Ga0070699_100005309_pt1 | contig 11301 bp, 9 predicted proteins | sample KBSK1503metaG_FD_65473 | JGI IMG/M metagenome (GOLD analysis project Ga0070699, IMG submission 65473) | Corn, switchgrass and miscanthus rhizosphere microbial communities from Kellogg Biological Station, Michigan, USA - KBS K1-50-3 metaG | ecosystem: Host-associated > Plants > Roots >...
CGTGCCTCGATGGAGTGGATCTCCGGCCGCGTCGAGGAGCTCGTGCAACGCGACTGCGAGGACTGGTACGCGCGGGAGGTCCGGCCGTACATCTATCCCGCCATGGCCGCTGCGGTGGAGAGCCACCGGCGCGCCGGCCACGTGCCAGCCATCCTGACCAGCGCCACGCGCTACCTGGCGGAGCCGCTCGCCGCCGACCTCGGCATCGCCCACGTGCTGGTCACACAGCTCGTGGTGCGCGACGGCCGCTTCACGGGCGAGGCCGTGCGACCGGTCTGCTACGGAACCGGCAAGATCTACTGGGCGGAGCGCTTCGCCGAGCGGCTGCACATCGATCTCGGGCGGAGCTACTTCTACACCGACTCGATCACCGACCTGCCGGTCCTCGAGCGGGTGGGAGAGCCACGCGTCATCAATCCCGACCCGCGGCTCCGCCGCGCGGCGGTGCGGCGTGGCTGGCCGGTCGCGCGCCTGCGGCTGGAGGGCGGACAGCGGGTCCCGGCGCTGGCATGAGGGGAGGAGGGGGCATGAAAGGGAGGAATCCGCGTCGCGCGGCGCCGGCGAGTACGCTGGTCAAGCCGCTGCTGCTGCTCGCGACGGGTGCGGCGGCCGGGCTCGTGGTCTGGCGCGTGCTGATGCTCGAGCCGGCCACGACGAGTCGAGTCGTGACGGAGCAGCTCTCCAGGCACGACCGCCAGGCGCTCGACGGGCTGCTGCACCAGCGCAGCTTGCGTCCGTAGCGGGCTCGCCGCGTTCGCGTCGCGATTCCTTTCGCGCTCCCGGGTCTTGCGTTTGCGCCGCTCGCGGTGGTAGGCGAGCTGTCTTCGGCTGAGGGGTGGGGATGGCGACGATCGACGAGAGCCTGCGCCGGGTACCGCCGCAGAGCCTGGAGGCCGAAGAGGCGGTGCTCGGTGGCATCCTGCTCGACAACGCCGCTCTCGACCGGGTCACCGAGCTCGTCCAGGTAGCCGACTTCTATCGCGAGGCGCACCGCAAGGTGTTCCGCGCGATGCTCGACCTCTCGGGGCGCAACGAGCCGTCGGACCTGATCACGCTCGCTGAGGTCCTGAAGGCGCGCGGCGAGCTCACCGACGTGGGCGGCTCGGCGTATCTCGCCGAGCTCGCCGAACGCGTGCCGACGGCGGCCCACGTCGCGCAGTACGCGAAGATCGTCCGGGACAAGTCGATTTTGCGGGCCCTCATCGGAGCGGCCACCGAGATCGCGGTCCACGGCTACGAGGGGCGCGACGACGTCGGCGAGATGCTCGACCGCGCCGAGCAGCTGATCTTCGGCATCTCCGACCGCAAGGTGAAGCCGGAGTTCGTGCGCATCTCGGACCTCCTGGTCGAGTCGCTCAAGACGATCGAGCGCCTCTACGAGCAGAAGCAGGCGGTCACGGGCGTACCGAGCGGCTTTCATGATCTGGATAACCTGACGGCGGGATTTCAGCCGTCGGATCTCGTCATCGTGGCTGGGCGTCCGTCAATGGGAAAGACAGCTCTCTGTCTGAATATCGCCGAGCACGCCGCCCTTCGCGCCGACGTGGGCGTCGCCATCTTCTCCCTCGAGATGTCGAAGGAGCAGCTGGCGCTCCGGATGCTCTGCTCGGAGTCGCGGGTCGACCTGAAGCGCGTCCGTACCGGTCATCTCTCCGACCGCGAGTTCCCGAAGCTCGCGATGGCCGCTGGACGCCTCGCCGACGCGCCCATCTACATCGACGACACGCCCGCGCTCTCGATCCTCGAGCTGCGTGCCAAGGCGCGGCGGCTGAAGCGCGACCCCGCGACGAAGCTCGGACTCATCATCGTCGATTACCTCCAGCTCATGCGGAGCACGGAGGGCAAGGACAGCCGCGAGCAGGAGATCTCCGAGATCTCGCGGTCGCTGAAGGCGCTCGCCAAGGAGCTGAACGTGCCGGTGATCGCGCTCTCGCAGCTGAACCGCCAGGTCGAGAGCCGCAACCCGCCCAAGCCGCGCCTCGCCGACCTCCGCGAGTCGGGTGCCATCGAGCAGGACGCCGACGTGATCGCCTTCATCTATCGTGAGGACGTCTACGTCGAGGACACGGACAAGAAGGGCGTGGCCGAGATCATCGTCGCCAAGCAGCGGAACGGACCGGTCGACTCCGTCGAGCTGACCTTCCTCGCCGAGTTCACGCGCTTCGAGAACCGCGAGCTCGCGCCCGAAGAGGGCGCGGCGTAGCCCATCCGACGATCGGCGCTGCGCTTCGTCGGCGGCGCCCGGGAGACGACCTGTCGTGCGCGTGACCTCCCCCCTGCTATGCGGGGCAGGACCTCCTGCTCGTAGAACCGGAAGAACCCGTCCTGATCCGGTCCGACCTGATGCACGCAGACGTGGGTGTAACCGGCGCGAGCGCACTTCCGGATCGCTTCGACGTGCCGCTCCGCGTCTGGACCGCAGATGATCGCGTCAGCCGACGCGGGCGATGGCGTGGCGCACGGTGGCCGCGACGTCGGCCGCGCGAACGAGCGCCGAGATCATCGCGACGGAGTCGGCGCCTGCAGCGCGCACGGCCGGGGCGTTGTCGGGCGTGATACCCCCGATCGCGACCAGCGGGAGCGACACCGTCCCGCGTACGGCGCGGACCAGCTCGAGGCCGCGCGGCGAGAGAGCACCGGGCTTGCTCGTCGTCGGGTAGACCGGGCCGATGGCGACGTAGTCGGCACCCGCCACCTCGGCCCCTCGTGCCTGCTCGACGTCGTGGGTCGAAACGCCGATGAGGCAGCCGGGCCCGAGAATCCTGCGTGCGGCGGTGACCGGAAGATCGTCCTGCCCGAGATGTACGCCGTCGGCGTCGACGGCGCGGGCGACGTCGGGCCGGTCGTTCACCAGAAAGAGCGCTCCGGCGACGCGGGCGCGTGGCCGGATCGCCTCGGCGACGCGCAGCAGCTCCCGAGGCGGAGCCTCCTTCAGCCGGAGCTGGAGGAGCCGGGCACCGCCGGCCAGCAGGGCGACCGCAAGCTCGATCGGGTCGGCCCCGGTGTCGAGCGGGTCGACGATCGCGTAGAGCGGCGGAAGGCGCAGCACCTAGCGCGAGACGGGCCTGCGGATCTCGATGCCGAGCTCGGTGATCTTCTTGCGCAGCGTGTTGCGGTTGATGCCGAGCATCTCGGCGGCCTTCACCTGGTTGCCGCCCGAGCGCTCGAGCACGATCTCGATGAGCGGCCGCTCGACCGCGCTGATCAGCGTCGCGTGAAGCTCCCCTACCGGCACGCCCGCGTCGCGCTCGAGCAGCTCGGCCAGCCGATGGCGGACCGCTTCCTCGAGCGGGAGCGCCTCGGCGGAGCTCTGCCGGGGCTGGCCGGCGAGTGCGAAGTCCTCGGGCACGAGAGTACGGCCCCGGGCCAGCACCGCCGCGCGGAGGAGGGCGTTCTCCAGCTCTCGCACGTTTCCGGGCCAGGTATGGCGCATGAGGACCTCGCGGGCGTCGTCGCTCACGCCGACGATGACCGTGCCGAGCTCGCGGTTCACCTTGTCGACGAAGAACTGGATCAGGTCGGGTATGTCGCCGCGCCGCTCGCGAAGCGGCGGCACGGTGAGCCGCACGACGTTCAGGCGGAAGAAGAGGTCCTCGCGGAAGCGGCCGCCGCGAACGGCCGCCTCGAGGTCCTGGTTGGAGGCCGCGATGATGCGGACGTCCGCGTGCAACGCGTCGCGGCCGCCGACCCGCGTGAACTCGCGCTCCTGGAGGACGCGCAGGAGCTTCGCCTGGAGCGCGAGGGACATGTCGGCGATCTCGTCGAGGAAGAGCGTTCCGCCGGCTGCGACCTCGAACTTCCCGATGCGCCGCTCGACCGCACCGGTGAAGGCACCGCGCTCGTACCCGAAGAGCTCGCTCTCGAGGAGCTCGTTGGGGATGGCCGAGCAGTTGAGGGCGACGAACGGCCCCCGCCGCTCGGAGTGATGGTGGATGGTCTTGGCGACCAGCTCCTTCCCGGTGCCGGTCTCGCCCTGGATGAGCACGGTCGCGTCGGTGGGCGCGACTCGCCCGATCACCTTGTAGACCTCCTGCATGGCCGGCGTGCGGCCGATGACCAGCTCGTTGCGCTGCTCGAGCTCGCCGCGCAGCCGCTCGAGGTCCCGCGTCAGGCGGCGGAGCTCCATGGCCCGCCCGACGAGCAGCTCCACCTGGTCGAGGTCGAAGGGCTTGGTGAGGTAGTCATAGGCCCCGCGCTTGGTCGCCTCGATGGCGTTCGCCATCGTGTTCTGCGCGGTCATGATGATGAAGAGCGTGTCGATGCGGTCCTCGCGTGCGCGCGTCAGCACGTCGAGGCCCGAGAGGTCCGGCATCTTGATGTCGACGAGCGCCACGTCGTACGGCCGCTCGCGAAGCGCGGCGAGTGCCTCGCGGCCGCTGGCGACCGCATGGACCGTGTGGCCGTCCTTGGAGCAGGCGCGCTCGAGCACCCAGCGGATCGACTCCTCGTCGTCGGCGACGAGAATCGTGCCGTGCGGAGCGGCGGTCTTATCGGGCGGCGTCGCCGACATCTTCCTCACTCACCGGCAGGCTGACCCGGAACCGGGCGCCCCCTCCCGGACGTGGCTCGTGGGCTATCGTCCCCCCGTGCTCGGCCACGATACGGTGGCAGAGCGCGAGCCCGAGCCCGCTGCCGCTGGCTTTGGTCGAGAAGAAGGGCGAGAAGAGCTGAGCCACGTCGTCCGGGGGGACGCCGGGCCCCGTGTCCTCGACGACGACGAGCAGGAACTGGCCACGGCCGCGACCGCGCCGAACGTGGTAGCGGGTCTCGATACGCGTCGAGACCCGGAGCTCACCGCGGCCTCCGAGCGCCTCGAGCGCGTTCTTCACGAGGTTCAGGAAGACCTGCGTCAGCTGCGCGCGGTCGGCGCGCACGGCCGGCAGGCTCGGGTCGAACTCGATGCGCAAGGCGGTCTCTCCCCACGCCGGCGTCTGACGCTGGAGCGCGAGCACGTCGTTCAGCACCCGGTGGATGTTGACCGGTTCGAGCTTCAGATGCGGCGGCACCGTGAGCTCGCGGAGCTGCTCGACCAGGCCGTCGAGACGCTCGACCTCGTGGATGATGATGTCCGTGCAGCGCACGAGCTCCGGGTCGTCGAGCGCTCCCCGCAACAGCTGCGCGGCCCCCTTGATGCCGCCGAGCGGGTTCTTGATCTCGTGCGCGAGCCCGAGCGCGACGCTGCCGAGTGACGCGAGCCGCTCGGCCCGGCGACCCGTCGCCTCGAGCGTGCGCTGCAGCGTCAGGTCGCGGAGCACGAGCACGGCGCCCGCCACGGTCCCCTCGCCGTCGTGGAGCGGGGCGCACGCCGCGCTCACCTCCACGTCTCCGCGACGGGAGCGGAGGAGCCCCTCGCCACGCCGGCGGGCCACGCCCTGGGCGAGCGTGTCACGCACCAGCTCCCCGGCCCAATGTAGCGCTCCCCGCTCCGCAAAGAGATCGTCGAACGGCCTGCCGACGACCTGCGGCGCCGAGACGCCGACCAGCTGCTCGGCCGCGGGATTCAGGTCGGCGACCACGCCCGCCGGGTCGATCACGACGACGCCGTCCTCGATGCTCGCGAGCACGTCGGTCCAGTCGGGACGGGAGGGGCCGACCGGAGCGGGTCGCGCTTTGGTGCGCGCACTCAACTAGAGGTCGTCCTCGCCGCCCGCCGCCCCGCCATCTTCGCCGTCCTCGGAGTCCTCTCCGCCGCCGGCCTCCATCTCGTCGACCATCTCGTCGAAGTCGTCCCCCGCGTCCTCCCCGAGCTCCTTCCCCATCTTGCGCATCCAGCGGGCCATGCTCTTGGGATCGTTCTCGTCGAGGTCGCCGAGCGAGGAAGGATCGGCGAGGTCGTCGAGCCGGGAGTCTTCCGAACGTACCAGGGCGAAGCGAGACATCAGCCGCGTGAGCTTCCCGCTGCCGCACCGCTCGCACTTGGGTTCGACCTGTTCGCTCACCCGAAGCGTCAGCACCGTCGTCTTCCGCCCGCACTCCGAGCAGCGGTACTCGTAGATCGGCATCAGGGACGCGATTATAACGCGTGGCGACTACTGCACCACCCCGGGGAGAGGGGGCGGAGCCGCCCGCGGCTTCGCCGCGGGCGAGCGACGGGGTCCGGGGATCATTTAGCCGCTTTGGCGGAGAAGCCTCGCTCGCCGAAGGTCAGGAAGGTCCGCTTGCCGTTCACCACCGTCTCGAGCGTGACGTCGCGACCCCAGAGCCGGTGGAGGTAGCCGAGGCTCTTCTCGGCGTACTCGAGCTGGAGGTCGCGCCCGTCGTGGGCATGGACGAGGAACAGCGTCCGGTTGTGGTTGTAGTCGGCGTCCTCGATGCGCAGGACGGGGATCGTCCCCATCCCGACGGTCTTCAGCAGGATCTCCTTCACCTGCTGCCAGCCGGCGTCGTCGGACACGTCGGTGATGACCAGGTCGTCGCCCTTCGGCTCGTAGCGGAAGAGGTCGAGCTCGCGCATGAGCCGCTCGTCGAGCCAGCGGCGGATGAAGGATACGTCGCGGTCGACCTCGCGGGTATCGAACAGCAGGGCGTGGCCCGTCTTGCCGGGCGGGAGCGTCTCGCGCTCCTCGCGGGTGGGCTGGTCGCCGCGGCGTTCGATGTCCTCCCACATGCGGAGCCCGAGATGATACGGATTCAGGCCGCCGGGAATCGGCCGGACCACCTGATTGTGGCGGACGAGGAACTCGAGGTGGAGGTCCTGCGGCAGCTCGAGGGAGTCGAGGATGCGCTTGTGGAAGAACGAGGCCCAGCCCTCGTTCATGATCTTGGTCTCGATCTGGGGGATGAAGTACTGCGTCTCCTCGTGCACGATGGTGAGCAGGTCCTTCTCCCACTCCTGCAGGAACGGGTTGTGGTCGCGGATGAACAGCAGGATGTCCTCGTCGGGCGTCGGTGGCACCTTGCGGAGGTCCGGCTCGACGAACTCCTGGCGGCGGTGGATGCGCTGGAACGGATCGGCACGCGGCGTGGCGACGGCGACGAGCCGGTCGCGCTCCTCCTCCTGCGAGAGCTTCTTGACCGCGAGGTTTCGCCGGCACTGGAGCGCGAGTGAATGGGAGGCGTCGAGCAGGCTTTCGACCTTCTCGAGCCCGATGCTCGGGGTGTCGGCATAGCGCCGTACGCGGTCGGCGTGCGCCTTGAAGCCGCCGATCGTGAACTCGGGCCGGGTCGACTTGAAGGTGAAGTTGTTCTTGAAGAAGTCGTTGTGCCCGTAGACGTGCGCTATCGTGAGGATCTGGAGGCAGAGGGAGTTGTCGCGCATCAGGTAGGCGAGCGCCGGGTTCGAGTTGATGACCATCTCGTAGGGGAGACCCGACACCCCGTAGTCGTAGAGCGTCTTCAGCTTCTCGTAGGACTTGCCGTAGGACCAGTGCGGGTAGTGGGACGGCATCCCCGAGTAGGCCATGTAGCCGAGCATCTGGCCGTGGTCGCAGATCTCGAACTCCTGCGGGAAGCAGTCGAGGCCGAACTCGGCGACCTTCTCCCGGATGCGCGCGTCCCAGTACTCGAGGTCCTTGAGCGCGTAGTCGGCCACGGCCCTACTGGTCTCGCCCGCGGTCGCGTGCCAGGAACGCCTTGAAGGACGGCCAGATGTCTTCCTTCCGCTCGATCAGGACGGTCTGGAAGTTCTCGGCCTCGAGCCGGCGGAAGATGTTCAGCATCGAGCTCTCGTAGTAGCGGGACCCGAGCGGCTTGATCTCACCGTAACCGAAGAGATTGCAGATGTCAGCCAGCTCCTTGGCGGAGCGCAGCGCCGCCGGGTTGTCGGAGTCGAAGTTGTCGCCGTCCGAGCAGTGAAAGGCGTAGATGTTCCAGAGCGACGGGTGGTAGCGCGCCTGGATGATCTCGAGAGCCTTGGTGAAACCCGAGGAGATGAACGTCCCGCCGGACTCACCCTTGTGGAAGAACTCCTCCTCGGTGACCTCGTTCGCCTCGGTGTGATGGGCGATGAACACGATCTCGACGTTCCGGTACTTCGTGCAGATGAACTGGTAGAGCAGGAAGAAGAAGCTCCGGGCGAGGTACTTCTTCATGGTGTCCATCGACCCGGAGGTGTCCATGATGCAGATCACGACGGCGTTCGACTCCTTCTTCACGTCGGTGATCATGTGCCGGTAGGTGAGGTCGTCCTCGTGGAACGGGAAGCGACGCTCGGGACTGCGCACGGCCGCCGCCACCGGGGGCTGCGCGGCGTCGTCCCGGTCGCGCCGCAGGCGCGAGGTGGCGAGCTTGCGACGCACCCGCTCCCGCGCCGTGCGCCGTTTGTCGAGCCGGACGCGGATGCCGACGGCCCGGTAACCCTTGCGCTTCGCGATCCGGTAGGCCTCGAGCTGGCGCAGTGCCTTGCGCTCGAGGTCGGGCAGCTCGAGGTCCTCGAACATGATGTCGATCAGCTCCTCGAGCGTGACGTCAGTCTCGTAGTAATCGGTACCTGGCTGGTCGCCGGCCTTGTCCTCGCCGCCCTTGCCGGGCTGCTTGGCCTTGCCGACCACCTGGCCGTTCTGCGAATCGCCCGTGCCCTGACCGACGCCGGGCGCGTTGTCGCCGTAGACGAACTTGTACTCGCGGATGCCGCGGATCGGGACCTTGATGACCTTGTCCCGGTCCTTCCCGATGATGGACTCCTCCGCGATGATGTCCGCGATGTTCTCGCGGATCGACTCGCGGACCTTCAGGCGGTGTCTGGCGCGGTCACCGGCGGAGCGGTCGCTCCGCTCGGCGTCGGAGGCGTTGAAAGGTCGGAAGATCGACTCGACGGTGCGGCTCATGGCTGTCGAGCCGGAGGCAATCAGTCCTTCCAGAGGTTGTTGGCGGCGTACTTCAGCACAACGTCGACGCAGCTCTCGCAGTAGCCCGAGTCGAGGAGGTTCTTCACCATCGCGTTGTACTTGCCGGTCTGCTCCTCGTCCCGTGTCCGGGCCTTGGTGATAACCCGGCTGATATCGCGCACCGACGTCATGAGCTTCTTCTCGATCGCTTCCTTGAGCGGCTCGTAGGAGCGGTACGACACGCGGTCGCCCCGGCGGCTCGCCGCCCAGAGGTAGGCGATGACCTCCTGCCGGAACCCCTCGGCCGCGGACCCGATGATCGCGATCTGCTCCTCGATCGACTTGAGGAACCCCTCGTCGGGCTGGAGCTCTTCCTTGGTGTTGCGGTCCTTCAGCCTGGTCTTGTTGACGAAGGCCTCAGCGTGGTCGAGGTAGTTCTGGAAGAGCGCCTCGGCCTGCTCCTGGTAGGAGTAGACGAAGGCCTTGGTGATCTCCTTCTCGAGGAGCTCCAGGTACTCCTTGTGGAGGACGTCCTGCAGGAACTCGAGGTGCTGCTTGCGGGTGTCGTCGGGAAGTTCCGCCTCCTTCACCATGCTGATGAGCGCCTCGCGGACGTTGATGGGGTTGATGCAGTTGCCCTCGACGTTGTCGGAGAGGGCGTTGTCGAGCGCCTTCATGATGAAGCGGGTGGAGATACCCGTCATACCCTCGCGCTTCGCGTCCTCGCGCAGCTCGGAGACGTCGATCTTCTTGGTCTTGCCCTTCTCGACGACCTCCTCGCCGTTGTAGAGCTTCAGCTTGGTCATGAGGTCGCACTTGGACGTGGGCTGGAGGCGCGAGAGGATGGCGAACATCGACGCGATCTCGAGCGTGTGCGGGGCGACGTGCGCGCGGAAGTCCGAGTTGCGGATGATCTTCTGGTAGATCTTGACCTCCTCGGAGAGACGGAGGTTGTAGGGCACGCGCACGACCACGATGCGGTCGAGGATCGCCTCGTTGGTGTGGTCGGCCTTGAACTTCTGCCACTCGGCCTCGTTGGAGTGGGCGAGGATCACGGTGTCGACGTAGACCAGGCCGTGCCGGCCCGGCGCCGGGATCACCTTCTCCTGCGTGGCGGTGATCATGGCGTGCAGGTACTCGGTCTCGTTCTTGAAGACCTCGATGAACTCGCACATGCCGCGGTTGCCGACGTTGAGCGCGCCGTTCAGGTCGAGCACGCGGGGATCGCCCTCGGAGTAGAGGTCGAGCTTGGAGATGTCCTCGCTGCCGATCAGGACCGAGGTGTCCTGGTTGTTCGGGTCGACGGGCGGCACGACGCCGATGCCGAAGCGGTTCCGCTTCGAGAAGAAGCGCGTCGTGATCGGCACCTCCTCGTAGCGGCCGCCGTACTCTTCCTTCAGGCGGAAGCGGCACACGGGGCAGAGGTCGCCCTCGATGTGCACGCCGAGCATCTTCTCGAATTCCTTCCGGAGGTGGCGCGGGATCAGGTGCAGCGGCTCCTCGAACATCGGGCAGCCCTCGATCCCGTGAAAGGGGATCGATTCCTCGAGCCCGCGCTGCATCTTCTCGATGAGCGAGCTCTTGCCGGAGCCGACCGGCCCCATCAGGTAGAGCACCTGCCGGCTCTCCTCGCCCTTCAGCGAGGCCGAGTGGAAGTAGCGGACGATCTGCGCGATCGTCTTCTCGATGCCGAAGAACTCGTCGCGGAAGAAGTTGTAGACCTTGAGCGTCTCGTCCTTGTAGAGGCGCTTGATGCGGGGGTCGTCGGACTCGTGGATGTCCTGCGTGCCGCCCCGCATGATCGTGTCGAAGAGGCGGGCGTGGGAGAGCTTGGGGAGGCCGGGGTCCTCGCGAACCAGGTCGAGGTACTCGAGGAAGGGACCCCGCCACGTGGTCGATTCGCGCGCGGCGCGGTCTTCCTTGATGAGGCGTTCGAACGAGGGCCTGTCCATGGGCAGCACCTCTCTTAAGGTGTCAGGGTCCCGGCCGGCCCGGCACGCACCGGGCCGTGGCCCGCGCGCAGGGTGCGGCCATGGCGGTCCCGGGCCGCGGGCGCTGAGAGGGCGACGTCCTGGCGGAGTCGGACCGGGCTCACGCTACGCGTCACCGCAAGGGTCGTGCCGACGTCGGCGGTGTCGCCCCGACCGAGGAGCGTGCTCGGCCCGCCCTGCAGGGTCTCGAGGATGGAATCCTCCCGTGCTCTCGTGGTCCCCGACCGCAGCGCCCCGTCCCCCTCACCGCCTCCGAGTTGCCCAACCTCCCCGATGCCGGGATACCTCAACACACAGGATACCAAAGCGTATCGGCTGCGGCACGTGGTGTCAAGTTTGCATCGCCGTTTTGCATCACCGTCGTGGCGCCCGACAGGCGTGCTCGATCGTGGAGCGCGCCGCTCCATCGCCGTGCACAACACGTGGCCATGCCGGTCGTCGCCATGGCCGATGGCGCGCGGGCGGCAGGGAGTGGTCCCAGGGGGAATCGAACCCCCGTTACCGACGTGAGAGGCCGGCGTCCTAGCCGCTAGACGATGGGACCG
>Ga0070699_100005311_pt1 | contig 11300 bp, 9 predicted proteins | sample KBSK1503metaG_FD_65473 | JGI IMG/M metagenome (GOLD analysis project Ga0070699, IMG submission 65473) | Corn, switchgrass and miscanthus rhizosphere microbial communities from Kellogg Biological Station, Michigan, USA - KBS K1-50-3 metaG | ecosystem: Host-associated > Plants > Roots >...
TCGGACCGCGTCGACGTCGACCGGGTGACCGTAGATGTGCACGGGCACGATGCCGACGGTGCGAGCCGTGGCCTTGGCCGCGGCGTCCTTCGGGTCGATCGCGTAGGTCTCGTCGATGTCGACGAAGACGGGCACGGCCTCGGCGAACAGCACCGCCTCCGCCGTGGGGAACGCCGTATGCGACGGCACCAGCACTTCATCGCCGGCTTTCACGCCGAGCGCCTTCATCGCCATCCAGAGGGCGGCGGTCCCGGAGTTCGTGAGGACGGCGTGCCGGGTGCCGACGTAGCGAGCGAGCTCGACCTCGAACTCCCGGCACTCGGGGCCGAGGATGTACTGGCCGGAGTCGATGGCGCCGAGCGCCGCCCGCTTGATCTCGTCGTCCATGGGCGGCCGGGACAGGGGGACGGGCATCGGCGAGCTCCTTCTGGGTGGACTGAGAACCGACCGCACGCGATCGTAGCGGCCGCGGTAATGGAGCAGCGGCTCGCCCTCGTGAACGCTCGCGACCTCCACCCGGCCCACGAAGATCATGTGATCGCCGCCCGGATGGATGCCGACCTTCTCGCACTCGATGTGCGCGAGCGCGCCGGCGATCATGGGGAGCCCGAGCCGTCCCGCGTGGTGCGCGAGGCCCTCGAACTTGTCGTCGACGTTCGACGCGAAGCGCTGCGAGAGCGCCTCTTGATGGGCGCCGAGGATGTTGATGGCGAACCGGTCCGACGCGTGCAGAGCGGGGTAGCACCGCGCCTTGACGTCGACGCAGACCAGCACGAGCGGCGGCGTCAGCGACAGGGAGGTGAAGGCGCTCGCCGTGAGCCCGACCGGTTGCCCCTCGGCGTCTCGTGCGGTGACGATCGTGACGCCACTCGCGAAGTGCCCGAGAACGTGGCGAAAGTCGTCGAGTCCGGTCACCGTCTTGTTGTAGCAGGCCACGCCGCAAAATGCAACCTTGCCAGGCGGCACGCGCGCTTGACGGGTGTGGGGGCCACTCCTATAGTGAGGTCCGTGGTCACCGAGCAAGCCGTCCTCGAGGCGCTCCGCGCCATCCAGGATCCCGACCGGCGGGAGGACATCGTGTCGCTCGGCCTGGTGCAGGATCTCGTCGTCGACGGCTCGCAGGTCTCGCTCACGCTCGCGTTCAGGACCGAGAAGCCGGCGACGAAGGTCGAGCTCCACAGCGCGACCCGCCGGACGCTCGCGCAGCTGCCGGGGGTCACTGGGGTCGCGGTGAAGATGGGCGCGGCCCGGGAAGTCGCGGCCACCGCCCCGCGCGCCGTCCAGCCCGCGCCGGCGGCGGGGTCGTTCATCCCCGAGGTCGAGCACACGGTCGCGGTCTCGTCCGGGAAGGGGGGCGTCGGCAAATCCACGGTTGCCGTGAACCTGGCGATTGCGCTGCGGGAGACCGGTGCCACGGTGGGGATCGTCGACGCCGACGTCTACGGGCCCGACGTGCCGCTCATGCTCGGCGCCCGCGGTAAGCCCGGGATGTTCGAGAACCGCATCATCCCCGTCGAGGCGCACGGCGTGAAGATGATGTCGATCGGCCTCCTCGTGGACGAGAAGGAGCCCCTGATCTGGCGCGGCCCGATGCTGCACTCGTTCATTCAGCAGATGCTCCGCGACGTCAACTGGGGCCCGCTCGATTACCTCGTCTTCGACATGCCACCCGGCACCGGCGACGCCCAGCTCTCGCTCTCGCAGGTCATCCCGCTGACAGGCGCCGTCATGGTGACGACCCCCCAGGCGGTCGCGCTGCTCGACGTGCGCAAGGCGCTCGGCATGTTCCGCAAACTGAACGTGCCGCTGCTCGGAGTCGTGGAGAACATGAGTTACTTCGTCTGCCCGCACTGCGGGGAGCGGACGAGCATCTTCGGGAGCACGGGTGGCTCGCGGATCGCCGAGGAATATGACATCCCGCTGCTCGCGCAGATCCCGCTCGACCCGGACACGCGCATCGGCGGCGACGAGGGGGCGCCGATCACGGTCCGACGGCCGGACTCACCGCAGGCAGCCGCCTTCCGTCAGCTTGCCGAGGCCGTCGTCGCTCGCGTCAACCTGGTGTCCCGCAAGCTCCCGACGATCTCCTGAGCAGGTGGTACCGCTCGTCCTCCCGATCTTCCCGCTCCCCGAGCTGACCTTCTTCCCGCATACGCTCCTGCCCCTGCACGTCTTCGAAGCCCGCTACCGGGCGATGGTGACCGACGTCCTCGCCCGTGACAAGCGCCTGGCGCTCGTCGGGCTCAAGCCCGGTTACGAGACGACGTACGCGGGGAGGCCTCCGGTGTACTCGGTGGCGGGGGTGGGCGAGATCGTGAAGTGGGAGCGGCTGGCGACCGGCCGCTACAATATCCTCCTCCGCGGCGACGCCCGCGCGCGAATCGACCGCGAGCTCCCGACCGACACGCTCTACCGGCTCGTGGCGCTGCGGCGTCTCGACGAGACCCCGCCCGCTCGCGATGCGGACCTGCTCGTCGAGCGGATCCGAGTCCTTTGCCGCCGGCTGCTCCTCGGACTCGGCCGCCCGCGCGAGCTGCTGGACGAGGTGCTGCGCGGGGGGCAGGCGCCCGGTGCCGTCGCGGATCGGGTCGCCTCGGCGGTGATCCCCGATCCTCGGCTCCGGCAGGAGCTGCTCGAGACGCTCGACGTAGACCGTCGGCTCGAACGGGTGGCCGCCGCTCTCGAGGACCTCGTCCGTCACATCCGCGGCGCGCGTGACCCCGACGACCGCCCGCGCTGAGCCCGGCGGGCCGCTGCCGGCGGGCGTGGTAGCCGGATAGATGGACCCGCTCACGCACGGGTTGATCGGTGGCGCGATGGCGCAGGCCGGCTTCCGTCAGCGCTGGGGTCGGCAGGCCACGCTCGCGATGGTGAGCGGTGCCATGTTTCCCGACGTCGACGTCTTCTGGAGCCACGGGGTGCTGGCGCTTGAGACCCATCGTGGCATTACCCACTCGCTCGTGGGTGCGCTCGGCATCGCGGCCGTCCTCGGCGCGGCGCTCCTGCCGTTCGGCCGCGAAAAACGCTGGTCGATCCTGGCGGGGCTCTCGCTGCTCGCGGTCGTCGGCGGGCACCTCTTCATGGACCTCGTCAACAATTACGGGATCCAGCTCTTCCTGCCGTTCTCGCGCGCGCGGCCTGCCCTCGACCTCGTCTTCATCCTGGACCCGCTGATCACGCTTCCGATGCTGGGTGCGCTCGTCGGCGGCGCGGTCCGGCCCGCCGGGGCCTCCCGGTTCGGACGCGCGGCGTTCGCGTGGCTTGCCCTGTACCTGACGGCGCTCGCGCTGAGCCACGGCGCGGCGGTCGCGCATCTGCGCCGGGCGGCGGTCGCCCAGGGCCTGAGGCCGCTCGGTGTAGCCGTCCTGCCACGGCCACTGAATCCGGTCGCGTGGGCCGGCTTCGTCGACGACGGCCGGTACTACTGGCAGGGGCGCGTCTCGGCGCTCGGCGGTCCGGTGCACCTCCGCCCCGAGCCGAAGGCGTCGAGCGTGGACGTGGCGGCGCTGGCGGCACGGTCGCCCGAGGTGCAGGTCTATCTCTGGTTCGCCCGCTTCCCAACGCTGATCGAGCGTGTCGAGGACGGCCACCGTGTCCTCGACTACACGGACCTCCGCTTCGCCTCCGCGCGACTCGGACGCCGACCCTTCGGGCGCCTGCGCGTCATTCTCTCGCCGGAGGGAGTGGTCGAGCGGGTGCTGTTCGACCCATGAGAGCGGCGTTCCGGCGCCGGTCGTTTTTCCAACGCCCTCGACACCGGCGGCGCCGCTTCGCTGATTCCGATTACCGGCTCGCCTTGTGTAATTCGGGCCTCGCATCACAGCGGGCTCGCGGCTTCGCCATTCGCGGAATCTTGGCTCACCTCGATCGACTCGGGCCTCGCCTCACAACGGGCTCGCAACTGCCTCGCCGTGCTTCGCCCGTCCCGGATTCATCGGCTCGCCTCGCCTGGCGGCTGCGGCTCGCACCGCCACGCTCGGCTCGAACTACGGGCGGCGGCTCGCACTGCAATCTCGCCGACGCTGTTCCGCTCGAACTGCGGGCGGCGGCTCGCAAGACCGTCAGCGGCGCTTGCTACAAGGTGAGCCGCGCGATCTTCTTCTGGCTGCTCGTGTGTGCGGCCGGTGCGGAAGCGGCGGGGGGATGGCTCGGCGTCCGCATCCGCGACCTGTCCGAGATCGAAATGGACGAGCTCTCGGCCCGCCACGGCATCCGGGAAGGCTATGGCGTGATGGTGGTCACCGTGCTCGACGGCTCGCCGGCAGCCCGCTCGAGCCTCCGGAGCGGCGACGTCATCGTCGGATTCGAGGGCCGGCCGATCGTCGACAGCCGGACGTTTCAGCGGGTCGTCGCCGCGGCGTCGCTCGACCGGGAGCTTCCGCTGACCGTCCTGCGGCGCGACGGGCGGCGGCAGCTCGTGGTCCGCCTGCAGCCGATGCCGCCGGAGATCGCCGGCGAGCGGGTCGCGGCGGAGTTCGGCTTCTTCGTGCGCGAGAGCCCGGCCGAAGAGCACGCGCGCAGCGCAGTCGGGTCCGTCGGGAGCCTCGCCCTCGTCACCGATGTGATGCCGGGGAGCCCGGCGGAACGCGGCGGCCTCATGCCGGGCGACGCCCTCCGACTGATCAACGGGCAGCCGCTCAAATCGTTCCGCGACACGACCCTGATCCTCTCGCGGGTACCCGTCGATCAGCCGCTCCGTCTGGTGGTGCGTCGGGGCGACGACGACGAGCTCGCGCTCACGCTGCCGGGGACGAGCCAACCCTGACGGGCCGCGCGCGGGGGATGAGTCTTGCGCGGCCGCGGATCGGGGTTTACGGTGTCTGACATGAGAAGGAACCGGCCGAAAGGCGGCGGCGTCTGGATCGCCGCCCTCGCGACGGCCGCCGCCGCCCTCCTCCTGGCTGTCGCCGCCGCCAGCGCCGGCCGCCCGCCGGGTCCCCGCGGGGTCGCGGACCGCGCGGTGGGGAACGAGCATCTCGCGGGCCAACTCCTGGTGGCGACGTCCGAGATGGGCGACCCGCGCTTCTTCCACGCCGTGATCTACATGGTCCAGCACGACGCGGGCGGAGCGATGGGGCTCGTCGTGAACCGGCCGGTCGCGATCGTTTCCCTGACCCGTCTGCTCGCCGACGTCGGCGTCGATACCACGGGCGTGAGCGGGACGATCCGGGTTCGCTTCGGGGGGCCGGTCGACCTCGCCCGCGGCGCGGTGCTACACACGGCGGAGTACTCGACCAAGGAGACCCTGCACGTCACGAGCACGATGTCGCTGACGTGGGAGCCCGAGATCCTGCGCGCGATCGCCAGCGGCAGCGGTCCGCGCCGCAGCCTGTTCGCGCTCGGCTATGCCGGATGGGGGCCGGGTCAGCTCGAGGCCGAGATCGCGGCCGGGGCCTGGATCACGGTGCCCGCCGACGAGGAACTGGTGTTCGGCGAGAACGATGCGGGGAAGTGGGAGCAGGCGGTCTCCAAGCGCATCATCTAGCCAGGCCGCTGAAAAAGGCCCATCTGCTTCGTTGGCTCGGTCGCTCCTCCCTGCGTGGCGGTGCGAGGCGCAGCCGAGGGCGAGCCGAGCCCTCCGATCAATCAAGAGGCTCGTCTCGCGGCTCCGCCGCTCAACTCGCACTACCACGCATCTGGGCCTTTTTGAGCGGCCTGGACGGCGGTCTCCGTCTTGCTAGAGTGCCGCCGACGGACCAGGTGGTCGTCGGGCTGGCGCAGGCTGGCTCGGAACGCCGGCGCCGACGAGCCAGCCGAGGTACCCGACGCCCAGCGCGAACGCGATGAACACCGCCGCCGTCGCGAGTCCGGAGAGCTGCGAGAGGAGCGCGATCGTCCCGCTCGACAGACCCGTGAAGGCGAGCCCGAGCACCGGCATCACGGGCGCCCCGCACCCCATGACGCTGCACGACCCCGTCGAGAACCCGACGATACCCCCCAGCGTGGCGGCGATCCCGCCCCCGCGGCCCCGCCTCGCGAGCCACCCGCCGAGCCCGATCCGGTGGCGGCTCTCGAACCAGAGCGCCAGGTAGGTGCCGAAGAGGAGCGCCATCGCCAGGAAGCGGAGTCCGTCTGCGACCGAGACCGCGACGCCCCACTCCACGCCCCAGGGGTTGTCCGCGGAGAACCAGAACAAGACGAGGTTCGGAAGGAACGCGACCTTCCGGCCGACCGGCACGTCGGGCGACACGAGGTACTGAGGGAGGCTCGCTAGCCAGGGATTGAACGTGAAGTAGTCCCAGGGCTTGCGCGCGACCGAGAGCACGAGCGGCGGGAGGAACACGTTGAGAGCGAGGACACTAGCCGCCGCCGCCGCGGACACCCACGGGCGTCTCCGCACGGCGACCCTGATCCCCAGCGCCGCCTGCTCGACTCCCCGCAGAACCCCGCGAATCAGCGTGCGCGTCGCCTGCATCCGCCGTCGAAGCTTTGCCCCTTCCGGGAGTATACTCTCCGACGTCGGACCGGACGGAGCCCGACACGGAGACCAGACAAGGAGGGGTACATGGCTGAGCGAGTCACTCGCCGCGATTTTCTGGGTCGGCTGGGCATCGGCATGGGGGTGGCGGCGGGCGCCGCGGCGGGGAGCCTGCCCGGCTTTCCGGTCGCGCAGGCGGCCGAGCAGCCCAAGGGGAATATCCCGGACAAGCCCTTCAAGATCGGCCATATGACGTTCTTCACCGGCCCCGCCGCGGTTCTCGGTGAGCCGTCCTACAAGGGCCACCTCCTCGCCGCCGAGGAGATCAACGCCCAGGGTGGTCTACTCGGCAAGCGTCAGATCCATATCATCAAGGCGGACGAGGCGGCGGGCACCGACGCCAACGTCAAAGAGCTCCGGCGGATGAAGCTCTCCGAGAAGATCGACCTGTTCACCGGCGTCATCTCGAGCGGCAACACACCGGCCCTGGGGCCGGTCGCCGAGGAACTGAAGGTCCTCACGGTCTTCACCGACGGCTGCACCGACTTCCTGTTCGACAAGGCCGTGCCGAACCCCCACTACATCTTCCGGATCACCAACATCCAGTCTGCCGACGGCGCCACCTGTGCGCTCGCGGCCGCGATGACCTGGCCGGACGTAAAGAAGGTCGCCCACATCCATCCGGATTACTCGTACGGCCGTAACGCCTTCGATCACTTCAACGTGATCATGAAGAAGCTCATGCCGCACGCGGAGGCGGTGTCCGAGGGCTGGCCAAAGCTCGGGACCACCGACTTCACCTCCCACATCACGAAGGCGGTCGCGGCCAAGCCGGACCTCCTCGTGTCCTCGGTGTGGGGCGGCGACTACGTCGCCTTCTACAAGCAGGCGAGGCTGTACGGGCTCTTCGACAAGATGCGGTTCGCGAGCACGATCGCGTTCGGCGTGGCGCCCCACGCGATCGGCAAGGACCATCCCGAGGGCGTGATCGCGGGGGTGCACTCGAATTACCACTTCAGCTACCCCGGCGGTGACCGCTGGCCGATCAACAAGACCTTCGTCGAACGGTACTACAAGCGGTGGAAGGAGTACCCGAACTTCCAGTCGGAAGGCGCCTACGTGACGCTGTACATGCTCAAAGACGCCGTCGAGCGCGCCAACCGGCTCATGGGCGGCTGGCCGGACGACGAGGCGATCATCGGCCAGCTCGAGGGTCTCGGCTTCACGGGCCCGGCCGGCTACCTCTATATCCGACCCGACAACCATCAGGCCTACAAGGACGCGATCACCGGGTTCAGCAAGAACGTGAAGGACTACCCCTTCCCGATCCTCGATCCCGACCGGATCATCACGATCCCGATCCGGAACATCACGGCACCTCCCGGCTGGCCGAAGCCGACGAACGATCGGACGTCGACCTACACCTGGATCGAAGAGACCTGGCCGACGGTGAAGGCGTAGGCTGATCGCCGGAGTCCTCCCCCCGCGGGATCGGGGAAGGCGAGCGCCGCCGCCCGGCCTTCCCCGACCCCCGGCCGCTCCCCGCTTCCGACCCGGCGTGGCCGTAGGCCTGCTCGCAGGGCTCTGTCTGGTCGCGGACCGTCACGCCGAGGCCGGGCACGAGCCGACGTTCTATCCCTCCTTCTACCCACAGGAGATCAGGATCGAGACGGTCGACGCCGGCTCGGCCGCGGGGCTCCTCCAGAAGAGTCAGCTTCACGCCTACGTCGGCGCCGATGCGTTCGCCGGCCGACCGCTGCCGGCCGGTATCGGCGCCGTCGGGTCCCTCGGGTCCTACCTCGTCGCGACCTTCGACAGGACCGGCCCGCTCGCCGACCCGCGGGTGCGCTGCGTCGCGGCCGGGCGGCTTCTCAAACGCCTCGGCGCGATCGATGGCGCCTGGGTCTTCCATCCGTACCCGATCACGCCCTTCGACGCCGATTACCTGGCCCACTTCGACCGGGCCCAGACCGCCCGCACCGCCGCCCTCGGGACGCGCGGTGGCGGCTCGCCGCGCCGGGTTCGGGCGCTCGGTGCGCTCGCCCGGAGCCTCCGCGGGCCGCCGGACGAGGAAGGACAAGGCCCCGGCGTCACGCTCGAGGAGATCGGGGTCGACGACCTCATGGTGCCGCGTCGCACCAGCCTCGCCGGCTGGCTCGGCCCGCCGTGGCTCAAGGCGGGCTGGTTCCGCGCCTACCTCTTGCTCGCGTCCCACGTCGGCGACGACACGGCGCGCCGCGCGGTCGACGTCCTCTACGGGCGTCTCGTGACGGGCGACTATCGGAGCATCGAGCAGGGCCTCGATCTGGAGCGGACCCTGGTCGGGCGGCTCACCGCTGGCTGCGAGCGAGTCGTCGTCGGCTACACGGTGAAGCGTGAGGCGTTCACCTCGGACTACTCGGCCGGCGTCGAGAACATCGGCTACGATTCGCTCGGCGGGCTCGATTCGCCGATCTTCATCCGGACGGTGAAGCTCAAGGACTTCCCCTGGAACGGCTGGCTTCGGATCGGGGTGCCGCGGACGGCGTCAGCGGCGTGGAACCCGGTGGCCGGCTTCACCGACCCGACCGGCCGGCTGATCTGGGCCGCGCTCGGCGACCCGGCGCTCTTCTCGGCGCCGTACAGCGCGAGCTGGGTGCCGAACCGGGCCAGCGCCACCGTCGAGGCTCACGGGGGGGCGGCGTCGATGCCGGTCCCACCCGACGCGGTCATTCCCGAGCCCGGCACCGGCGCCCTCCGCGCCGTCGGCCCGGGGAGGACGGCGGCCGCCAAGCTCGTCTACCGAACCCTTCTCGGCGTCTCGCACGATGGGAGCCGGATGACCCTCGCCGACGCTCTCTACCCGTACATGTTCGCGTCTCGCTGGGCCGATGGCAGCGACGTGGCCGTTGCCGGCGCGACTGCGCTCGCGCGGGACTGGCTCGTCGGGTTGCGGGTCGTGAAGGTCGACGTGCTCGTGAAGCGCTTCGGCGAGGACCTCGAGTACGCCTACGATGTGCCGGTCGTCGAGGTCTACCTCGCGCACGCGCTCGGCGACCCGCAGGCCCTCGCGTCGGTGGCGCCGCCCTGGAGCCCCCTCCCCTGGCACGTGACCGCCCTCCTCGAAGAGGCGGTGCGGCGCGGGCTCGGCGCGTTCTCCGAAGCCGAGGCGCAGCGCCGGGGCGTGGCGTGGCTCGACCCCGTGCGTGACGAGGGGCTCCGGGCGAAGCTGCGGGCGCTCGTCGGCGAGTTCCAGCGCGAGGGCTACGTGCCGGCGTCGCTCGTCCGATTCGTGAGCCGCCCGGAAGCCCGCGAGCGCTGGGCGAATCTCGACGCGTTCGCCGCCGAGTCCGGGCATTTCCTGGCGACGGCGGGACCCTATCGCCTCGCGCGATGGACGCCGGACACGATCAGCCTCGAGGTGTTCCGGGACCGGGCGTACCCGCTCGGCGTGGGGGAGTTCGATCGCTATACGATCCCGCGGCGGGCCTACGCGGCGAGGATCGAGGACCGCGGTGATCGGCTCGAGATCGACGCCGACGTCGACACCGTGTCGAAGTTCGAGCGCACGTACGAGGTCGTCAGGGAGCCCCTCGCGAGGGCGGCCGCGGAGGGCGCGGAGTTCGAGCGCCCGCTCTGCCGGTACGTGGTCGTCGACGCGCACGGAGCCGTGGTGGCCGCGGGCGCGGCGGCGCCGCGGGGCGCCGGCGGCTTCACCGTCGATCTCGCAAGGCTCGCCCCCGGGAGCTACACGGTCCTGCTCGCGCTCTCCCTCGGCGACAACCCGATGGCCCCCGAGGTGAGGGTCGTCCGGCACCGGCAACGCACTTGAATCCCGCCGCGTCTTGAGGCAAGGTAAGCGGCCATGGGCATCGGCCTCATCCACATCCTCAACGCGCTCCTCTACGCTTCGGTCCTCTTTCTCATCGCCGGCGGGCTCTCTCTGATCTACGGCGTGATGCGAATCGTGAATCTCGCGCACGGCAACCTCTACGCGATCGGCGCCTACGTGACCGCGTGGGTCGTCGGGCAGTGGCTCGCCGGCGCGCCGACGGTCGTCCTCTACCTGCTGATTCCCGCGGGCGCCCTCGCGGCGGCGGCGACGGGCGCCCTCATCGAGCCCACCCTGCTCCGGCCGTTCTACAAGCGCGCCGAGGAGTACCAGCTCCTCGTCACCTTCGGGCTCCTGATGATCCTCGAGGACGTCGTGCGGTTCGTCTGGGGCCCGTATCCGCTCTCCGCGAGCGTCCTGTGGACCGACCTCGGCAGCATCGCGCTCGGCGATGCCCTCTATCCGACCTACAACCTGCTCGTGATCGCGGTGGGCGGGGTGGCGGCGGCGTTCCTGTGGGCGTTCATCTACCGGACCCGGTTCGGGATGGTGCTCCGCGCGGCCTCTCAGAACATGCGGATGGCCTCGGCCCTCGGCATCAACGTCAACCGGGTATACGTCCAGGCCTTCACGCTCGGGTGCTTCATGGCCGGGCTCGGCGGGGCGATCATCGTCCCTAGCCAGTCGGCCGTCCTCGGCATGAGCGTCGACGCGCTGATCCTCGCCTTCATCGTGGTCGTCATCGGCGGCCTCGGCAGTCTCGAGGGTGCGCTGGTGGGCGCGCTGATCGTGGGTGTGGTCCGGGAGGCGGGAATCGCGCTCTTTCCCGAGATCGAGCTGGCCGTCCTCTACCTGATTGCGGCGATCGTGCTCCTGGTGCGTCCGGCCGGCCTCTTCGGGCGCACCGCGTGAGCCACCCCGCGGTCAACTCGGCACCGCCGTCCGCCCCCTCCGAGTGGGCATGAGCACCGTCGTCCTGGCCCTCGAGGAGCGCTCACCGGCCAGGGCCGCCGCCTACGCGGCGCCGGTGATCGTCCTGCTGCTCGTGCTTCCCTATCTCCTCGCGCCCTA
>Ga0070699_100005313_pt1 | contig 11300 bp, 10 predicted proteins | sample KBSK1503metaG_FD_65473 | JGI IMG/M metagenome (GOLD analysis project Ga0070699, IMG submission 65473) | Corn, switchgrass and miscanthus rhizosphere microbial communities from Kellogg Biological Station, Michigan, USA - KBS K1-50-3 metaG | ecosystem: Host-associated > Plants > Roots >...
AGATTCCTGCCTTCGCTCGAAGAGCCACCGGCATTGCACGACGCATCACGGCCCTCCAATTGAATATCGCACGCAGGTCGAAAGACGCGGCGGCACCTCTTGAGGAGTGCTTTATATTGAGTGCATGGCCAAATCCTCCCGCTCCCGATCAGGCTCAGGGAAATCAGTCTCAGACAAAAAGCGCCGCGCAGCACGTCCTGTCGCCCGCCTGCTCTCTTCCCGCACGGTGTATCGCGGGCCGGTGTTCTGGGTCACGACCGATTACGTACAAGAGCCTGGAGGGGTGCGTGCCCGGCGCGATGTGATCCACCACTCCGGTTCGGTCGTCGTGCTCGCCGTGGACGACTCAACCTCAACTCCGCGCATCCTCCTGGAACGGCAATATCGCCACGCCGCCAAGGATTATCTGTGGGAGCTACCTGCCGGACGCATTGACCCTGGCGAGCAGGAACTGAAGGCGGCCAAACGTGAAATGCTGGAGGAGACTGGATACACGGCCACTCACTGGCGGCGCATTCTGAAGTTCTACGCCAGTCCAGGATTCGTAGCTGAGACTATGGCCGTCTACCTAGCTACCGGTCTGCGCAAAGGAACGGCGCAACCGGAAGAGGACGAAATAATCTACAAGCGGCTCGTTCCTCTGCCGGCGGCTGTCCGCATGGTAACGGGTGGCGCGATTCGCGATGCCAAGACCATTGCCTCGGTGCTGTGGTTCCACCATCACCTGGCACAGGGAAAACGCTCACACTCTCAAATGGGATCCGGCAAGCAACCTCAGGCTCGAAAATAGCACCATGACGAAGGGTATTCGGCAGTCCGAAGGGCCCGCGTAGAGTCATGCAAACTCTTGACAGCCCTACGGGGTGGCTCCAAAATGCAACGTAGTCACTTGCGGGCACGTCCTTGAGCCCCCCACAAAAGGACGTGCAGAAAAAGGGGGGTACGTGGAACGTCTGAAAGGAACCGTTAAGTGGTTCAATAACGCGAAGGGCTATGGGTTCATTGGGCGCGCCGATGGCCCCGATGTCTTCGTTCACTACAGCGCGATTACCTCCGAGGGATACAAGAGCCTGCAGGAAGGCGACCAGGTAGAATTTGAGATTACCGAGGGTCAAAAAGGACCGCAGGCGGCGAACGTAAGCAAGGTTGCTTGAAGTCGCAAGTCGGCCAGGTTAATTACTCCCCGCTTCTCGGCCGGCCTCAATCAAAAAACGTGACGCGATAAGTGTGCAAGTTCGTGGGATTCACCGTGAGGCCCAACGCTTCAGTAACGAAACCAACGGGGAGGCTTTCCCCTTTGGACTCCGCAACTGGCTCTTCCCGTCACTCTTAATTTACTCTTGAGTTCGTGGACAATAAGACGATTGCCGGCATCCTCTACGAAACCGCCGACATGCTCGAGATCGACGGCCAGGATTCATTCCGCATCCGTTCTTACCGCAACGCAGCCCAAGCCGTCGAAAACCTGCCGCATCCGATAAAAGACATTATCGGCGAACCTAAGCAAGTGCTCGCCATCCCGGGAATCGGCAAAGGCATGCTATTGAATTTGCAGGAACTCTTCAGTGAAGGGGGCCTCAAGCTGCACGCCGAGCTTCTGCAGAAATACCACCCCTCGATGTTGCAATTGCTGAAGATTCAGGGGCTCGGACCAAAAACGATTGCGCTGATCTGGAGCGCTTATCAGATATGCGATGTGGATGGCGTGGAGAGACTGGCACGGGAAGGAAAGATTCGTATCCTGCCCCGCATGGGAGAGAAACATGAACAGAAATTACTGAAGGCGATTGAGGATTACCGCCGCATCGGCGGGCGCTTTCTGATAGACACGGCCGAGACCGAGGCGGCAAAGCTCACCGAATATCTTGCACAGTTCCCGGGATTCGAAAAGATCACGCCAGCCGGCTCGCTGCGCCGTGGGCGGGAGACGGTGGGAGATCTCGATATCCTGGTCACCGGCGACGCCTGTTGTTCCGAGGCTCAGCGGGCGGATTCCGTCGCGTACGTGGCGAAGTATCCGCCGCTGATGAACATCATCGGACAAGGTGACAACAAAATCAGTTTCCAGCTCCGGAGCGGGATGCAAGTCGATGTCCGCCTGCTGCCCCCGGAATCCTTTGGAGCGGCCATGCAATATTTCACCGGCTCGAAGGCGCACAATGTTGCTCTGCGTCAGCGCGCGCTCAAGATGGGCTTCACTTTAAACGAGTACAGCCTGGCGACGCTCGATACCGAGACTCCGGTCGCCGGAAAGACTGAAGAAGACATCTACGCCAAGCTGAAGCTCGATTTTATCCCGCCGGAATTGCGCGAAAATCTGGGCGAGATTGACGCTGCCCAGAGCCATACTCTGCCCAAGCTAATCACGCAGGCCGACATTCAGGGCGACGTCCACATGCACACCGTGGAAACGGACGGGCGCAATACCATCGAAGAGATGGCCGAAGCTGCCAGGGCGCGCGGCTACAAGTACATGGCTATCACCGATCATTCAAAGAACCTCGCCTTTGCCAATGGCCTGGATGACAAGCGCGCCCTGGTCCACATTCAGCGTATTCGGGAGGCTAACCAGCAGATCGACGGGATCACGATTTTTGCCGGGATCGAAGTCGACATCCTCGCCGACGGCGACCTCGACTTGTCCGACGATGTGCTGGCGCAAATGGATCTAGTGATCGCCAGCGTGCACTCGGTCTTCAACCAGGAACCCGCTACGATGACCGAACGCCTGCTGCGAGCAATCGAGAATCCGCATGTCTCCATCGTCGGACATCCCACCGGACGCATTCAGTTGCGGCGCGATGCCTACCAGTTCGATATCCACGCAGTGCTGACAACAGCTGCGAAGCGCAAAGTCGCGATGGAATTGAACTCCTATCCTGACCGGCTCGATCTCAACGACGTGCACCTTCGCCAGGCCAAACAGCAGGGCGTTAAGGTCGTGATCAACACCGATGCCCATCACACTTCCCACCTGGAAAAAATCCGCTACGGCATCCTGCAGGCCCGGCGAGCATGGCTGACCAAGGACGATGTGCTCAATACCCTTCCCGTCCAGACGTTCGCCAAAGCGATGAAGCATGCATGGTAGGCGTAGAATCAGCAGTCGCGAGAGAAATCTATGCCTCAAGAGAACCCTAGCACTCCGGGCAGCGTCCCGCCGGACGCTTCGTCTGCTTCCCGGGCCACCGCTCCCGGCCCGAGCACACCTCCGCCCAGCGTTCAACCTGGTCCGACGATCAACATCGCCGACGAGTTTGGCACCGCGAAACGGAATCTGCCCCCGGCGAAGATCGTGCTTCTCGCCATCGCCGCCGTACTCTTGGCTGTGGGAATCGCTTCGTTTCTACGCCGCGCCAAGCCTCAAGCCTCGGGATCGCTGGACAACATAGCGGCTGCGGAAATTCCTGGGCAGAGCGCGACTCTTGTAGCCCTGACATTCACGCTGCGAAACACCGCTGACAAGATACTTTATGTTCACAATATCCAAGGCAAGCTCAACACGGCGAGCGGCGAGTTCAGCAGCGAGGCGGTTTCCGCCGTAGACTTCGATCGCTACTTTCAAGCCTTCCCCTCACTAAAGAATGGCGCCCAGCCCGCACTCAGCCCAGAGGCCAAGCTTCAACCCGGCGAAGCCGTAACCCGCACCGTGATCGTGGCTTTTCCAGTAAACCTGGAAGCTTTCAATCAACGCCATTCAGTTAGCGTGATCGTCGAACCATACGACCAGCCATTGCCGGTGATATTGACGAAGTGACCCAGCAACTGGTGCGGCTTCGGAAACATCCAGCTTCTTCACAGAACATCCCAGATGCGCCGACACGACGAAGGTTCCTTCGGAATCCGCGCTTGCGTTTCTACCATCCGATGGGCTTCTATAGGTGCATGAAGACAAACCGGCACATCTTCTGGAGTATCGCGCCTTTTCTAGCTCTACTTTTATTGACCGTTTACGTTGCGGCCGCAGCTCCAGCAGGCCCCAAGGGAAAATATTTTGTCTATGTCGGCACTTACACCGAGGAAGGAAGTAAGAGCAAAGGTATCTACGCCTACCGCTTTGATCCCACTACGGCTAAGATCACGGCGATTGGCTTGGTGGCGGAAACTGTCAATCCTTCCTTTCTCGCCATGCACCCCAACGGTCACTTCCTGTACGCAGTGAATGAGGTTGGCAAGTACAAAGATCAGAGCAGCGGGGCGATCAGCGCGTTCGCGATCGACCGCGTTACTGGCCAGCTGACCCTTTTGAATCAGATGCCGTCGCGCGGCGCGGACCCCTGCTACGTCAGTTTGGACAAGAGTGGAAAGTATGTGCTGATTGCAAACTACACCGGCGGCAGCGTTGCAGTATTCCCCCTGCTCGAGGATGGCCGGCTGGGAGAGGCCTCCGCCTTTGTACAGTATCAGGGTCACGGCAAAAATCCAGAACGCCAGGAAGGACCACACCCTCACTCCATCGATGTGTCAGCTGACAACCACTTTGCCCTGGTGGATGACCTGGGGCTGGATCGACTGATCGCCTACCGCTTTGACGCGGCCAAAGGTTCACTGACCCCCAACCCTTCTGTGTCCATCAAGGTCGAGCCCGGGGCCGGGCCTCGCCACGTCGCCTTTCATCCCAGCGGCAAGTTTGGCTATGTGATCAACGAAATGCAATCCACATTTACTGCCTTTGCCTACGACGCCGCAGGCGGCGCGCTGCATTCGCTGCAGACGATATCGACTCTGCCCGAGGGCTTCACGGGACACAACGACGCCGCCGAAGTGCAGGTAAGTCCTTCCGGCAAGTTCCTTTACGCCTCGAACCGGGGGCACGACAGCATTGCCGTATTTGCCATTGATCCCACAAGGGGCACACTTACGCTTGTCGAAGATGTTCCGACAGGGGGCAAGATACCGCGTAGCTTCGCAATCGACCCAACGGGCTCGTTTCTCTTGGCGGCCAATCAGAAATCGGACAACCTTGTTGTTTTTCGAATCGACGCCCGAACTGGCCGCCTGACTCCGACAGACCACATACTCGAGGTAGAGGCGCCGGTGTGCGTGACATTCTTGGCAATTGAGTGAGGCCCGAGAGCTTCCGTCCTACTGTTTTTTCTGAACACCCTTTCGGCGCACCAGGTGAGTGTTGGCGTCGGGCTTGATCTCTTCATACTTCAGGCAGCTGATTGAGCCGTCGACTTCGAGCACTGCCAGCGCCACGTCGTGGTAGGTGGCGATGCCATGCTCACGCAGGGCACGTTGCAGCTCGTCCATGCTGACGTGCTCCCTGGCCATGTGCGATTCGATGACTTGCCCATCGTGAACCAGCAAGCTGGGCTCGCCCTGAATAAAACGGCGGAAGCGGCGGTTCACACCGGAGAGGTCAGCCACCAGATAGTTCACCAACAACAATGTGCAGGCCGCCACAATTCCTCCGATCACAGACGTGTCGGGGCCAGTCATGGCGTTTTGCACGGAGTTGGATAGGAGAAGTAGAAGCGTAAGGTCGAAAGGCGTCATCTGCCCGACCTCGCGCTTGCCGCTTAAGCGCACGCCAATCAACACCACGAGGTAGATAACGCCGGTGCGCAGTGCGATCTGCAGCACGATATGCCCACCGGCTGGAAAAAGAACACCGTTCAATTGGCTGTCACTGGCACGGGAGCGTTTTTCGGCGTGCTTAGATATCCCGTAGCTTTGTTTTTGTCTACGTTCCAAACCACCAGCTCAAACAGCAGGTGATCGCGTCCCGAATAAAATTGGATCGGCTCGGCGACGGTTCGATCCTTCTTCTCGATGGTCTTGTCGTCCGCCGTCACGTTCATGGTGAACTTGCCGCGCTTGGCATCGGCTTTCTTGAGTTGGAGGCTTACGGTCGAGACCGGCTGCGGCTTAGCGCCTTTAAGGAGCGTAAACTCATAGTAGTTGCGATCGCCCTTGTGTTTGAGAATCTCCAGATCGTCGCGGGTATGGGCAATTAACCCGCTCTGCATTCCCAGATCGCCGATCGTACTCTGCAGCTTGGCCTTCGTGGCTTCGAGGTCAGCCTTGGTAGAAGCGACGTCCGTCTTGACGCCACCCACGTCGCTCTTGACACCGGCGACTTCCCCAGTCACCTCGCTGATCTGTTCCTTCTGTGCCTTTTCCAGTCGACTTTCCGCCGCCTGCTGCTGCGCTTTGAGCTGGGACGTGCGTTCAGCCAGCTCTCTCTTGGTCATGCCGACCTGGCGTGCAATCGTCTCTTCTGAAGCCTCCGCGGTCTGCATCCGATTCTGCAGTTCCGCTAACTGTGTCTGGCTGACGCTCAGATCTTTGGTCAGCTTCTCCACGCGCGCATGCGTGACGTAGTGCGCATAACCGAAGGCCGCGACCACCACTATAGCGGCCAGAACCAGAATCCACTTCCCCGCATTCGACTGGTGTTCTACAGCTATTTGATCGCCCTCTTCTGGCATCGACGTCTCCTTCCAGGATTACTGCTTAACTATAGATTTAACAGCAATTGTTCAGCAGAAGAACAACAGTGTCAACTGTTGGGATGCCGTAAAACCATCAATTAGATGACGGCGAGGAAACTCTCACAATAAAATCTGCCGCCAGCATTCCTCACCTCTGAACTTGTGTTGGCTTGACCTGATTATAAGGTGTCGAGAGAACAGGAGCGTGTAACTAGAAGTATGCGGTTCGGGTAACGAAGGTAACGCGCGCGGTCAGAAGCGCGTCTGCACCTCTCAATCGAGCAACTCGCTTCTGAATTGCTGACCAAGAGCGTCCCTCGTCTTTGACTCCTTTACAATGCTCGGGTGAAGAATTGGGACGTAATCATCGTCGGAGGCGGAATCATTGGCCTCTCGCTCGCGATTGAACTCCACAAGCGGGGCACGAAGGTTCTGGTCGTCGAACGCGGGGAACCGGGCCGCGAAGCTTCTTCCGCCGCAGGCGGGATGCTGGTCGACTGCCCGCTCGAAACGCACGCCGCTCTGCAAAGGTTGGCAACGGCAAGTGCACGAATGTATCCAGAGTTCGCCTACGAACTGGAAACAGAGTCGGGCATGAACGTTGATCTGCGCGATCAAGGAACTATTGTTTTTGCACGGGAAGGACAGCTGCACGAACGGCCCGGATTCGCTGTCGAGAACCTGCTCCCGTCTCGTCTCGCCGAACTGGAACCGGCACTCGCCGCGTCTAACGATCCGGCGTTCTACCTCAAGGAACGCAGCATCGACCCGAAGGGACTAACGGTGGCGGCCATCAAAGCTGCAAAGAAACGTGGCGTCGACTTCTCCTCGGGGGATCTGGTTACAGCTGTGAACGTGTCGGACGGGCGAGCCAGTGGCGTCACCACGACCAAGACGTCGTTCCATGCACCCAAAGTCGTGAACTGCGCAGGCGCGTGGTCGGGACAGATCGGGCCGCAGGCTTTCCCAACTCGGCCAGTCAAAGGACACATGCTCTGCCTCGCCTCACCTTCACGTGCTCTGCTAAAACACGTGGTGCGCGCACCTGAGGTCTATTTGATCCCACGCAGTGATGGACGAATCGTGGTTGGGACCACGGTCGAAGAGGCTGGATTCGACAAGCGCACCGACGTTGCGACCATTCAGCGTCTGCACCGGGCCGCCGTCACCCTTGTTCCAGAACTCCGCAATGCGAAGATACTCGAGGATTGGGCCGGGCTGCGCCCGGGAACGCCTGATGCACTGCCTATTCTCGGCGCAACTGCCACCCCCGGCTACTACGTGGCCACAGGCCATTTTCGCGATGGCATCCTCCTCGCTCCGATTACGGCGAAGGTGATGGCGGACGTGATCGGCGGAGTCGAACCCGAATACGATTTAAAACCGTTTTCGCCGGCGCGCTTCAACTAAAGGTGGTTGATCGGCGCCACAGCTCTTCCCGATTCCTCGCGGTATACTGTTGCGTTTGCGCTGTATTACGAATTCCAAGCTCTCGAGCTCTCCCCGAGAAAGGATGTACCCCATGGCTTCCTCCGCCGTTGAGTTCGCCCGCAGTAACCAGCAGCGATTCCTTAGTGAACTGAAGGATCTTCTCCGCATTCCCAGCGTCAGCACGCTGGAAGAACATAAATCCGACGTGCAGCGAGCCGCCGACTTCGTCGCCAACGAACTGCGCCGTATCGGGATGGAAAACGTCGAGGTCATCCCCACCAAAGGGCACCCGCTCATCTATGCCGACTGGTTGCACGCCGCCGGCAAGCCCACGGCGCTCTGCTATGCACACTACGACGTGCAACCTGCTGAGCCGCTCGACGAGTGGATTTCCCCTCCATTTGAACCTACAGAACGCCATAACAACCTCTATGCCCGGGGAGCGGTCGACGACAAAGGCCAACTTTGGATGGAAGTGAAAGCGCTTGAAGCCCTCATGAGGGCTGGAAACGGAACGCTGCCCATCAACGTGAAGGTCATAATCGAAGGCGAAGAAGAAGTCGGCGGAGAGTCGATCGCCGAATACGTGCGCAAACAGAAAGCCAAACTCAAAGCCGATTTCGCCCTGGTTTGCGACACGGAACTGTTCGCTCCTGAGATACCAACCCTTTGCGTGGGCTTGCGCGGCCTGGTGTACACCGAAATCGAAGCCCAGGGTGCGAAGACTGACCTGCACTCGGGCGTCTACGGCGGAGCCGCGCCCAACCCCTTGTTCGCATTAGTGGAAATCATCAGCAAACTGAAAGATGCAAAAGGAAAAATCCTAATCCCGGGCTTCTACAAGAACGTAAAAGCTCCGAGCAAAGACGAACTCAAGACCTGGAAGCGTCTGCCTTTCAACGAGGAGCACTATCGCAAGACTGAAGTCGGCTCCAAAGTTCTCACCGGAGAACCAGGCTATTCGGTGCTGTACCGCACATGGGCTCGACCTACGCTTGAAGTGCATGGCATGCCCGGAGGCTTCACAGCTCCGGGAGCGAAGACTGTAATTCCGGCGAAGGCCACAGCCAAAGTGTCCATGCGCCTGGTGCCCAACCAGGACGCGGATGACATCTTCAAGCGCTATAGTGCCTTCGTGAAGAAGCTGACGCCCAAGGGAATCGAGACCAAGATTAAGGTTCACAGCAAAGGCCCGGCCTGCGTCGTCGGCACGGACAATCGCTACATCAAGGCCGCGACCGAGGCGCTGCACGACACGTTCAAGAAGGAAACAGTGTTTATTCGCAGCGGCGGGTCAATTCCCATCGTGACCGACTTCCAGGACGTCCTGAAAGTTCCCAGCGTGATGATGGGCTTCGGCCTCCCCGACGATAACCTGCATGCCCCCAACGAGAAGTTCCACATCCCGAACTTCTACCGCGGGATTGAAACGATCTGCCGGTTCTTCGAGAAGCTGGGGGAGAAGTAGGGGAGGTAAGTGTCGGCACGAACCATGTGGGGACAGCCGCCCCGGCTGTCCTCCGAAGCCAAGCAAGGCAATGTATGCAGGGCGCGAAGCGCGTTCCCTAGGATCGGCCTCCATCTCTCATGTTTTCCCTTCCAGCAAACTGGCTGCCCATGCGGATAGTACAGGCAAGAGGGCCGATAGAGGAGGTCCAAGCGCTGCGGCGCTGCTGAGAGTTAGGCCTAACGATTCATTGACCGCGTCGCGTGTTTCCTTCCACGGCTTGAATTCCATTGCGGAGGCTGGTGGTTCGCCCGATAGGATTTCCCGCAGCTTCACGCCGGTCGAATAGAACGTGGCATACACGGGCACATAAGCCACCAGCAACAGCATTGAATACACCGCGCCGTAAATGATGACGTACTCTTCCGCAAAGTAGCCGGAATACTGGTCGCTGTTCACTGCATTTCGCAGCGCGGCCCCCGCGATTGTGCCCAGCGCCAGAACCACAGCGGCAAGCAAAAGAAGCCGCAGCACGTCTTCGCGAAGTTCCATATGCTTGGCAATCTTCTCAGCTAGCGGTTTGGCGGACGCGAACTCCACCTCCCACAGTGAACGGACGAAATACATTTCCCACACCGCCCAACCTGCCACTAGCATCCCGATCGTGCCAAACCAGTGCAAGCGGGAAATGTCGTAGCCGCCCAACTCGGGTGGTGGAAGTGGCGGAGGCCTCAGGAATTGTTGGGCGACAAACGCGATCAATAAAATTCCGGGAGGCAGGAGCAGCATGCTTGCCGGTTTCATCTGCCGCGCGAGCAAAGTTGTGTTCGCGCTGAGACGGCTGAGATTCGTGGCCAGATAGAAGATGCACAGCACCCACAACGCTGCCTGAGCAATAATGAGAATCAGCCACAGCTGAATCTTCGCCTGCAAAGCGTTGCCGGGAAGAACGTAAAAGACTTCGTACTTCCATCCCGTTACAAACAGTGGCGACATTACTGCAAAAAGAACCACGGCAATCGGCAGAAACAGAGGCATCCGCCGTTGCCCCATCCGGTCGCCCGCGCCCATCGTGACCTCCTTCGAGACCTCTCGGAAATTGGAATTATCCTCTAACTTCCCTCTCAATACAGGTTGATTCTGGTCACCAGTGGCCTTATAGTCATAGTCGCTCTCGCGGTTCTCCCACCTCGTCCTTCCCTCACTCGTAAAACAGGCATCTGCTGCAATGTGTGTGCAACCCAACGCGCTTGGACGCAAGGCTATACAATATATAGTGTTATATTGCTTGACCCCGGCCCGATTTCGCCGTTACAGTAGCTTAAATTTGTGCCCGCCCCATCCAGCCCGGGACGGTATTGGTTTGAGCATGCATCGTTTTCTGTGGCGGTGGAATCTGCCTGGTAAACACTCGTCGCACGTGATTCTTTTGTGGGGTAGAGAGCCCACTTTTCGCAAAGGACGCGAAAAATGGGGCACCCGGCACTAACTGACAACTGGCCGCTGACAACTGGCCACTGGTTTTTCCAAGGAGTCCAAGTTGCTCAAACTGAAGAAGCTCCAGATTCTCGGGTTCAAGTCATTTTGTGATCGCACCGAGCTCAAGTTTCACGGGGACGGTGTGGCGGCCATCATCGGCCCTAACGGTTGCGGCAAGTCGAATATCGCCGATGCCATCTCATGGGTGCTGGGCGAGCAGTCAGCAAAGACTCTGCGCGGCTCTCGCATGGAAGACGTAATCTTCGCCGGTACGCGAGACCGCAAGCCCACCGGCATGGCGGAAGTATCGCTGACGCTGATCGATCCCGAGGCCTACACCGGGACTGACGTCAACGCGCCGACCGAGATCGAAATTCAGGAGGACATGCCCGCCGCCGTCGAACGCAACATCGCTGACGATTGGGATGAAGCCTCGATCCGCGCCCGTGCCGCTGACGAAACCGAGCGCGCCGTGGAAGACGCCCAGCCGGGGAGGACTGAGG
>Ga0070699_100005314_pt1 | contig 11297 bp, 9 predicted proteins | sample KBSK1503metaG_FD_65473 | JGI IMG/M metagenome (GOLD analysis project Ga0070699, IMG submission 65473) | Corn, switchgrass and miscanthus rhizosphere microbial communities from Kellogg Biological Station, Michigan, USA - KBS K1-50-3 metaG | ecosystem: Host-associated > Plants > Roots >...
CGCCGGGACGTGCCCGAGCATATGGCCGCCCTCGAGCGCTATGGCATCGCGCCGATCGACCTCGTCGCCGTGGCGCTTTATCCGTTCGAGCGGACGATCGCCCGGCCGGGGGTCGCACCGGCGGAGGCGGTCGAGCAGATCGACGTCGGCGGGCCCGCCATGATCCGGGCGGCGGCCAAGAACGCCGCGAGCGTGGCCGTCGTCACCGACCCCGCCCAGTATGCCGCCGTGCTGGCGGAGCTCCAGGCGAGCCAGGGGGGCCTCTCGCCGGACACCCGGCGCCGCCTCGCCCACGAGGCCTTTCGCCGGACGGCCCAGTACGACGCCGCCATCGCCGCCTATCTGCGCGCTCCCGACGCGCTTCCAGGGCGCCCCGCCGCCGATCCGGACGTCTGGCCGCTCCGCCTCGCACTCGAGGCCGACCGCGTGCAGGAGCTCAGATACGGCGAGAACCCACACCAGTCGGCGGCCTTCTACCGCTTCCACGCCGGCCCCGGGAGCGGACTGGCCGCGCTTCGGCAACTCCACGGGCCCGAGCTCTCGTACAACAACCTGCTGGACCTCTCGGCCGCCCTCGGGCTCCTGCTCGAGTTCGACGAGCCCGCCGCCGTCGCGATCAAGCACACGAATCCCTGCGGGGCGGCGGTGGCCGCGACCGTCGGCGAGGCGATGCGGAGGGCAAAGGCGTCGGATCCCGTCTCGATCTACGGGGGCGTCGTCGGCGTCAACCGGACGCTCGACATGGAGGTGGTCAAGGAGCTGGTCGGGATCTTCGTCGACGTCCTGTTCGCGCCCGCCTACGAACCGGCGGCGCTCGAGGAGGTCCGACGCACGAAGAAGAAGGCGCGCGTGCTCGAGCTGCCGTGCGACCGCAGGGCCCTCGGGCCGCGGCCCGTGGAGTACCGGAGCGTGATGGGCGGACTCCTGGCCCAGTCCGCGGATCTCGCGGATCTGGACGAGGCGAAGCTCACGGTCGTCTCCCGCCGGTCGCCGACCGATTCGGAGTGGGCGGCTCTCCGGTTCGGCTGGCGGGTGGCGAAGCATGCAAAGTCGAACGCGATCGTCCTCGCCACGCGAGATCAGCTGATCGGCGTCGGCGCCGGGCAGATGAACCGGCTCGACTCCGCGTGGATCGCGGTGATGCGCGCGAAGGAGCTGGGCCTCGAGACCGCCGGCACCGTCTGCGCCTCTGACGCGTTCTTCCCGTTTCGGGACGGGCTCGACGTCGTTGCTCGGGCCGGAGCGACCGCGGTCATCCAGCCGGGCGGGTCGGTCCGCGATTCCGAGGTCATCGCCGCCGCCGACGACCACGGGATGGCGATGGTCACGACCGGGCTGCGCCACTTCCGGCACTAGGCCGATGAAACCGGCCGGCGGCGTTCGGGAGAGCAGGGACTGATGGTGCAGGCGGAGCGGATCTTCGGCGTCCGTGAGGTGACCCGGCTCCTCGGCCTCACCCCGAAGCGCGCGGCCCAGCTCCGCCGGCTCGGCGTGCTGAGTGCGGGTGGCGGCTACACCTTCCGCGACCTCGTCGCGATCCGCGTGGCGAGCGCGCTCCTCGACTCCGGGGCGACGGTGCGGCAGATCCGTCAGGCTCTCGAAGCGCTCCGGCGGCAGGAACCCAGGGTCGGCTCGCCGCTCGCCGAGATGCGGCTCGTGGTCGAGGGGAGCCGGGTGCTGGCGCAGACCGATCGGGTCCGCTTCGACCCGCGAACCGGCCAGACCGTGCTCGCGCTCGACGTCGGCGGCCTCGAGAAGGAGGCCGCCGCCACGCTGGCGATGGGGCTCGTGCGACCCATCGTACCGCCGGCCGCCCAGGTCGAGATGTGGTTCGACCGCGCCGCCCAGTGGGACGCGGACCCCGCGCACTGGGAGGATGCGATCGAGGCGTACCAGCGCGTGGTCAACGTGGACCCGAGCTATGCCGCGGCGTGGAACAACCTCGGCTTGCTTCACCACCGGCTGGGCCATTACGCGGAGGCGCAAGAGGCCTATGAGGCTGCTCTCAAGGCGCAGCCGACCTGCGCCGAGGCCGCCTACAACCTCGGCTCGCTCTTCGAGGACCTGGGCGAGCTGCCCGCCTCGATCCGGTACTACCTGATGGCGCTCGAGCTGTCGCCAAACTACCCGGACGCTCATTTCAACCTGGCCGGCGTGCTCGGCAAGTCGGGCCGGAACCGGGAGGCCTCCGATCACTGGCGCCGGTACCTCGAGCTCGACGCCGAGAGCCCCTGGGCGCGCATCGCGCGCTCCCATCTCGAGCTGGTAGAAGATGAGTGAGGCGCACGAAGGGCGCGACCGTCTGGCAAGCCCGCCGCAGGCTTGTGTCGCTCATGAGTGAGGTCGCCCCCCGATGAAGATCCTGATCGTCGGGGGCGGCGGCCGGGAGCATGCGCTCGCGTGGAAGCTCGCGCGGAGCCCGATGCTTCCAGAGCTCTACGCGGCGCCCGGCAATCCCGGCCTCGGCCGCCATGCGAAGTGCCTCTCCATCAAGGCCGACGCGATCGACGAGCTCGCCACCTTCGCCGAGGACGAGCGGATCGACCTCACGGTGGTGGGGCCCGAAGCGCCGCTCGTGGCGGGGATCGTCGACAAGTTCGAGGCGCGCGGCCTCCGGATCTTCGGTCCCTCGCGGGCCGCGGCGATGATCGAAGGCTCGAAGGCGTTCGCCAAGGGCTTGATGGCGAAGCACGGCATCCCGACGGCGCGGTTCGAGGCGTTCACCGACGCCGCGCTCGCCCGAGAGTACTGCCGGATCCTCGGCGCGCCGCTCGTGGTCAAGGCCGACGGCCTCGCCGCCGGAAAGGGCGCGATCGTGTGCGAGAGCCTCCTCGAGGCCGCCGACGCGATCGACCTCTGCCTCGAGCGTCGCGCCTTCGGGGCGGCCGGCGCCACCATCGTCGTGGAGGAGTTCATGGAGGGCGAGGAGGCGTCGGTCTTCGCGCTTTCCAACGGCAGCGACGTGGTGGAGTTCGGGATCGCCCGGGATCACAAGAGGGTCTTCGACGGCGACCAGGGGCCGAACACGGGCGGGATGGGCGCCTATTCGCCGGCGACGGCGATCGACGCGGAGCTGGCCGCTCGGATCATGTCGAGGATCATTCGGCCGGTGATCCGGACGCTCGAGGCCGAGGGGCGGCGGTACCGGGGCCTCCTCTACGCGGGTCTGATGCTGACCGCGGACGGCCCCAAGGTCGTGGAGTTCAACTGCCGCTTCGGCGATCCGGAGTGCCAGGCGGTGCTGCTGCGACTCGAGGACGATCTCTTGCCGCTCCTCGACGCCTGCGCGCGGGGGGCACCGCTTCCGTCTACGGTGCGGTGGAGCCGCGGCGCCGCCGTGTGCGTCGTCGTGGCGTCGGGGGGGTATCCCGGGAAATACCGCGCCGGGATCCCGATCAGCGGGATCGAGGACGCCGAGAGGGTCCCCGGCGTTGTCGTCTTCCACGCCGGGACGGCGACGGAGAATGGCACCCTCGTGACGGCCGGCGGGCGGGTCCTGGGCGTCACCGCCGCCGCCGACACCATCCACGAGGCCGCCGATCTCGCCTATCGTGGCGTCGACCGTGTGCGCTTCGAGGGCATGCACGCCCGCCGGGACATCGGTCGCCGGCCCCGCTAGGGATGGCACGGACGGTGCAGGGTTTGAGGACGCGGGTTCTCGAGGTTTCTCCGGAGGCGCCTTCGGCGGCCGCCATGGCAGAGGCTGCCTCGATCCTCGCCGGCAAGGGACTGGTCGCATTTCCCACCGAGACCTATTACGGGCTCGGCGCCGACGCCAGGGAACCGGGCGCGGTCCAGCGCGTGTTCGAGGTGAAGGGGAGGCCCGGATCGAAGCCGCTCCTCCTGCTGGTGGACTCGCTGGCGATGGTTGAATCGCTCGTAGAGGCGATCCCGTCTGAAGCGCGGGCCCTGATGGAGCGCCACTGGCCCGGCCCGCTCACCGTCGTGCTCCGGGCGCGCGCGGTGGTATCGGGAGCGGTGACGGCGGGCACCGGGACCGTGGGCATACGGATACCGGGCCATCCGGTCGCGCGGGCGCTCGTGCGGGCGCTCGGAGCGCCCGTCACGGCACCGAGCGCGAATCCGAGCGGAGGACCGCCGCCGGCGACCGCGCGAGACGTGCTCGCGGCCTTCGAGGGGAAGATCGAACTCGTGCTGGATGCGGGGAGGACGGCGGGAGGGCCGCCGTCGACGGTCGTGGACGCGACGGTGGATCCGCCCGCGATCCTCCGGGCGGGAGCCGTGACATTATAACGGGCGTCATCCAGGCCGGCGGCCGGAGCACTCGGATGGGCGGGCGCCCGAAGGCGCTCATCGAGGTCGGCGGCACACGTATCATCGATCGCGTGCTCGAGGCCATCCGGCCGGCCGTCGACGACCTCCTCATCGTCACCAGCACGCCCACGCTGTACGCGTTCCTCGGCCTGCCGATGGTTCCCGACGTCTACCCCGACCACGGCTCGCTCGGGGGCATCTACTCGGGCCTCAAGGCGGCGGCGGGCGAGGCGGCGTTCACGGTCGCCTGCGACATGCCGTTCCTCCACAGCGGGATCGCGCGGCTCGTCGTCGACCGGGCCGCCGAGGCCGACATCGTCATTCCCCGGGTCGGCGACCAGCTCGAGACGCTGCACGCCGCCTACAGCAAGGCCTGCCTGCCCCACATCGAGGAACGGCTCCACGAGGGGCGCTTCAAGATCACCGGCTTCTTCGATCGCGTACGCGTCCTCGAGATCCCCGAGCACCTCGTCGCGAAGTACCGCGCGCCCGCGGTCGCCTTCATGAACGTCAACACGCCGGAGGACCTTTCCCGCGCCGAGCGGATCGCGGAGGAGCTTGCCAGATCGTGAACACGCAGATCGACGCCCTGAGGATCGGATCGATTCAGGACATCAACGCGCTTCCCGCCGCGCTCCGCGACGCGTGCTATGGCCGCCTCGTCCCCCCCGAGCTCTACGCGCGCTTCCGGATCGACCCCGCCTCGCTCATGGGCCCCCACGGCGAGCGGCTCGTGCGCGTCACGGCACCGCCGGACAAGCCGTGGGCCCGCGTCGAGGTGCGGGCCACGCACGAGGACCGCGACCCGGTCGTCCTACTCGACGTGGAGATGGGGCCGCCCGCGATGCCGGAGCTGGCGTTCGTCCAGATCAACGATCCGGCGTCGCCCCGGTTCGCGATCGACCGTGATCCCGACGGCCAGGACACGCTCTACGGGACGCTCTCCCGCAACCTCGCCGAGGAGGAGCGGGCGCTCCGCGCCGGGCTCGCGCCGGGGCAGGTGCGCCGCGGCCTCCGGCTCCTCCGGAGCGTGCTCGCCTCGATGGACGATTTCTGCCGGCTCCTCGGCAAGGAACTCTACCTGATCGAGCCACTCTTCTATCACTCGGCCATCCTCTACGAGCGCGGCGGCTGCGGGTATGTGATGGGGCGTGAGCAGATGGAGGAGATCCACCGTGGCTTCGCCCCCGACGGGGCGCTCACCCGGCGGCTCGACGGCTCGACGCCGTTCCGCCAGCCGGGCTTCGAGCGGACGGTCCGCGGGCGGAGCTGGGCGGTCACGGACGGCATCCTGGGGGCGCCGTTCGCGGGCGTGAAGATGTACAAAGCGCCCGGCCGGGCGGCGAACGTCTCCTCGTTCCCGGACGGCGTATATTAGGGGCGTGGCCCGACTCCGTCCCTGCGTCGTCGTTCACTTCCACGAGATCAGCTTGAAGGGGCGGAACCGCCCGCTCTTCCTCCGCCACCTCGCTCGCAACCTCGCTCGGGCCACCGCCGACCTGCCACCGGTCACCGTCCAGCGCCGGCCCGGCCGTCTCCTTCTCGACCTCGAAGGCCATGGGAAGCCCGAGGCGGTGCTCTCGCGGGTCGCCCAGGTCACCGGGGTGGCCAACTTCGCGCTCGCCTATCGGGTGAGCTCGACCGTCCCCGCCATGAAGGCGGTGATCGCTCGGCTGATCGAGGGGCGCGACTTCGAGTCGTTCCGGATCACGGCGCGGCGGGCCTTCAAGTCCTACCCGCTGACGTCGGTCGAGCTCAACCGTGAGCTCGGCGCCTTCGTCCTCGCGCGCGCCCGCACCCGCGTCGACCTCGAGCGGCCGGCCTTGACGATCACGGTCGAAGTGCTCCCGGACGAGACGTTCGTCTACCTGGACCGTCAACCGGGGGCGGGCGGGCTGCCCGTGGGCTCGAGCGGAGCAGTGGCGGCGCTCCTGTCCGGCGGCATCGACTCGCCCGTCGCCGCCTGGCGCATGATGAAGCGCGGCTGCCGGGTCCTGTTCGTCCACTTCCACAGCGCGCCCTATCTCCCCACCACCTCCCAGGCCAAGGCACGGGCTCTCGTGGACCGCCTGACCGAGTGGCAGTACCATTCGCGGCTTTACCTGGTCCCCTTCGGCGAGCTCCAGCGCGAGGTCGTCCTCTCGACGCCGGCGGCCGCGCGCGTGGTCATGTACCGGCGGCTGATGGTCCGGATCGCGGAGACGATCGCGCGAGCCGACGGTGCCCTCGCGCTCGCGACGGGGGAGAGCCTGGGCCAGGTGGCGTCGCAGACGCTGGAGAACATCTCGCGCATCGACGAGGTCGCGACCCTGCCCGTGCTCCGGCCGCTGATCGGGATGGACAAGATCGAGATCGTGGCCGACGCGCGGCGTCTCGGCACCTTCGACATCTCGATCGAGCCCGACCAGGACTGCTGCACGCTCTTCGTCCCGCCGCACCCGGCCACGCGCGTCGGCGCCGACGCGATCAGCGCGCTCGAGGCGCGTCTCGACGTTCCAGAGCTCGTGCGCGTGGGTGTCGGCGCCGCCGTATGCGAGACCTTCGACTGGCCGGTCTCGGCGGCGCTCCCCGGCCGGCCCCCGCGGACAGAGGCTCGGCCCGAGAGCGCGTGAGCCCCGCCCTCACGTTCCTCGGCGCGGCCGGCACCGTCACCGGGTCGAAGTTTCTCTTCGAGGCCGCGGGCGCGCGGGTCCTGATGGAGTGCGGCTTGTTCCAGGGGCCCCGGGAGCTCGACGACCGGAACTGGACCGCGCCGCCGGTCGAGATCGCCACGCTGGCCGCGGTCATCCTGAGCCACGCCCACATCGACCACTCCGGCTACCTGCCGAGGCTCGTCCACGACGGCTTCCGGAAGCCGATCTACTGCTCCCCGGGCACTGCGGACCTGCTGCGGATCATGCTGCCCGACGCCGCGCACCTGAACGAGGAGGAGGCCCTGCACCGCAACCGCGTGGGTGCCACCCGGCACCGGCCCGCGCTGCCCCTGTTCACCGTGGAGGATGCCGAGCGCGCCCTCGGGCTCGTGGTGCCGGTGTCGTTCGGCACGCCGTTTCGGCCGGCCCCCGGCGTCGAGGCGACCTTCTCGATGTCGGGACACATCCTGGGCGCCTCCGTCGTTCACGTGGGGGCCGGCGGCCGACGGCTCGTCTACTCGGGCGATCTCGGCCGCTACGGCGCGCCGATCATGCGGGATCCCGAGCCCGTGACCGAGGCCGACACGCTCCTGGTCGAGTCGACGTATGGAGATCGCGTTCACCCCGTGTGTGACCCGACCCGGATCCTCACCGAGGCGGTCACCCGCGCGGCGCGGGAGCGCGGCTGGCTCCTCGTGCCGTGCTTCGCGATCGGGCGCGCGCAGGAGCTGCTGTACCTGCTCCGCGAGCTCGAGAAGGCCGGGCGGATCCCCGAGCTCCCCATCTACCTCGACAGCCCGATGGCGATTCAGGCAACCGCTGTCTACGCCCGGCACGCGGACGAGCACGACTCCGAGACCGCTCGCATGGAGGCGGCCGGCGAGCAGCCGTTCGCGCCGCCTCGCTTTCAACCGTCGCCGACCGTCGAGGACTCCAAGCGGCTCAACGACCTCGCGGGGCCGGTCATCGTGCTCGCGGGGAGCGGGATGGCCACGGGGGGACGTATCCTCCACCACCTGGAGCGGCGGCTCCCCGAGCCGGGCACGACCGTGCTCTTCGTCGGTTACCAGGCGGCGGGCACGCGCGGGCGACTCCTCCGGGACGGCGCCCGCACGCTCCGGATCTTCGGCCACGACGTCCCCGTGAAGGCGACCATCTTCTCGACCGACGCGTTATCGGCCCATGCCGACCGCGATGAGCTCCTGCGCTGGCTCCGCGGCTTCCGGACGCCGCCGGCGATGACGTATACCGTTCACGGCGAGCCCGAGTCCGCGCAGGCGCTCGCGACCACGATCGCGAAGACGCTCGGCTGGCCCGCGCGCGCCGCTCGCGATGGCGAGCGTATCGAGGTCTGAGTCCTCGAGGGGGAGCCCAGCCCTCTGCTGACGCTTCCCCGGGGGGCGGTGTCGCGGGGACGCGCTGCTGGTGGGCGGGGTCAGGCCGGCCGGGAGCGGCGCTCGGCCAGGAGCTTGGTGCAGGCGTAGACCGCGCGGGTCGCCGGCATCGGGAGCCCGAGCCGCTCGCCGAGCTCGAGCACGGCACCGACGATGCCCTCGAGCTCGAGCGGCCGGTTGGCCTCCAGGTCCTGGAGCATCGACGTCCTGTGCTCGCCGACCTTCTCCGCACCGGCCAGCCGCTGCTCGATCGAGATCGGCAACTCCATGCCGAGCTTCTGCGCCACCGCTTCGGTCTCGGTCATGATCTCGCGGATCAGACCCGCGACATCCGGATGGCGCGCCATCTGGCCGAGGGTGGCGCCGGTCAGCGCGCTGATCGGGTTGAACGCGACGTTGCCGAGTATCTTCACCCAGATCTCGTGCCGGATCCGGGTGGTGATCGGGCAGCGGAGCCCCGCCTGGCCGAGCATCTCGGCGATGCGCCGGGCACGGGCGGAGCGCGTGCCGTCGGGCTCGCCGAGCGAGATCCGCGTGCCCTCGTGGTGCCGCACCACGCCGGGCTCTACCATCTCGGACGAGATATACACGATCGAGCCCAGAACCCGGCGCGGCTCGATGGCGTCGGCGATGACCCCGCCCGGGTCGACCCGCTCGAGCCGGAGGCCGTCGAGGTCGCCGCCGAAGCCCTGGAAGAACCACCACGGTACCCCGTTCTGCATGCTCACGACCGGGGTCTCGGGCCCGAGCAGCGGGGCGAGCCGCGGCGCCAGCTCCGGGAGACTGTGGGCCTTCACGCCGAGGAAGACCACGTCGGTCGGCCCGATCTCCTCGAGGTGGTCGGTCACGGCCGGGCTCACCTCGTAGTCCCCGTCGGCCGCGAGGACGCGGATTCCCCGCGTCTGCATGGCGCGCAAATGGGCGCCGCGCGCGAAGAGGGTCACGTCTTCGCCAGCGCGTGCCAGCCGGGCGCCCACGTAGGCGCCGATCGCGCCCGCGCCCACGATCACGGCCCTCATCGGCGAGGCTCGGCGAGCGCCGCGGCGACCGCACGGCGCTGGACCTTCCCGGTCGCAGTACGGGGGATCGCCTCCACGATGTGGATTCTCTTCGGGCACTTGAACTCCGCCATGTGGGCGCGGCAGTGCGCAACGAGGTCGGCTTCGCTGGCGCGCGACCTGAGGACCACGGCGGCGGCGACCTCCTCCCCCCAGATCGGATGCGGGATCCCGAAGCACACGGCCTCGGCCACCGCGGGGTGGGCCAGCAGCACCTCGTCGACTTCCGGCGGAGCCACCTTCTCGCCCCCCCGATTGATCAGTTCCTTGATCCGGCCGATGAGCCTGAGATAGCCGTCGGTGTCGAGCACGCCGTGATCGCCGGTGCGGAACCAACCGTCGACGAACGACGACGCGTTGGCCTCGGGGTTCCCCTCGTACCCCTGGATGACAGCCGGGCCCTGGATCACCACCTCGCCCGGCTCTCCGGCGGGGCAGTGCTGCCCGCTCGCCCCCATGATGCCGATACGGACGCCCGTCCCCGGACCCACCGTGCCGAACTTCCGGACGCCTGGTGGGAGGGGGTTCGAGGCCATCTGGTGCGAGGCCTCCGTCATCCCGTAGGCTTCCAGGACCGGCGCGCCGAAGACCTGCTCCATCCGCTGCCCCGCCTCCACCGGGAGCGGCGCGCTGCAGGAGCGGATGAAGCGGACGGACTCGGCCCCCGGCGGCCGTTCGGCGCCGGCCCGGGCGAGGAGGAGATGGTGAATCGTCGGGACCGCCGAGTACCAGGTGGCGCGGTGATCCCGGACGGTGCGCCAGAAGGTCAGGGGATTGAATCGCGAGGGGATGACGACGGCGCCGGCCGACAGCAGCGTCGACAGGACGGAGGCGACGAGGCCGTGGACGTGGAAGAGCGGCATGACGCAGAGGGTCACGTCGTCGGGGCCAAGGGCGTAGGAGGCGGCGACGTTGTGCGCGGAGGCCACCAGGTTCCGGTGCCGGAGGGGGACGCGCTTGGGCCGCCCCGTGCTGCCGCTCGTGTGAAGGATCAATGCCACGTCGTCGGGGGCCGGCGCCGTGGGCGTGCGCGCCCCCGCTCGGCCCCCGATCTCGATCTCACCCGCCGTGCCGAGGGCGGCGGTGACGACGGGGATACGCCCGCCGGCCGCCCGCCGGGCCTCCTCGCCTCCGTCCGGAGGAACCACGAGGAGCCGCGCGTCCGTGTCGTTCAGGTAGAAAGCGAACTCCTCGAGGCGGTAGGCGGGGTTGAGCGGCGCCGCCGTCCCTGCCGCCGCCGCCGCCAGGAAGCAGACGACCAGCGGTAGCCCGTTCGGAAGGGCGATCGCGACCCGGTCGCCGCGCCCGATCCCGGCGGCCGCGAAGACATCCGCCGTCGCTGCGACCTGCGCGCGGAGGGATCCATAGGTGACACGAATCCCGGTCTCGGGCAGCGCGATGGCGGTGCGGGCGGCGGGGGCGGCGGCGAGCAGCTCCACCAGGGAGCGGGAAGATTCCGGGCGATTCATGGACTGATCCCGCCGGCGCGCGCGCGGTCAGTGGCGCGGGGCGCGGTTAGTCAGCGTCGACGAGCTCGAGAACATTGCCGTCGGGATCCTTCACGAAGACGCGCCGCGGGGGCCGGGGTCGCGCCCGGTGACGCCGGCGTGGAGGTATGTCATGGCTCGACACTCCGTCGCCGGATCTCCTCGAAGAGACTCTCCGGGATCTCGAGGAACGTCGTGACGACCGCCGGGTCGAAGTGCGATCCCGCGCAGCGCCGGATCTCTTTGCGGGCGGCGTCGAACGCGATCGCGCGCGAGTACGGCCGGTCGAATGTCATCGCGTCGAAGGCGTCGGCCACCGCGAAGATGCGTGCCGCCAGTGGGATGTCCTCGCGCTTGAGACCGCGCGGGTACCCGGTCCCATCCCACCGTTCGTGGTGGCACCACACGACCGGCACCGCGCCCCGCAGGAACGGGATGCGCTCGATCAAG
>Ga0070699_100005316_pt1 | contig 11297 bp, 10 predicted proteins | sample KBSK1503metaG_FD_65473 | JGI IMG/M metagenome (GOLD analysis project Ga0070699, IMG submission 65473) | Corn, switchgrass and miscanthus rhizosphere microbial communities from Kellogg Biological Station, Michigan, USA - KBS K1-50-3 metaG | ecosystem: Host-associated > Plants > Roots >...
GCGCTGGCAGCACCAAACCTGCCGCCAGCACGACGAGGATGATCGGCTCCACGATGAAAACAATGTCCCAGGAATACCATTTCTCGGAAAAGGGCCAGAACGGACGTACCCCATAGTTGTTAGTGAAATCGAGCAAGATGTGCGTGAGGCCAGCGAGGAACGAATAGAGGAACAGCAGCCCCCAGCGTGGTGGCAAACTAAGATCGTTGGTTTTGCGTCCGCGTACGCGCCAGACGAGGTACATGAAGCCCACCACCACCGCCGATACCAGCGCGATGCCGAGGAAGGAATGCGTGAAGCCGCGGTGATGGGCGAAGCCGAAGACCGGTCCTTTGAAATTGCCGATTACATCGAGATCGGGCGCTTCCGCTGCGAACGTGAGCGTGGCTGTGGCCAACGCCGTCTTGCGGTTCAGCCCGGCACGGCCCATGCAGGCGCCGGTCAGGAAGTGGGTGATGGGTTCCAAAGTCTTGGTTCAGACTACCTCGTGCAGAATCTTCAGAGGATACATTACCGCCACATGAAGGCAGAAACACGCTTAGATATGTAGCATTGATGCAATTTGAAATGGGTCAGTTTGGGCGACCACCTCCATATGGACCATCACCTCAGGCAATTTGGCTGTTGAGTGCGTCAACACACCGCATTCACGTCCGCGGCGGCACGAGCAGACTGAACGCGTTCGGCACCAGCGAGATTTCCGCCGGCAGAGTGCCCAGCAGTTCGCCATCGGCTTCCACGTAAGTCTTGTGTCGAGTATCTTTGCTGCCCTCCAGGGGCGGGAGACTGCGACACGAAATCTTTTCGGCATAGGCCAGATCGATTCCGCCTACGTTCCAGGACTGTCCGAGCAGCCCGCGCAGAACGTAGAGCAGGTAGCGCGAGCGGCTGGCGGTTTGGCACAGAACCAGTCTCAGATCATTGCGGTCGAGGGAAGCTCCCGGCGCCAGTTTCCCCAGCACGCCCCCAAAGTTGCGGATGCGCACCGCCAATAGTTCGGTGAGAACAGCCTCACGTGATGCCGAGGCGCCTGCTTCTGTGTATTCCGCCTGGAAGTATTCCATCCTGTGGGTCATCCACAGATGCCAGGCTTTAGCGTAGTAGGCCGCCATACCCGTGGATCCCTTCAACCTCGGGCTCAATTCGTAGAATAGATGCGCGTCCACCCCGATGCCGGCGGCTACTGTGAAATATCGCGATCGGCGTTTGCCCCCGAGACCCAGGCACTCGATCTTGCCAACTGCGAAGCGACGGCGCTCGGCCCGCAAAGCCGCACGGGCCGCCTGTACCGGAGAGAACGGAACGCAGAGATCATGCGCGAGGGCGTTCGCCGTGCCGAGCGGGACCACTCCAAGGGCAACGTCGCCGCCAACGAGCCCTTGTAGCAGATCGTGAATTGTGCCGTCCCCGCCGCAAGCGAGAATCGTGTCGCAGCCTTGGGCAATTGCCTCCCGCACCTGCCCGGCCGCGCCGTCGGCCGGCATTGTGACGGCAGCGTCGGCTTCCACTCCAGACGCTCTGACGACGGCAAGCACCGCTTCCACGTCTGCCACGCGGCGTCTGCGACGGCGTCCGGAAAGCGGGTTGTAGAGCAGAACGGCCTTGCGCACGGGAACCTAGGATTGTACTGGAAGAGACTGCCGAGCCCCGCTCGGCGAGACCGCCCAGGCGGCTGTCCCGAAGTCTCTTGGCGATGACGGCGCCTTTGAAGCTGGGGCACTAGATTAGCACCCGCAACCTGATTGCACCTTCGCAAGCTTTTGACTAAGCTACTTTCTGCTTAGGGGCGCGATTCGTTAGCAGCATTTTCCCCGCTTCTCAATCTCAGGAGGAACCATGGTCACGAAGTACCCCGTCTCTGTTCTGCTTGCTGTGTTGCTCTGCGGTGTGGCTTTCGCTCAAGACCATTCGTCCCACAACCAGTCCAAGCCAGCAACTCTGATGTCCGGACTGGGAGACCTCCACCATCCGGTCTCCACCCGCAACGCGGAGGCCCAGCAATTTTTCGATCAGGGACTGCGCCTAATCTATGCATTTAATCATGACGAGGCAGCGCGTTCGTTCCACCGTGCAGCCGAACTCGATGCCAAGCTGGCCATGGCATATTGGGGTATCGCCGAAGCCGTGGGACCCAACTACAACGACCCTGCCAGTGCTGATCGCTTCAGGCAGGCGCACGAGGCCATCCAGAAGGCGGTTGATCTCTCAGCCAATGCCGCGCCCAGCGAGCAGGCCTACATCCAGGCGATGGCTCTGCGCTTCCCGGCGGATCCCAAATCGGACCTGCGCAAGGCGGCCGAGAATTACCACGATGCCATGCGCGAGGTGTCAAAGAAATATCCCGACGACCTGGACGCGGCCACGCTGTTTGCCGAGTCTGGCATGAACCTGCACCCGTGGGGCCTGTGGCATCACGATGGCACGCCGGAGGCCGGCACGGAGGAGATCGTCGCCACACTGGAGTCGGTGGTGCGGCGCGATCCCAACCACATGGGCGCGATTCACTACTACATCCACGCGGTGGAAGCCTCTCCTTCGCCGGAGCGGGCGTTGGCCGGCGCCAACAAGCTGGCGTCGCTAGCGCCAGCGGCCGGACACATCGTGCACATGCCAGCTCATGTTTACATCCGCACTGGCGACTATGAATCCGCGGTGAAGACGAACGAACAGGCCGCAGCGGTTGATCAGGCTTACATCAAAGCCAGCGGAGCGCAGGGCATTTATCCGATGATGTACTACAGCCACAACCTGCACTTCATCGCCATGTGCTCCAGCATGAATGGCAATTACGAGGAAGCCAAGAAGACTGCGGATATGCTGGCGGCGCACGTTGGCCCGCACGTGAAGGACATGCCGCCGATTGAAGGCTTCATGACTATTCCTATCGCGGTTGACGTTCGCTTTCACCGATGGGACGACATCTTGAAGATGCCGCAACCTGATCCCGCTATGAAGACTACGACAGCTTTCTGGCATTTTGCCCGCGGCATGGCGCTGGCGGGCACCGGGAAGGCCGGCGAAGCCGAGGCCGAATACAAAATTGTGGCCGACGCGGAGAAGAATACACCCGAGGATGTGGTGTTCGCCATGCCGGTGAACAACAAGGCCAAGGACATCATGAAAATCGCAGAGAAGGTGCTGGGTGCGAAGATTGCCATGGCAAAGAAAGATAAGGCCGGAGCGATTGCCATGCTGCGGGATGCTGTCACGATTCAGGACTCGCTGAAATACGGCGAGCCTCCGGACTGGTTCTTCCCGGTGCGCGAATCGCTCGGTGCAGCGTTGCTAATGAACAGCGATGCCGCGGGCGCAGAGAAAGTCTTCCGGGAAGACATCGACCGCAACCCGCGCAATCCGCGCTCCCTGTTCGGACTGCACCAGGCGCTCGAGGCGCAGGGGCGGAGCTATGACGCGCAGTTCGTGGAGAGAGAGTTCCGCACTTCATGGAAGGGCGGGAACACGCCGCTGAAGATGGACGATCTGGTCTAAAAGAAACCATGTTGGCCGGCCTTGGGTCGGCCCAACTCGCTTCCATCCCCCCACGGCCCGTGCAGGGGCTGCGCCCGTTTCTATGCGATCTCCCGAATATAATCTTCTTCGTCATGGTTACCGCGACCCAAGACATCGGAAAGAAGATCGAAACCCTCCGCGACAAAATCCGTCACCACGAGTACCGCTATTACGTGCTCGACGATCCGCAGATCAGCGACACCGACTTCGACCAGCTCATCAACAAACTGAAGAAGCTGGAATCCGAGCATCCCGACCTGATCACGCCCGATTCACCCAGCCAGCGTGTCGGCGGCAAGCCACGCGAAGGTTTCGTCAAGGTGCGGCACTCCTCGCCCACGCTCTCGCTCGACAACACTTATAGCGAAGATGAATTGCGCAACTGGGAGCGGCGGGTCCACGAACTGAGCGGACGGCAGGACATCGAATACGTCTGCGAGCTGAAACTCGACGGCATGTCGCTGGCCCTACGCTACGAAGACGGCAAGCTGGTGCGCGGCATCACTCGCGGCGATGGAACAACCGGTGAAGATGTCACGCTGAACGTGCGCACCGTGCGCTCGATTCCGCTTTCCATTTCGAAAGAAAAGCTCAAGAAGGCGAGCATCCCCGCAGATTTTGAAGTGCGCGGCGAAATGCTCATGCCGATTGCGGCCTTCAAAAAGATGAACGAAGAGCGGGAGGAGAAAGGCCTCTCGCAGTTTGCCAACCCGCGCAACGCCACGGCGGGCACTGTCCGCCAGCTTGAGCCCAGCATCACGGCGCAGCGCCGCCTGGACTATTTCGCCTACACCCTGCTGCAGGATGGGCGCACTTACTTCGATCGCCACTGGGTAACTCTGAACGCGCTCGAAGCGGCCGGATTCAAGGTCAATGCGACTCGAAAGCTGGCAAAGAACTTTGATGAAATTTGGAGCTTCATCGAGCTGGAGGAGCCCAAGCGTGAGAGCCTCCCGTACGAGATTGATGGCGTTGTGATCAAAGTGGATCGCACCGCGCTGCAGCAGGAACTGGGCTACACCGGCAAGGCGCCGCGCTGGGCCATCGCTTACAAGTACGCCGCGCGCGCCGGCATCACCAAGATCGAAGACATCCTGGTGCAGGTCGGCCGCACCGGCAAACTAACGCCTGTAGCCGTGCTGAAGCCGGTTCCCATCGGCGGTACCACGGTCAGCCGCGCCACACTGCACAACCTGGATGAAATCGAGCGGCTAGGGGTGAAGATCGGCGACTGGGTGGAAGTCGAGCGCGGCGGCGACGTGATCCCCAAAGTTACACGCGTGGTGGAAGACAAAGACCACCCGCGCGGGCACAAGGCATTCCACATGCCGGAGAAGTGCCCCGTTTGCGGCACGAAAGTAGTTCGCACGGAAGGCGAAGTGGACTACCGCTGCGTCAACGCCAACTGTCCGGCCAAGCTGCGGGAAACCATCCTGCACTTCGCCTCGCGCGGCGTGATGAACATCGAAGGCATGGGCGACGCGCTGGTCAACCAGCTTACCGATCGCGGCATGGTGAAAAACGTCGCCGATATCTACAAGCTGACGAAGGCGGACCTGTTGCAGCTCGAACGCATGGGCAACAAGTCAGCCCAGAACGTGCTCGATGAAATCGAAGCCTCAAAGAAGCTGCCGCTCGAGCGCGTGATCTACGGGCTGGGCATCCGGTTTGTGGGCGAGCGCACAGCGCAGTTTCTGGCCGAGCACTTCGGTTCAATGGACGCACTCATGGATGCGGGCGAAGAAGAGCTTCGGCAAGTGAACGAAGTGGGACCGCGCATCGCCGAGAGCATCGCGGAGTTCTTTCAGGAGCCGAAGAACCGGGAACTTGTGAGGCGCCTGCGACAGTCCGGTCTAATTTTTACGGGAAAGAAGAAAGAGCGCGGCACCAAGCTCGCAGGCAAGACGTTCGTGTTAACCGGGACGTTGGCCCACTACACCCGTGACGAAGCGAAGAAATTGATCGAAGACGCCGGCGGGAGAGTCTCCGGCTCCGTGAGCAAAAAGACTGATTACGTGATCGCCGGGGATGACGCTGGCTCCAAGTTGGACAAGGCGAAAAAGTTGGGAGTGAAGGTGATTCGCGAAGAAGAGATGGAAGAACTGCTGGGCAGGTCAAGATGACGTCTGAGTTGCGAGCGCTCCCTTGATCCTCTCGTACGTCATCTCCAGGCTTTCTGGCAGGATTCTGGTCTCAGCGACCACCGACACGAAATTCGAATCCGCCACCCAGCGCGGCAGCACGTGCATGTGGATATGTCCCGCAACCCCCGCCCCCGCGGCTTTGCCGATGTTCAGGCCCATATTGATTCCGTCCGGACTGTAGAGCACCCGCAGAACGCGTTCAATCCTCTGCGCCAGTTCCATCATTTCGTTAGCCGCGGCGGCGGGCAGCTTCTGCAGTTCATCGAGATGAGCGAATGGAACAATCATCACATGCCCCGGCGTATAGGGATACGTGTTGAGCACGATGTAGCAATTCTGGCTGCGGTACACGATGCGGACCTTCGCGTCGTCCCCTTCCTTCGGTAGATCGCAGAAAACGCAGCCGGAGATTTTTTCGGCGGCGGTGACGTAGGCATAGCGCCAGGGGGTCCAAAGATAATCCATGGCACGGCAGAGTAGCAGATGGCGGCGGGTTTCGGAACCTTGCCTAGGTCCCCTAACACGGAAAGAGACTGAATCCGCAGTAAGTAGGCTCTACCACGAACGCACTCCAACTTGACGCCACCGTCCCCGCAGGGCCACAATCATGGCTTCGAGGTGATCATGCTAGCTTACTTGTTTGTGCTGCTCGCGGTCGCGGTTCGCTTCATGCCCCACCCCTGGACGTTTACGCCGGTCGCCGCTTCGCTCCTATTCTTCGGCGCTCGCGGATCGCGCCGCCAGCTCTGGCTGCCATTCGTACTGCTGGCCGCTTCCGACGTGGTCCTGACCAAACTGGTCTATGCCTACCCGTTTTCCTGGGACTATTTTGTGACCTGGGCGTGGTACGCGGCAATTCTGTGGCTAGGCACAAGGCTAGGTGTGACCGCGAAGCCGCTACGCGTGATCGGTGCGACCCTGGCCAGCTCGGTTTCGTTCTTCCTGGTCAGTAACTTTGCCACCTGGGCAGCGTTGAACATGTATCCCAAAAACTTCGGCGGCCTCATGATGTCCTATACATTGGGGCTGCCATTCTTCCGTAGCGCGGTCGAAGGCGATTTACTTTTCACTGCCGTGATGTTTGCCACGCCGGCGACGCTGCACGCGCTGGCCGGAGCCTTCAGCAAAGATCCAGAACACACTGCCGCCGCATAGGCACTATCGCAGAGACCGCTGAGAACCCCCGCCGAGCACGCACAGAAGAACCTGTCTCAGGCAGTTGTTTGCGATCCCTGCGAACCCTCTGCATCCTTCGCGGTCAAATTGTTTTTGCTATTCGCTCTGATCCGCCGCACCACCAGCCAGACCGCCAATCCCACCGCCACTCCCGCCAGCACCCAGGAGAAATGCTCGCGGAAGAGCCTGCCAGAGACGTGTACGAACCCGGGCCCGAACTTCAGAGTTAGGAAGGAAAGCACCAGAAAACGCACGAAGCGTCCGGAGAAGATGGCGAGCAGAAAATGGCTGAACTGCATCTCGGAGACCGCCGCCGCCAGAACGAACAGTTTGAAAGGCGTGGGCGGTGGCAGCATCGCGGGAAACATCAAGCTCCAGAACGGGTGCGTAGCGAAAGTCCGGTGGAGTTTGTCGAAGCGCTCGGGCGAGATACGTTTGCGCAACAGCGCCTCCCCGCCCTCATAGCCGATCACGTAAAGCACGATGCTGCCCAGCGCGGACCCCGCCGAAGCCATGAACACATACAGCAGCAAGCGGGCGCGATCCTGGTACACGTAGCCGGCGACCACCACGTCCATGGGCAAGCCCACGGCCGCAGCGTCGATGCCCGCGATGGCGAACACTCCCCATGCGCCCAGAGGCTTGAGCAACGCCCAGAGGAATGCGGTATAGCGGGAAAGGATGTACTTGATCGTCTTCAAAACGTAACACTAGCAGTGTACGCGAAAGCGGCATGCCGAGAGAAATGGCGGCATTTATGCCACCAACTGAATTGCCTGGCAAGCTGCGCAGTCCAGCCTCCCGAGAAAAGGATCCGCGTGGCTCGCTTCATTCCTCACCACGTATAGTGCGCCGTATACGTGATCGTCTTTTCCCCATCCGGCGCAATCGTGACCGGAAACTCGATGCTCTGGCTGTCAAGCTTTTTGTAGGAATCTGACTTCGCGGCTATGTTCCAGGTGATCCAGCGATAGAGATGTTCTACGACGCGGACGTCCGCGCGTTCCTTTTTGTGGTTGCGGACTTTGATTTCGAATGACTCGTCGATAAGGTGCTTGTCGAGATCGATTTTGTAGTCAGTACGGCGGCGCTCGCCCGTCATATCGAAGGCATTGCCCGTATACACGCGCACGGTTTCGTCGCGTGGGGTGTGGTCGATAACATTCTCCCCTGTGAACTCGACTTGACCATCGTCATTTCGGCGGTAGAAGCGCACCCGCCCCTTGGGAAGCGGCATGCCCAAGTGATTAGATTCGGAGTTGGCAAACTCACGCATGATCCAGATCTTGGGATTCGATTCAGTCCCGTAAGAGTAATCGTTGCGAATGTTTTCCCAGTTCCAGCCGTTGTAGCGGTTGGAATCAATCTTCACGCCGTCATAGACATAAATTTGCTTGGTCGCGACACTTGAAGCACGAATAAACTCCACCTGCTTCGTCTCGCGGTCGTGCAGGGTGGTTGAGCGCTCCAAGGTGTAGAGGTGGTATTCGTCGAAAGTCTTCTCGGTCACAGGCGGCTGCACTAACCCGCCGACTACTCCCCCCTGGCAAAGACCTGTAGTCGGTCGTACTCCTGCCCTGGCTGGATTTTGTTTACATCTCCTGCCATCAGCTTGATGCGCGCGTTCTCGAAGCTTTTGCCGCTCTGGTTGTCCATGGTGACCCAACCAACCAGATCGACGGCGTCGCCTTTATCGGGAGCAACGATGTTGTAGTCAGCTTCCCAAGTCAGTCCTCCGGTGACGTAGGAGAACTCGGCGCGGAGAAGTCCAGCTTGCTCAGTGGAGAGCAGCCATTGCAGAGTGGGCTTGAGCACACTTTGGTCGCCGAGAGAAGGAAACAACGGAGTCCCTGGCAGACCAAAGCGTAATTTGCCCTCGATTTCGATGATTGGTTGCTCGGAGCCGCCCTGCGCGTACGCTGCCTGTGCCTGGTAGTATTGCGATCCATAGCGGCGCATAGCCATGTAGTTATGAGGCGCAAATCCACTACGGATGATTTTGCCCGTAACAATTTCCTGCTTGTTTTCGCGCTGCACTAGAAAATCGATCGTCTTGCCTTCGTTGAGCGAGAGCAGTAGAGATTCCGAAATCGGGTCGGCGCGATAGTTCTGTTCCAGCACCTGAATGGCGTGCTTGCCGGTGGGATCGCGCAGGATGACCGAGTCCGGCTCCAGATGCATGGTGATATCCGTTACTTGAACGTTGTTCAGCCCCGCCTTCAAATTTAGCGGGAGTTCTTGCCGGACCACGGCGAAATTCTGGTTATAGATTGTCAGCGATGGTTGCCCCGGCTCATCGGCGGGAAGACTTGATGCACACAAAGCCAGCACACACGCGACTTGACGGATCACAATTCCTCCTCTTTCGGCGGGGGAGTTTGGACGTTAGCGTACCTTGCCATAGGAACGCTGGAGGGAGTACTGCTTGCAATGAATTGATCAAGAGAAGGGCTAGGCATGCTCGGTGTCCCCGCTCAGCAACTGCAGGGCGTGAGGGAGAAGGTCGATCACGGCTTCCAGCGATTCGACCGCGCCGCGAGGGCTTCCCGGAGTGTTTAGAATCATGGATTTCCCGCGTATGCCGCACACTCCTCGGCTCAGTGCTGCCAAAGGCGTCTTCCTGGCGCCTTCGGCTCGCATGCGCTCGGCCACGCCTTCCAGCAGGCGGTCGCAGACGGCTTGCGTGGCCTCGGGCGTGACGTCGCGCTCTGCGATTCCGGTGCCGCCGGTCGTCACCACCAGTTGCGCCTTGCCCGCTAGCCGTACCAGCATCTTCTGAATAGCGGGCCGTTCGTCGGGAACAATCTCCGTCGCGACGACCGAGAAATGTCGTTTTCTGAGGACTCTTGCCAGTGCCGGCCCGGAAAGGTCGGACCGCTCGCCGCGCGCCGAAGAATCGCTGATTGTGAGCACGGCCGCGGTTAGAGCCTCAGGTGTCGAGGAGGACATCTTCTTCTTCCTCTGCTTCCCCGCCATCCCGGTTGGACTCATCGAGCAGGCGCAGGCCTTCCATCAGCAGGCCCTGCGTGTTCAGCGTGGTGGTCTGTTGTGTGGTCTTGCCTTCGAAGTTGATCTGGAAGTTGCCCCCTGCCCAGCGTAAGACCTTGAACACGGCCGCATCGCCGGTCAGCGATCCGTAGGCAGCGTGCGTCACCTGGCCTTCGCTGAAGTACATCTCGCATTTCTCGCGTTCGTGGGTGAGCGTGAGCGCACAGCTTTTGCGCCCCATCTCCAGCGACTGCACCAGGTCGATCACATTCATTTGTGCGAGGCTGCCCCGGAGCACGCCATCTGAGGGGACGGTCTTGGCCATTTTCTCCAGCGCGATCTTGTCAATCACCCGCTTGATGCGCTGCGTGGCTTCCTTCAGGAAGAACGGCTTTTCGACGAAATCATCCACCGGCTCGCGGTGCGAGAGCTTCTCGGCGATATCCGCTTTGCTGGCCAGCAGGATCACCGAAATCCCGGCGGTGGCAGGACGGCTCTTCAGCCTCTCCACCAGTTGGCTGCCATCCATGCCAGGCATGCGGTAGTCGCTCACCAGCAGATCGGGCGGGTCATCCACCGCTTTCAGCAGCGCGTCGGCAGAATCGTTCGAGGTCGTTACGTTGGCCAGTGGTGTCAGCGCGCCGCGAAGCATCCCCAGGACCATGGGATTGTCATCCACCAGCAGGACTTTGACGATGTTCGGCATGCCAGGCTACTTCTTTTTTCGGACGCGGGTGTAACCGCCGCTTTTGCCCCCGGTTTTGCGCTCGAGCGCGACTTCGCGGATTTCGATGCCTTTGTCGAGGGCCTTACACATATCGTACACGGTAAGGGCAGCCACGCTGGCGGCGACCAGTGCTTCCATTTCCACTCCAGTCGCCGCCGTGGTCGTAACTTTCGAAGTAATAGCGACGCCATTCTCGCACAGCCGCATATGCACATCAACGTGTGCAAGCGGCAGGGGATGACACATGGGGATCAGATCGGCCGTTCGCTTGGCAGCCATGATCCCCGCCAGCCGCGCCACCTCGAGCGGATCACCCTTGGGATTTTTCGGCAGCGCCTTGAGCACTGCTGGTTTCAGCGCCACGAAGGCGCTGGCCTCGGCTTCCCGCTTGGTGGGCGCTTTGGTGGAGACGTCCACCATCTTGGCACGACCGACGCGGTCATAGTGGGAAAGCTTCTTGGCCATTTCCGACGATCCATCATACAGGGCGTGCCTGGCGCCTCCCCTCGAACCACTCAGGTCGAACGCCCGCGTCGGCCGCTTGTGGGCGGTCTGGAGGCTCCGGGGCCATGGACCCTGCCCGAGGCGCTTCCGTGCGAAATTAGACCCTATCCGCCGGGCGCACGGCCTACCGCAACAGCACTGCCACCCACTCGCCCGCTGCAATCCGCTCGCGATGGGTAGGAACCACGACGTAGCAATTCGCGCGCGCCGTTGCCGCGATGTCGCCCGATCCCTGCCAGCGGGCTAAC
>Ga0070699_100005317_pt1 | contig 11296 bp, 7 predicted proteins | sample KBSK1503metaG_FD_65473 | JGI IMG/M metagenome (GOLD analysis project Ga0070699, IMG submission 65473) | Corn, switchgrass and miscanthus rhizosphere microbial communities from Kellogg Biological Station, Michigan, USA - KBS K1-50-3 metaG | ecosystem: Host-associated > Plants > Roots >...
ACTGCGTCGCAAGCCCTGCAGCGACGCCCGTTGGTGAAGAGAGCAACCACGGCGATGCCGCTAACGCAATTGAAACTGGCGTGACGAAGCTGAATATTCCAGCGGTGGGACTGCGGTGCATCCTCAGCACCACTAACCCCATATGAATCGTCGTGATGAACGCGAGAAACGATGCGGCGAGCGGTTCGGCAGTTGGCATAGCGCGACGAAGCCCGCGCAACCGACGTGCCGCGTAAGCGCGCTCGTGCAGTGAAAATGAGCCTAATCGTTGAGATTTTTGCGCGAATTTGAGCGGAGCGTACTGGGCTTCCCTGTCATATCGAGCGCCTCACATCCTCAGTTCTGCACGTTTCGTGATGCGCGCACGACTGCCGGCGCGATGACGTAACGCGTAAATGATCGGTCGACGAGCGTCGCGCGTTCGCATCGGTGTCAACGATGTGGCGCTGCGACGTCAGCGACGTGGCGCTGCGGTGTCGCTATTGTCGAGTTTGTTGTGGTGAGGTGCTGCTCAACGCAGCATCACAACTGACCGGCAACGTTGAGTCGGCTCGTCACCGGGGTCTGACCCCGGTGATGCGCCGTAGCGGGGTCGGACCCCACGTGGCGGCGCGGGACGAAGTTGCCCACGTAGAGATCCGCCATCAGGCGCGTGGCGGTGTACATCGAGAGCGGTGTCGCGACCACCTGCACGCGGCCCGCCGCGATCGCCTTGCAGATCGCGTCGGCGTTCGGCGCCGCATCGACCAGCGAGTACGTGGTCCCGAGCATCTCCAGCCGGTGCACGTCGCCGTTGCCGACCATCGGCTTCCCGTGCCTGCGCGCCCAGCGCTCCGCGATGGCGTTGAAGTTGATCAGCGGCGTGAACATCGCGTTCCACTCGACCGCGTCGAACAGGTGCGCGTACTTGATCAGATGTCCGCGAAGCGCGCTGCCGGCCGGAAAGAACGGATGCGGCGCAATCACGATTCCCCGTTCGCGGGCCTTCAGCCGCGCCACGTCGTCGAACGACTGCACCGATTCGGCGGCGCTGCTGAAATTCAGGAGGAGAACGTGGCGACCCTTGATCGTCCGTTCGATGCCGGGGATCAGGACGATATTTCGCGCAGCCGCGTACTCCACGTACCCCGTGAGATCGAGCTGCTTGTCATGAAGAGTGATGGCGAGCGCGTCGTACCCAAGCTCAGCCGCACGATCAATCAACTCGAAGGTGCTGTAGGGAATAGGGTCCGCCGGATCGTCCGCGGTATGGGTATGGAGTTCGACTTTCAGCATCGCCGGCGAGATACCTCTTCACAACTCGGGCCTACCCGCCGTCGCGTGGAACGAGAGGTCCCGCCCTCCGGTACGAATGGCGGTTCCACTAGCTGGTAAACTGCTGTCTTTACAGGTTATCGGAGTAAAACCGCTTGTCAATTACGGCAACCACGCTGCCGCCCGGCGCCCCCTCGACGACCCTCGGGGTGGGCGCGGCGCCGGAACTGGCAACCCCCAGGCGGGCATTAACCACCCGGTACGCAGACTTTTGGCTACTTGGCGGCGCCAGTCTGCTGGTCTGGCTGGTGATGTTCGCGGTCCAGGGGTTCCGCGCCGCGTGGGCGATTGACCAGCACTTCAAGAACCTGACGGTCACGACGGCGTCGCTGTCGCTCCTCGTCAACTACCCGCACTTCCTGATCTCGTACAAGCTGGCGTACAGCCGCGGGCGCCCGTTCATCACCACGCACTGGTGGCAGCTGCTCGCCGTTCCCGCGCTGCTCGTCGCCACGTTCGCGTTCGCGTACGCCTACTACGCGGTGCCAGTGTCGCAGCTGCCGCTGGTCTCGCTGCTGTCGCGCGACCTGAACGGCTTCGGCAACAACGCGCGCGTGATCTCGGGGCCGCGCCTGGGCGACCTGCTCTTCGCGCTGACGTTCAACGTGATGATCTTCACGGTGGGCTGGCACTACACCAAGCAGGTCTTCGGCTGCATGATGGTGTACGCCTACTTCGACAAGTACAAGTTCTCGCCGCGCCAGCGGACGCTGACGAAGTACGCGCTGCTGAGCATCTGGTGGCTGAACTTCGCGCAGGGCAACCAGGCGGGCGCGCAGAACAACTTCTCGCAGTTCAAGTACTACTCGTTCGATCTGCCCGACATCCTCGTCCCCATCACGACGTTCGTTGTCGCCGCGGGGCTGGTGCTGGTGGCCTACGAGGTGTTCTGGAAGAACTTCAGGGAGCGCGGCCAGACGCCGGGTATCAACATGGTGGTGCCGTTCGTCGCGCTGTATGTCTGGTGGCTGCCGGTGACGCGCCAGTACGAGTTCTATTTCCTGCTGACGCCGTTCTTCCATTCGCTGCAGTACCTGGCGTTCGTCTACAAGATGGAAGACACGCGGCTGCGCGGGTTGAGTCATCCGGAAGTGCGCGGCTCGATCCTCGCCTTCAGCATCGTCCTCGCGGGGTGGCTCGCGTTCGAGTTCGTGCCGAACGAGGTCGACACTGCGCTCGGGACCTTCAACTCCTGGCAGATGTTCTTCTTCTTCACGGCGGCGATGCTGTTCATCAACATCCACCACTACTTCATCGACAACGTGCTCTGGCGGTTCAAGGACCCGGAGATCCAGAAGTACCTGCTGGCCTGAACAACTCCCAACCTTTCAACGCCTGCCGCGTGAACACGGCCGGAAGGTTCGCAAGGAGGAGAGGACGATCTCATCGCGATGATGAGATCGTCCGTGATCGCCCTCCCCGGCGCGGTGACCGGCGGGACTGCTGCTTACTGGGGTGCCCCCGACAGGACCCACTGCTTGATCATGTCGATCACTTCAGCCGCGGTCATGGTGCCGAGTGGCCCCACAAGGCTGTTCATCACCCCACCGGGCTGTGTGGCCACGACCAGCTTCGCGCTTGCATCGTGAGACGCCACCAGCGGCTGTACCGACGGGTACGAGCTCAGATCGACGCCACCGCTCTTGAAGTTCGGGTTGTGGCACCCGATGCACTGGGCCTGAAAGACCGGCTGGATGTCGGCAGTGAAGGTGAAGGTTGGCGCCGGCGGCGGCGGCGGTGCCGTCACCATCACGACCGCGGTTGAGACAGCGGTCCCCGTTGCATTGGTAGCCGTCAGCGTGTAGGTGGTCGTGACCCCCGGCGACACCGTCTGGGATCCGTTCGACGCGACCGGGCTGCCGTCGAGCATCACACTTGCCGCATTGCTGGTCGTCCAGGTCAACATTGCGGACTGCCCAACCTCGATCGAGGCCGCGCTGGCCGCGAGATGCGCAGTTGGCATCGGCACCGGCGGCGGCGGCGGAGCGGTCACCGTCACGACCGCAGTCGAGACGCTGGTGCCCACGGTGTTGGTCGCCCTCAGCGTGTAAGTGGTCGTGACGGACGGCGACACCGTCTGCGATCCGTTCAGGGCGACCGTGCTGCCGTTGAGCGTGACGCTCGCCGCGTTGCTCGTCGTCCACGTCAACGTCGACGACTGACCGCTCTCGATCGAGGGCGCACTTGCGGTGAGATTCGCCGTCGGCATCGGCACTGGCGGCGGGGCCGGGGCGGGCGCCGGGGCCGGTGTTGGAGTCGGTGTCGGAGTCGGTGTCGGAGTCGGTGTTGGAGTCGGTGACGGCGTCGGCGCCGGAACCGGCGACGGGGTTGGAGACGGTCGACGATCGTCATCGTCATCGTCATCCTCGCCGTCGTCGCTCCCTGACACCACCGTGACGGTTACTTTCGCCGACGCGCTGCGCTCTCCACTCCTTGCGGTCAGCACGTACGTCGTCGTCGTGCTGGGTGTGATTTTCCGCGATCCGCCGAGCGAAACCGACGTCCGGTTCAGCGTCGCCGACGTGGCGTTGGTAGTCGTCCACGTCAACAGCGCTTCTTGCCCTCTTCGAATAGTCGTGTGGTCGACGGACAGACGAGCCGTCAACGATCCGTTTGACGAGTAATCCTGCCCGCTGAACAGCTCCCCGCCTGTGACCCCGGCGCTCTCGGTGACGGCGGCGAACGATCCGGTCTCCGCGTTCGCGCCGGATGCGCCCGGCCGGGTACTACTTGGTGTTGTCGGTGCGGTGCCCTGGCACGCCGCCACGAACATCACAGCGAGATACAGAAAAGTTAGTCTGATGTATCTCATCGCAATCCTCCCGCAAAGCCGCATCGAGGGGGATAGCGCCGTCGCCTTGTGCAGGAAGCTGGCCGTGGTCGTCTTTGATCGCGGCGCGACCGAAGCCTTGTGAACTCGCGAGCAAACCGCTGACAGGGGCGACTGTGATATCGGTGACCGGTTCAGCCGCAGCGCAAACGAAAACAGCGGGTGCTTTTTCATTATCGAGCGTCTCGCGCGGCAGCTCGCGAGTGCTACGGATTGGAGTGGCGGCACAGTATTGTCACCGGCGCGTGTATCGGGATCGGCAGATCCCCTGCGGTCACGACCCTTCACCGCAACACGCGTATCTACCGGGAGTTGACTACGCCTGCGAGCGCTCGGCTTTCACGTCGATCCCGAGCTGCTGGCATTTCTTGTAGAAGTGGCTTCGCTCGAGGCCGAGCGTCCGCGCGGTTTCCGCGACCCGATAGCCGTGCGCCTGCAGCTCGGCCAGCAGGACCTCGCGCTCGAAGGCGGCGACGCGGTCGGCCAGCGCGCCGCCATCGGTGCCCGCGGTGCCGCTTCCGTGGCGGCCCGCGAGAATCTGGCGCACGGTTGCGCCGTCAACCACGTCGTCGGTGAGCAGCAGCAGGCGTTCGACGACGTTGCGAAGCTCGCGGACGTTGCCCGGCCACGAGTAGCGCGTCAGCTGCTCGATCGCCTCCGGACTGAACGACCGCGGTTTCCATCCGTTCTGGTCGGCGACGATCGCCGCGAAGTGCTCGGCGAGCAGAGGGATGTCGTCGGCGCGCTCGCGCAGCGGCGGCAGCGTGATCGGGAAGACGAAGATGCGGTGATACAGGTCCTCGCGAAACGTGCCCTTGCGGACGAGGGCCTCGAGGTCACGGTGCGTGGCGACGATCACGCGCGTGTTGACGACAATCGGCCGCTCGCCGCCAATCCGTTCGAGCTCGCCTTCCTGCAGGAGACGGAGCAGCTTGGCCTGCATCGCCGGCGGCATGTCGCCAATCTCGTCGAGGAACAGCGTGCCGCCATGCGCCTGTTCGAACTTCCCGAGATGACGCGCCGCGGCGCCGGTGAAGGACCCCTTCTCGTGGCCGAAGAGCTCCGACTCGATCAGCTCAGATGGGACCGCCGCGCAATTGAGCGTCACGAACGGCTTGTCCCGGCGGGGGCTCCGATCGTGCACGGCGCGCGCCACGAGCTCCTTTCCGGTGCCGGTCTCACCGAGGATGCAGACGCGCGACTCGCTGCTGGCCACCCGGTCGACCTGCGCCATCACCCGGCGCATCGCCTCGCTCTTCCACACCAGATCGTGGCGGCCGACGCGGCGGCGCAGCTGTTTGTTTTCCTCCTCGAGGCGCACCAGCCGCAGCGCGTTTTCAACGGTCAGGAGCAGCTTCTCCGATGAGAGCGGCTTTTCCAGGAAGTCCACGGCGCCAAGACGCGTGGCGCGCACGGCCATATCGACGGTCGCCTGTCCCGAAATCATGATGATCGGCGTCGTGATGCCGAGGTCGCGGACCTCGGCCAGCATCGAGAGGCCGTCCTTGCCGGGCATCACGACGTCGGAGAAGACGAGGTCGAACCGTTCGCTCCTGAGCAGCGCGATGGCGCGCGTCGCGTTGTCGCAGACGACGGCCTCGTAGCCCGCCATGCGGAACGCGCGCGACAGCGACGCCAGCGTCGATTGGTCGTCGTCAACAATCAGGAGACGCGTCATGCGGGCAGCTCGATGTGGAAGGTCGCGCCACGTCCGGGCTCGCTGTCGACCCAGATCTTGCCGCGATGATCGGTGACGACGGACTGCACGATCGCCAGCCCGAGGCCGGTACCGTGCTGCTTGGTCGTGTAATACGGCGTGAACAACCGGCTTCGCTCCTCTTCTCCCAGGCCCTGGCCCGTGTCGGCCACGTCGATGCGGACGGCGCCGTTGGAGCGGCGCGTGGTGATGCGAAGCTCACCGCCTTCGGGCATCGCGTCGATGGCGTTCAACAGGAGGTTCTGCACGACACGCCTCAGCTGCTCGCCATCGGCACGGATGGTCCCCACCGATGGATCCAGTTCGAGCGCCACGGTCACAGCCGGGTGGCCTGGCGCGGCGAGCTGCGCGCGAAAGAGCGCGACGCTCTGTTCCACGAGCTCGTTGATCGAGACCTGCGAAAACTCCGGCGCCGGCATCTTCGCAAAGTCGCTGAACCGCCCGATGACCGTATTGAGGTTGGCGAGCCCGGTCTGGAGCGTCGTCAGGCTCTCGTCGAGCACCTCGTCGAACTCCGCGGGCGACAGCGATTTCGCCCGCCGCAGGTTGTCGATGGTGATTCTCAGCGGAAACAACGGGTTCTTCAGCTCGTGCGCGAGGCGCCTCGCGAGCTCGCGCCAGGCAGCCACGCGCTCGGCCTGGACCAGCCGATCGCGATGATCCACGAGCTGGCGCGTCATCGTTTCGAAGGCATCGGCCAGTACCTTGATCTCTCCCGTGGTCCGTACGTCGTCCACGTGCACGTCCCAGTCGCCGTCGGCCACGGCGCGTGCGGCGCCCGCAAGCTGCTCGACGGGCCGTGTCACTCGCGCGGAAACGAGGAAGCTGAGAGCAAACCCCAGACCGATCGCGACCGCGCCGAACCCCACGCCGCTCCAGCGGATGCTTCGCACCAACGCCGCCAGCTCGCGGCCGGAGCTGCCGACCAGCAGCACACCGAGCACCGTGCCGTCGGGACCGGCGAGCGGCCGCGCATCGACGGTTTCGGGTCCGTCCGGCCACTCGATGACCTCCCGGGCCTCGCGACGGCTCTGGATGACACGCGCGATGAGCGGCTCGAGCGGCGCGGCTTCCGGCGGGTCGTCTTCGGCCGCGATCAACTGGCGACCGGACACCTCAGGCTGCAGGTTCTCGTACAGCAGGACGCGCATGCCGGGTGGCAGGACCAGCGACTGGAGGAACTTTCGATCGAGCCGTCGTCCGCCGGCGAGATACACCATGCTGGAGCCCGCCGGCAGAGCCTTGACCGCGACGAGGGCGAGCGCGGTCCGGTCGGGCAACTCGATGGCCTGCAGAAACCCGCCGGTCCGATTCGCCGCGTGCGCCGCGCCGTCGGCCCACGAATGGTGGTAGCCGAATCGCGCGGGCCACTCGGCCGACGAGATGATGGTGCCGTCGCCGGCGATGATATCGAGGACGTCGAGCTCCTGCGCCGAAGCGAGCGGCGCGGCCTCGTTCACGTACGGCGCCAGGTCGCGTGACGCCGCGACGCCGGCGGCGACGCGCGAGACCGCATCGCTCTGCGCGATCCGGTCGAGACGCAGCGAGACCTGCTCACCCTGGTTCGCGAACTCCCGCTGAAACTGCGCGACGAGCGCGGCGCTGCGCTGCCTGTCCAGTGTCGCGAACGACTGACGGGCGCTCGACGACACCGTCCACGTGACGAGCACGACGGTGAGCACCACGACGCCGCTGACGAGCGCGAACAGCCTGTAGCGCAAGCTCATGGCGTGCTCAACCAGACGTTGGCGAGGTTCCACGCACCGGAGGCGAGCACCGCGGACCCGTTCCACGTCTGGAAGCGCGGCGACACGGCGTACAGCTCGGGCACGTGGACGATGGGAACGAGGACGGCGCGCTCGAGCAGCACGCGCTCCGTGCGCAGGACGGTATCGAGCGGTTCACCGGGCTCGGGCGGCGTGACGCGTCCGGCGAGGGCGACCGTGCGCGGCCCGACGCCGGCCATCACCTCGGACAGCGCGGCGCCCGGCGTCGGTCCACGCATCGGCAGGCGCAGGAGACGCACGTCGAAACGCGGACCGAGGCCGGCCGGCGACTGCACCGTCATCACGAAGCCGGCATCACGCGCGTTGACGGCTATCCGCTGGGCGACCGCCTGCGCCGCGGGGTCTGACACCGCGACGCGCAGCGCGAGCGTACGGCGATCCGGCGTCAGCGCCGCAACCGCCGATCGAGAGAGCGGCTCGCCGGTCCTGCCCACGACGACCGGCGCGTAGCCGCTGATCCACTGCGGCAGCAGCGCGCCGGCGGCCTCTGCCCTGCCCTGCAGCACGACCCGGGCGATGGCGCCGCGATCGATCGCGGCCGCCAGAGTCCGTCGTACCGATTCGCTGGCAGCGGTCGCAACGTGAGCCTCGAACGCGAGCACGAACAGCTCGATCGGCCGCGAGCCTTCCACGCGTAACCCGCGCTGCTCCATCCGCCGCACGTCGGTCGGCTGAATGGTGACCATGTCCGCCCGCGCGGTCTCGAGATCGGTGAGTTGATCGGCCGGCTGCCGATTCGTGCGGACTTCGATGGCGTCGAGGAACGGACGGCTGTCCCAGTAGTCGTCGTATGCGCGAAGCGCGATGAGCCCGGCATCGACGCGTTCGACGCGGAACGGGCCGGTTCCAATCGACGTTCCGGCGGCCGGCCGGACGACAATCGCATTCGCCTGGCCGGCAAGTTCCCACGGGAGTTCGCGCGCCGCGTCACCGGCATCGATCGCAACGGCATCGGCATCGGGGGCCACCTGCCAGTCCGCGTGCACGGCGCGAAGAGCGTCCGCGACGTGCGATGGCTGCAGCACGGACCCGTCGTGCAGCTTCACGCCTCGGCGTACGCGAAACGTCCATCGGCGGCCGCCCGCATCACTCTGCCACGACGTCGCCAGCGCCGGCCGAAGACCGCCGGCGGAGTCGGCCGCGACGAGCGTCTCGAAGGCCAGCGCGTTGACGCGCCGCATCGCGGCGGCATCGGTCGCCTCGATCCTCAGCGTGCCGCCGTAATGCGGCCTCGCGGCGCCGAGCACCCCTCCGGCGAGGCAGACGCTAACGGCTACAGGAAATGCTCGTGCGAAAGGCGTCATATCGTCCGGCAGCGACGTCGTGGGTCACCACCAGCGCGGAGGTTTGATCGGGTTGCGGCCAGAGCGCGGTCAGCACGCCCGGCAGCACCATGGGAGAGCCTGCCCGGACGAGACGCCCGTCGGCGACGCGTGACAGCCGCAGCACGTCGCCACCCCTCGACTCGCTGGGCTCGCTCGGGGCAAGCGCATCGAGAGCGCCGCCGCTCCACACCGAGATCACAAAGGTTCCGGCAGCGCACGTCGCGCGCAGCGCGATGGCGTCGTCGTTGACTGCCGCACCGAGTGGGGCAACGTTGTAGAAGGTGGCGCCGTCGGACGCCCTGAAATAGTTGCGCCCGGGTTCCAATCCCCCGTTCTCCACGCCAATCGGCCACGGCTGCTGCCGATCGCCGCACGCCACGTCGAGCGGATCGACCCGTCCGGTGCAACCGACCCCGGGAAGAAAAAGATCGAACCGGCCGCCATCGACCCGCACGCGGCCGCGCGGATCCCGGGGCCACGTGTGGGAGGGCGCGAGCGCTCGTGACTGCACGGCACGCCACCCTCCGTCCTTCTGTTCCATCAACGTGACGCTCGAGACATCGAGGACGAGCAGCCGGTCTCCGGCCGGCGCCGCGTCGAGCACCTGCGTCTGCTGCGAGAACAGCGGACGCAGCTCCATCGCGAGCGATGTGCCGCCGCTCGGGCGGGTCGCCGCCGTCAACGGCCGTGTCACCGTGGCCAGCTGCTCGCGCCCGTCGCCGCGAATCTCCGCGACGCACACGCGCTCGCGCAGGTTTCGTCCACAGCTGATGGTGACCATCGTCGCCGCCGATGCGTCGGCCGTGCGCACACCCCGCGCGTTGAGCTGAGCCGACACGCGCGCCTCTATCGACGGCACATCGTCACCTGCATCGGTTGAAACAACGTCAAGGTGCACTTGCGTTCCTGCTGGAACCGCGGATGCGATCGTCGCGACCAGTTCCTGGAGAAGGTCGTCGAGCGGCGAGGGTTGCTGTGCCTGAAGCAGGGCCGCAGCGACCAGGACGACCATCATGCCGCGCATCACCAGCCGTACGGACGATTCGCGGCCGTGGACACCCACGGCCGCGATCGTAGCATCCCGCCGTTCAGCGGCTGTTCGGTGAGAACGAGACGCCGTTGCCCCCCGTTGCCGCCTTCAGCACATCGTTCGCGAAGAAGCCCTTGCCGTCCATCGGCACCATCATGATCTGCACCTTGTCCGACAGACGCTCGGCGATGATCTTCTGGATGAGCAACGGGTTGTCTTTCAGCACCTCGGCTTCGGACTTCATGCGCGCCGCATCCGCCACCGCGAGCAGGCGCACGCGCTGCGCGTCGGCCTCCGACATCAGGTTGCGCTTCTCGAGCTCGGCCTTGCTGTCGATCACCTTCGCCTGCGCCGCCGCCTCCGCGCCCTTGATCGTGGTCTCCTTGCGCGCCTCGGCCTCCAGCCGGCTCTGCTGAATCTGCTTCTCCTTGAGCGGCAGCGTGTACTGCATCGCGTCCGCCTGCGCCTTGGCCTCGAGCACCGTGGACTGCGCGCGCCCTTCGGACTGCTTCACGTGCCGCACTTTCTCGGCTTCCGCCTCGAGCTCCGCCGTCCGCACCATCTTCTGCTTCATCTCGACTTCGATCGACAACCGATCGTTCTCCTGCGCCTTGACGAGCAGTCCTTCGAGCCCCTTGGCGTACTCCTGCGGAAGATCGATGTCGCGCAGCATCACCTCCTTGACGACGATGCCGTCGGACGCCAGCCGCCTCGTGATCGTGTCTGCTGCCGCACGGCGGACTTCTTCGCGCCTGGTCGAGAACACGTCGCGGACCATGTAGCCGGAGATCGTCTGGCGGAACGCGTTGGCCACCACCGTCGGGAGCAGCTCGCGCTCGACCGGCCGCGGAAGGTTGCTCTCCACGTACGGCAGCCGGCGCGGATCGAGCTGGTAGCGCACCGAGATGCCGAGGCCGAGCGGCAGGCCTTCCTTGCTGTACACCTTCAGCGCCTCCGACTGCGCCTTCGGCGCGGCGACGGCGGAGGTGCTGTAGATCTGATCGCGCACGTTGTAGGTCTCGACATGCTGCACGAGCGGCGTCACGAAGTGGGTGCCCGGATAGATCGTGCCTGCAACCGTGCCGGACAGCTGGCTGACGCGCACGCCTGCCATGCCGCTCGGCACCACGACGATGCTGAGCCCTGGCAGGAGCAGAAGAACGGCGATCACGACGTAGCGGCTGAAGAGCCGCCACCTGATGGATGACGTATCCGGCTGGAGCATCACCTTGCGGGCGTCAGAAGCGAGGACGACCGCGGCGGCGATGAACATCGACAGGGCACCTGACAACA
>Ga0070699_100005319_pt1 | contig 11295 bp, 7 predicted proteins | sample KBSK1503metaG_FD_65473 | JGI IMG/M metagenome (GOLD analysis project Ga0070699, IMG submission 65473) | Corn, switchgrass and miscanthus rhizosphere microbial communities from Kellogg Biological Station, Michigan, USA - KBS K1-50-3 metaG | ecosystem: Host-associated > Plants > Roots >...
TCGCGTGATCCGCCGAGACCGCCAGGCCGAGTTCCTGGATTTTCTGCGACGCGACGTCTGGCCGAAAGTGCCGCGAAAGTATCGTCGCCGCCGCCTGACGCGCAAGGAAGAAGACGCACTTCTCGGCTATGGACCGGAGGGCGTGTGATCCTGGATTCTTCTGCCATCGTCGCGATTGCCACGGAAGAACCCGGTTGCCTCGATCTCCTTGCGAAGCTCGACCAGGCGGACACGCTGGCGATCGGAGCCCCCACTCTTGTCGAAACGGCGCTCGTCCTCCGATCGCGCCTCACGATGGAGTCGCGAGTATTTCTCGAGCGCTTTCTGACCGACTGGAATGTAAGCGTTGTGCCCTTTGGCGAGGACCACTGGAAAACGGCGGTCGATGCGCATGCACGGTTCGGTCGAGGTCGCCACAAGGCCGCGCTCAACTTCGGCGATTGCCTGTCGTACGCGACGGCGAAACTCGCCGATATGCCGCTCCTGTGCACAGGCGGAGATTTTTCGAAAACCGATCTCACGATCGGTTAGGTTCGGGCCTGTCCTTCGCCATTACTCGATCGTCGCCTGGGCCGAGCGGCGAAGAGCGCAAGCCCGCATCAAATAGGTGCGACTATCTGGATCCGGCGCTCGCGTGGACGGGCGTCAAGGATTCCGACTACCGATGCTCGCTCTCGCGGCTCGGGTACGACGCGGGTGACGCGTCCGAAATCGTTTCATCTCCGTCCGGAACTGTAGGCGGCGGTCAGAAGTCGACGTGCACGCCGAGCTTGATCAGGCGGCCGCGCTGAATGCCGTTGACGGCGCCGTAGCTCGATCCCAAGATCGTGGCGCGCGCGATCACCGTCGCCGAATTGAACAAATTGTAGACGTCGAGGCGCGGCTGGAACGTCCTGGCCCCGGATCTGAAGACTTTCCGAACGCTCATGTCCACCTGGTTGAGATCCGGCAGGCGTGTCGTCCCTCGCGGTTCCACCATGAGCGTCGTGGTGCCCTGCGTCAGCGCGACCGTGTTGTTGCCCACCGAAACCAGCGTGGCCTCGGGAAATCCTTTCTGGTACTGCAACGTGCCGCTCATCGAGATTCCAAGCGCCAGATCGTAAATGCCCGACAACCGCAGCGAGATCGGTGTGTCGTTGCCGTAGATCCCGCGGGTGAACTCGTTGGCGTTCGGGTTGTTCAAGTCGGTCGTGCATCCGTTCGACGTGGCGCAGGCTGCGCCGATTCCGTTGTAACCGGTGTTCTTCCCGAAACTCATCCCGCCCGTCATCATCCAGCCCCGGTTCATCCGCTTGTCGATCGTGATGTCGGTGCCATGGTAGTCGCTGTCGAGCTCTGTGGCGTTCGTCCAGACGTTGTCCTGGACTCCGCGGAGAGACGCCGGCCGGTTGTAGACAGTCACCGTCGTGCCGCTGTTGACTTCGGTGACGGTCAGAGGGATATACACAGACGTGGGCACGAGAATATTCCGGAATCCGAAGTTTCCGCGCTTGTCGCGACGCGTATAACCGGCCGTCACCACCATGTTTCCCGGAAGCTGACGCTGGAACTCGAACGAGTACTCGCGGGCCCACGGCCACGTGTATCCTTTGTCGTACCGGTCGAAGAATCCGAAACTGAACCCGGAGGACGGACCCAATTCGTTGATCTGCGGGAGCAGATCGTCGTTGAGATCGCAGCCGCTCGTTTGTCCCGGCGCGCAACGCGTCCAGGGACGCGTATCGTTCGCGAGGAAGATCGGATTGATCCGATCGAGCACGCTGCTCCCGACGGGAATGATGTAGCGATTGGCCGAGACCTTCAGCGCGGTGCGGCCGTCGCCGGCCACATCGTAGACCGCTGAGAAGCGCGGGCTCACGACCTTCCAGTTCGGGATCCCCGACATCTTGTCGAAACAGCGCGCGTCGACGAACGGCGTCTTCTCCTGACAGAGCGCGCGCATCCAGCCGTAGTTGGTGTCCAGCCGCGCGCCCAGGTTCACGGTCAGCTTCCGCGACGGCCGCCACTTATCCTGAACGTACAGTCCCTGCTGAATATTCTCCGGGATCGAACGTGCTGGCGTGTTGTACGTGTTGACGGAATCAGGGACACCGCTGCGATAGACCGCACGCATTCCGGACGACGAGAAGTAGAGCACCTCGTTCCAGGCGTAATCGAACTGATACCCGGCCTTGATGTCGTGCGCGCCCATGAGATAGTTCGCGCTGCCCTGCAGAAACACGCGAGTGTTCGGCAAATCCCGGTACGTGGGCAAGATCCGCAACAGCGTGTTCGTGACCTGGTCGTACCCCGCGATCATCCCGTCCTTGCCTTCTTTCGGCCACGGCTGGTAATCGTCGACCCGATTCAGGCTCCCCGACACGTCGAGCACCATCCGCGACGAGCGCGTCGACGTCCACTTCACTTGATGCAATTGCGGGTACTTCGTGTTCGCCGTCGTCGCACCTGTCTCGACGAACATCGTCGTGCTGGCGCGATGACCGTTCTTCTTGTATTGGAGAATGTAGAACCACGACAACTGGCTCTTCGGGTTCATCTGCCACGACAATTTGCCCGAGAAGTTCCACAGCATGTTGTCGTCCGGCACCGACGAGCCGTCGGGATTGTAGCTGCCCACGAGGTACTGCAGGATTTGCTGATGGTGGAAAGAGGTCGAGAACCACAGCTTGTCCTGCTTCACCGGCCCGGCGAGCCAGCCGCCATAGTCAAAGAGGTAGCGTATGTCGGCCGTCGGCTTCAGATCGGGCCGCTTCGCCAGGACCGACGCCGGAACGTTGCGCAACAACTGGGTTCTCAACGCCCCCGACACGTTGTCGAACGCCAGATGGTTGTTGGTGCCGTTGAACATCGTGCCGCCATGCAGCCGGTTGGTGCCGGTGCGCGAGATCATGTTGAAGACCAGACCGCCGGTGGAGGCTTCGGCCGGGCCGTTGCCCGATCGGAAGTTGGCTTCCTCGAACGCGTACGGGTCGAGATAGAACGTCGCGATGCTGCCGCTGCTCTGGGTGCTCGAGACGTTCATCCCGTCGATGTAGTAGCCGTTCTCGTTGCTGGTCCCGTGCACGGTGATGCCCGACTGCTGAAACGACTCCGAGCCGCCGACGTCGACCTTGTTCGCCAATGCGCTCGGAATGACGCGCGTGATGGACCACACATCGATGCGATTCGGCAAGTTCTGCAACACCTCCTGGCTCAGCACCGTCTGTTTCAATGCCGAGGTGGTGTCAAGCAGCGGCGATTCGCCCGAGACGAGGACCGACTCCTCTAGCTGGCCGATCGGTAACTGGAGGTCGGCGCGCGCGGTCGCGTCGGCGTTCACGACGATGTTCCGCTGTTCGACCGTGCGAAAACCCTGGATCGCCGCCTTCACTGCGTAGGTGCTCGGCACGAGACGAAGAAACTGATAGGCGCCTCGCGTGTCGGTTACCGTTTCCTGGTTGCCTCCGACCGTTCCCTGCGAGCTCGCGAGCGTCACGATCGCGCCCGGCAGCACCGCTCCGGAGGAATCGGTCACCGTGCCTCCGATCGCGCCGACACCTTGCGCGGTCGCGGGCAAGACTGAACCGACCAGGATCAAGAAGGTGAAGAGCGCGCTGGTCAGCGAGAATTTCCCGCGCATGGCTGACTCTCCTCCTTAGTCGCGCGCGGCCGCGCGCCTGATGCTCGGGCCGTAGCCCTCGCGCGTGACCTCCACTTGTTCGCTTCGCTCGCGCAGGTGTCAGTGCTCTCAGGACCGGCGCGAACTGACGCCGACAACTCCTTACTGTTTGAGCACCTTGACGACGTAGTAACTCACTTCGCTCGGTACTTCCTTGAACCAATGTGGCTGTCCCGCGGGAACCACGATCACATCGCCTTTGGTGAGATGATGAACGTCTCCGCCCTGGATATCGGTGCCGCGAGGCTGCAGCGGATTCGTATTCGTCACATTCAGCGCCTTGCCGCCGGTGACGAACGTCGCGCTCCCGTCAAGCACGTAGATCGTGTCGGTTTCTTTCGTGTGGATTTCGACCACGCCCGGGCCGGTGCGGTGGCTGCATTGAACGATGTACTCCGGCGTGTTGACGAACGTTCCGGCTTTCGAACAGCCGGCGACGGCGTCGTGGCTGAGATATTTGCTCATCGTCAAGGGCTGTGGCGGCGGCGCGCCGCGCGCCGGCTGTTGCGCCCCGATACCGGAGGCTGCGGCGAGCACGAGCGCGGCAGATGCAAGGATCAACTCTTTCACGGAGGCTCTCCTTTCACGTATTCGCAATTTGCGGAATCAATGTCGCGCAGCCGCAGGCGATTCTACGCTGGATCGCTGTCAGTTCTCGGTTTTAACCGCCATGCAAGTTCCTCCCGTAAACGCTTCCAGACGTTCCGGTTATCGCTAAACTTCCCGATTTTGGGGTCGATTTCGCGGAATGCTGAAAGAGAGGCGACCTTCTTGTACACTGCTCCAATCAGTCATACAACTATTTGTCAGGCTACAGGATAGAAATGTCATACCAGAACAATCGGCAAGATTTTCTGGCCGCGTCTGCGTTCACGCTGTTCATGGTTGTCGGCGCAGCCGCCGCCAACGAAGATCTCCGGCTCGTCGACGCCGTGAAGAATCGGGATCTGCCGCAGGTGCGGACGCTGCTGAGCAGGCATCCCGACGTCAACCTGCCGGCCGAGGATGGTTCGACGGCGCTGTTATGGGCGGCGCACTGGAACGACCTCCCGACAGGAGAGCTGCTCGTCCGCGCAGGTGCCAGTCCGAACGCGGCGAACGATTTTCGGATGACGCCGCTCGTGCAAGCCTGCACCAACGGAAGCAGCGCATTCGTTGATCTGCTCCTGAAGGCCGGCGCCAATCCCAATACGCCGGTCGCGACCGGTGAGGCGCCGCTGATGACCTGCGCCAGGGCGGGCAATGCTGATGCGGTTCGGATGCTGCTTGAGCACGGCGCGGATGTGAACGCCAAGGAGCCGACTCAGAATCAGACGGCGCTGATGTGGGCCGCCGCCGAACAGCATCCAAATGTTCTGCAGGTCCTGATCCACGCGAATGCGGACCTCGAAGCGCACAGCAAAGCGGGGTTCACCGCGCTGCACTTTGCCGCCCGGCTCGGCGATTTGGAATCGACGAAGACGCTGCTGAACGCGGGTGTCGACGTGAATATCAAATCGCAGCCCGACCCTGAGCCTGCGCGCGGACAGAGCGCGCGGGCCGGTGGGGCCCGTCGCGGCGGCGCTGCAGCCGGGCGCGGCGGCGGGGCTGCCGGCATCGTCGGGGGTGGACTCGGCGCGCGGAGTGGCACGAACCCCGGCGGCAGTACGCCGTTGCTCGTCGCGACGGTGCGAGGCAACGTGCCGCTCGCGCTGTATCTTCTGGACCACGGGGCCGATCCGAACGTGATGGATGCCGGGTTCACGCCGCTCTTCTGGGCCGCAGGCACTTGGGAAAACGGACTCGCGAATCCGGTGTATGGGTTCGTCGATCCGATCGGCGGTATTCCGGATCGTGAGGCCAAGCTGCAACTCGTCAGGGCGCTGCTGGCGCACGGCGCGAATCCGAATCTTCAGATGACTGTGCGACCGCCAGGATTCGGCGGCACGGGGACGGGTGGATACAACGACGCCGTCGGCGCGACCGCATTCGTTGTCGCGGCCAATTCCGCCGATGTGGAGATGATGCGTATCCTGCTCGCCGCCGGCGCGGATCCGCACCTCGTCACCAAGACCAACTCCAATGCGTTGCTCGCTGCGACGGGTCTCAATCGCGGCATCGGCGAAATCATCGACGCTGAGGACAAGGCGCTCGAGGCGGTCAAGTTCCTGCTCGATCTCGGCGTCGACCCGAAGATCGTCACCACGTACAACGAGAACGCGCTGTTCGGCCCAGGTTATCGCGGCTGGAATCGCATGTTGGAGCTGCTGATCGAAAAGGGAGCGGACGTCAACGTGGTCAACAAGGCAGGCGTCACGCCGTATCTCGCCGCGTCAGGCTTCGGCGACCGTCTTGGCGGCGTTCTGTACAACAAGGCCGGCGCCGACGTTCTGCTCAAACACGGCGCTGATCCGAACCTCGGCCACCCATGTCAGGCGCAGAACAGGTGTCGTCCGGAGTAACACGATGCGAAGACGTCCGACGCAACTGACATTGATGATCGCGTGCGGATCGATCGCGCTGATCGCGACGATCTCGACGCCGTCGGCGAACCAGAACCCCTCAGGCACGCCGACGCCCGCGCGCGAACTCGTCAGTACGTACTGTGTGACGTGTCACAACGAACGCGTGAAGACGGCCAATCTCGCCCTCGACAAAGCCGATACCGACGATGTCGGCAATTCCGCCGAGACCTGGGAGAAGGTCGTGGTGAAGCTGCGAAGCCGCGCGATGCCGCCCCCGGGTGCCCGGCGGCCCGACAACGCCACCTACGATCGCGTCGCGGGCTGGATCGAGTCGGAACTGGACCGAGCCGCGTCCACCAATGTGAATCCCGGCCGCTCGGCGCAGCTCCATCGATTGAACCGCACCGAATACGCCAACGCGGTGCGTGATCTTCTCGGTCTCGAGATCAATCCGAAGGCCATGCTGCCGCCCGACGAACAGGCGTACGGGTTTGACACCAACGCGGACGTGCTGACGATTCAACCCGCGCTGATCGATCGCTATCTCACCGCGGCGGCAAAGATCGCGCGGCAGGTGGTCGGCGACCCCACCGTCCCTGCGGGATTCGAGCGTTACACCTCGCTCAAGGACAACTCGAACGAATCCAACTGGCTTTCACAGAACGAGCGGCTCGGTGAGGATTTTCCGCTCGGGTCGCGCGGCGGGATCGTGGCGCCCCACTATTTCGCCGTCGACGGCGAGTACATCTTCAAGATTCGGCTGGACCGCACCGACACCGGTCTCATTCGCGGCCTCCAGTGGCGCAACGACATAGACATTCGCGTCGACGGCGTGCGAGTGGGACAGCTGTCGATCGGCGGCTCGCCGGAGTTTACGGCAAGCAGCGCGAACGCGATCGGGAACCCAGATTATGCAGACTCCAGAACTCCCCTGATGAACGCCGACGAGCACTTGGAGGTGCGGGTGCCGGTCAAGGCGGGCCTGCGTCAAGTGATCGCGACGCTCGTCAAGCTGGACAACCTCGAGATCGAGGGACTGGGACCGAACTCGCTTCCCATCTGGAGCCGCGAACACACGACGCGGCCGGATAACCCGCTCATGATCTCGTCGCTGCTCATTGGAGGGCCGTACAACGGTCGCGTCTCGCAGGAGGCGCCCAGTCGGCGGCGGCTGTTCGTCTGCCAGCCGACCAGCGCCAGTGACGAGACGGCGTGCGCGACGAGGATTCTCTCCACGCTCGCGCGGCGTGCGTATCGCCGGCCGCCCACGACCGACGACGTCCAGACGCTCGTCCGCTTCTATCAGACCGCGCGCGCGGCCGACGGTTTCGATGCCGGCATCCGTGCAGGCGTCGAACGTGTCCTCGTCAGTCCCGATTTCCTGTTCCGGATCGAAGCTGATCCGAGCGACGTCGCGCCCGGCAAGGCGTACCGCCTGTCCGATCTCGAGTTGGCCTCGCGACTGTCCTTCTGCCTGTGGAGCAGCATCCCCGACGACGAACTGCTCGACGTCGCGGTGCGCGGCAAGCTGCATGACCCAACCGTGTTCGAGCAGCAGGTGCGCCGCATGCTCGCCGACGCGCGCGCGCGCGATTCGCTCGTGCAGAACTTTTTCGAAGAGTGGCTGCAGGTCCGCAACGTCTGGCTCATCACGCCGGATCTCAACCAGAAGTTCCCGTGGTTCGACGACAACCTGCGCGTCGCGTTCGTCAAGGAGATGGAGCTGTTTCTCGACGCTCAGCTGAAGGACGATCGCGGCATCGTCGATCTGCTGACATCGGACGAAACGTTCCTCAACGAACAGCTCGCGCGCCATTACGGCATCTCCGGCGTGTACGGCAGCCATTTCCGTCGCGTCACGCTCACCGATGAGAACCGCTTTGGCCTGCTCGGGAAGGCCGCGATTCTCTCCGTGACGTCGTATTCGACTCGGACGGCGCCGACCATTCGTGGAAAATGGCTGCTCGAGAACATCCTGTCTGCGCCGCCGCCCGCGCCACCGCCCAACGTGCCGGCGCTCGAAGAGAGCGGCAAGGACGGCAGACCGCGTTCCGTCCGCGAAATGCTCGAAATGCATCGGAAGAATCCGGTGTGCGCGAGCTGCCACGCGCGGATGGATCCGCTCGGGCTGAGCCTGGAGAATTTCGATGCGATCGGCCAATGGCGCACCACCGACGCCGGCACGCCGATCAACGCGTCCGGTGTGCTGTTGGACGGCACGAACGTGGATGGCCCGGCGGCATTGCGACGGGCGCTCGTGGCGCAAGAGGAGCAGTTCGTGAGGACCGTGGCGGCCAAATTCCTGACGTACGCCATCGGCCGCGGACTGGATTATTACGACGGACCGGCTGTTCGCGAGATCGTGCGCAGCTCGGCTCGCGATGACTACCGCTGGTCATCGATGATTCTGGCGCTCGTCAAGAGCGCGCCGTTCCGGATGCGACGGACGGCACCGCAGGAAACGAGCTCCCCAAAGACCGACGTCGCGCGCAATAGGAGATCGGGCAGATGATCATCACCAAGAAAGCCATCTCGCGCCGGACGGTGCTTCGTGGAATGGGCGCGGTCGTCGCCTTGCCGCTGCTCGACGCGATGGTTCCGGCGTTGACGGCCGCCGCCAACACGGCGGCGAAGCCAATTCGTCGCCTCGGCGTCGTCTACCATCCGAACGGCGTCATCTACGACAAGTGGCTGCCGAAGGGCGTCGGCGCGCAGTTCGAGCTGTCGCCGACGCTCGCCGGATTGCAGCCGTTTCGCGACAAGCTGATCGTCGTCACGAACCTCTACATGGATCAGGCAGAGGCGCTCGGCGACGGCGGCGGGGACCATTCCCGCGCGTGCGGTGGATATCTGAGCGGCGTGCACGTTCGGAAATCCGATACCGTCGTTGAGGCCGGGATTTCGATCGACCAGATTGCGGCCAGGGCGTTCGAGCGCGAAACGCAGCTCTCGTCGCTTCAGCTGCAGATGGACGACAACGGCATAATCGGATCGTGCGACGTCGGCTATAGCTGTGCGTACAGCAGTACGATCTCCTGGCTGACGCCGACGCTGCCGTTGATGACCGAGAACAACCCGCGCTTCGTGTTCGAGCGGCTGTTCGGCGCAAGCGACAGCACCGACCCGAAGGTCCGTGCGGCGCGGCTCCGTCAGGACCGCAGCATCCTGGATTCAGTGACTGATCGGGTGAACCAGCTTCGGCGCCGGCTCGGAGCAGCGGACAACAGGCGGGTGAACGATTACCTGACGTCGCTGCGTGACGTGGAGCGGCGCATTCAGAAGACCGAGGAGCAGAGCGCCAAGGAGGTCCCCGACGTGGCGCGGCCCGCGGGCATTCCAGAGAGCTTCGACGAGCACGCCCATCTGCTCTACGACCTGCAACTCCTCGCGTATCAGGCCGACATCACCCGCGTGACCACGTTCATGTACGGTCGCGAGCAGAGCCCGCGTCCGTACCCACAGATCGGCGTTCCAGAACCGCATCACCCGGTGACGCATCACCAGAACGATCCGGTGAAGATGGAGAAGTGCGCCGCCATTCAGCGGTACCACTTGAAACTGTTCACCGATTATCTGGAGAAGCTGCGGAACACCCCGGACGGCGACGGATCGCTGCTCGATCACGTGATGATTCTGTACGGCGCCGCCATCAGCAACAGCGACCGCCACACGCACGGTCCGCTCCCGACGCTGCTCGTTGGCGGTGGCTCGGGCACGCTCAGGGGCGGCCGCCATCTCGTGTATCCGGAACACACGCCGCTGACCAACCTGCAGCTGACGATGCTGAACCTGCTCGGCGTGCCGATGGAGAAGCTGGGCGACAGCACCGGGCAGTTCAAGGAGTTGTCCGGGCTGAGCGTATAGCCCGTCGATTGAGCAAGGCTTCATCCCAATCCCGGGCGCGAGTCGTCTCCTGATTTGCGTACGGGTGTCCTTTGCCACAACGTGATCCACTTGAACTGTGGGTTGAATCGCGTAATGTCCCGCTCGTCGGCCTTAGGCACAGGCGGGAACGGCCTCTTCGTCTCGACCACGACGCCCATGCCGGAAGTGGCGTCTTTGCCGATCGGCACTTGCGCCGTACGGCGCGCCAGCAGCGTCTTCCTCGCAATGAAACGCTTGAGTTCCCGGCAACAGCGTTTCATCGAGCTCCATTTGGATGGACTTCAGGATGTCGCAGGCGCTACTCGTGTGCGTTGCCTTTCGGGAACAAACGGCTATAGATCAGCGCCACTTGTGCCAGCCGCTTCTCGGCGACGCCTTGATCCATGTCGGAGAGGACCACGGTCCATATGTCGCCCTTGAGGCGAGCGTTCGCTTCGACATCGCGCCTCTCGGTGGGCGATGTCTGATACGTGTACTTGCGCATGGCGGTCCAGCCGTCTTTGTCCGGCAAATCGGTGGTGACTTTCAGCGGCCACTTCACATCGGGCCGATACGCCGCCCACGCCGCGCCGACGGCGCGGTCAGCGTCCGCGGCATGGAGATAGACGAGCGCGATGTGCGAGTTGCGTTCGGGCGATTCGAGAATCGTCGCGGGACCGCGCGTCTCGAGCCGCCAGCCGTCGGGCGCCACGAACTGGGCGCCTTCGACGGTGGTGCGCTGTGTATTGGCTCCGCGCACTTCGCTCGCCGGCGCGGCGGGCTGATGCGAGGTGACGCCTGCCAATTGCAGCATCGCGCTGACGGAGAAGATCAGAATGCCAATTGCAAGCGTCCCCAAATCCTGTGGAGCCTGATAAGTGAACAGCGGCCGGTTGTTGTAGTCCAGCTTCGCCGACAAGGACTTGTCGTGAGAGGTCGGCGGCTTTCGATGTTCGAGCGGCGCGTAATCGCACGGGATGCCGTAGAGCGCGGCCACGCGGCGCGCGAGCTTCGCGTCGTCGCAGTGCAGATTGGACGGATACGCAAATTCGGCCCGATAGCCGCTCTCGTGCTCGATCACGCGTCCCCAGATTTTGACCGCACCCCATGCATAGCCGGCTGGCGGTGCCAAATGCGGCAACCCGAGGGTGCGAGCACGACGATCCATCCGCAGTCGTTCCAAAGCGGCCTCCGGCGTCTTGACGGCGTGAATACCGCAATTGCAGCCGTAGACGGGTGCCGACATGAATCGACCATCGCGAACGTGTTCGCCTGCACCTTCATATGACACCGCGCCGCAACGAGCAACGAATGGCTCATACGGCGGCC
>Ga0070699_100005320_pt1 | contig 11294 bp, 12 predicted proteins | sample KBSK1503metaG_FD_65473 | JGI IMG/M metagenome (GOLD analysis project Ga0070699, IMG submission 65473) | Corn, switchgrass and miscanthus rhizosphere microbial communities from Kellogg Biological Station, Michigan, USA - KBS K1-50-3 metaG | ecosystem: Host-associated > Plants > Roots >...
CCGCCTTCGCTGTGCGTCGAGTACGTCAGCGTGACCCGCTTGTAGTTGATCAGGATGTCGGGATGATGATCCGCCTTCTCCGCCTCGGGCGCGAGGCGGTTCACGAACGCGATCGCCTCTGGGAACCCGGCGAACGTGTACTGCTTCCTGATTGCGTCGCCTTCGAGCGTCCAGCCGCGGAGCGTTTTCAGCCGTTCTTCGATTTCGGCGCGAGACAGCGTGGGCATGGTTAATTCTCCGGCCGGCGCGCGCGAATCTCGTCGAGCCTTGCGCGCGCGGCTTCGAGCGCCTCGAGCGATTCCTTCTGAAGCTCGATCGCCGACGGCCCTTCGGTCGGACTGACGAAGGCGCTGCCGGCGATCGTGCGATGGTACGCGCGCTCGGCCAGCTGCAGCGCCTCGAGTGCGGCGGCATGCTCGCGCTGCCACTCGAGCCAGTGCGTCAGGCGGGCGACCGCATCCGCCCGCGTCGCTCCGGCGCACTCGATGCCGAACCGATCGCCGTTGTCCTCCCGCTCAGCGTGCGCGATCCAATTCCCCTCGCGCTCGACGCACACGACCCGATAGCGACTCGTTCCGCTGGTTATATCCGTCATACCGACCCCGCACCAGCCGGACGCCACGTGACGAGAAGCGTCACAGATCGCCGAAACGAGACGGCTTCACGCGTTCGAGCAGCGGATCGATCTTGCCATCCAGCATCGCGTCGGCGACGAGATCAGCGGTCAGCGGCGCCAGCAGGATGCCGTTGCGGAAGTGACCGGTGGCGTACATCAGCTCGGGGATCGCCCGGGATGCGCCGATGACAGGCAGCGAATCGGTGGTCGCGGGTCGCAGGCCGACGCGCACGCCGCGAAACGACGCGGCCCACGCGTGGGGCGCCAGGTCGCAGGCGGCGCCGAGCAGATCGTGCACACCGCTCACCGTCGCACGCTCGTCGAATCCCGCCTCTTCCGCCGTCGCGCCGACGAGCACCGTGCCATCATCCCACGGCACCATGTAACAGCGCCGGCTCCACGTGACGCGGCGCAGCGCCGGCTCGCTCCAGCCGAGATGCAGCAGCTGGCCGCGGACCGGGCGGACGGGTACGCGCGTCTTCACGCCGTCGATGTCGATCGTGCCCGACCACGTGCCAGCCGCCAGGACCACGGCGCCGCTCGTCAGCGATCCGCGGTCCGTGTCCACGATCACCTCGGCGCCGCGCCGCCGGATGCGGCGGACGCGGCTTTGCTCGACGAGCTGTCCGCCGTGGCGGCGCGCCGCGGCGACGAGCGCGCGCGTCAACTCCGCCGCGCCGACGAATCCATGAGCCTCGATCAACAGACCGCCCGCGACGCCGTCCGCGAGCAGCGGCTCCTCGGATCGCGTCGATGCGGAATCGAGGAGCAATGACGGAACGGCGCGCCGCAATAACACGCCGGCGATCGTCTTCAGCGCGGCGAGCTCGTTCTCGTCGGTCGCCACGTCGAGCGTGCCGGTGCGGTGATAGGGCACCGGGACGCCGCTGTCGTCGGCGACGCGCGCGATGAAGTCATCGTACAGGTTCAGGCTACGGACGGCGAGATCGAGCAGCGGGCTGTCTTCTCGCGCCTCGATGTACGGCGCAAGAACGCCGGCCGACGCCTGCGTCGCTCCCATTCCGACCGGCCGCTCGTCGACGATCTCGACCGACGCGCCGCGGCGCGCCAGCTCGTACGCGACGGCGCATCCGACGATGCCCGCGCCGACGACGAGGATGTCGGAGGGACGCGACGCCATCCACGTTCAGCTTATCTCCAACGTCAATGTTCGGCGCGTGGTTCCGCGGTGCCGCGAGGCGATCGCCGATCACGACGAGACCGGCAACCGGCACTTACAAATATGCAACCTGCTCGACCCCGCGCCGGGGGTGATCCTGATCAGCGGCGCAGTAACGCAAACGCGTGGTTCGTCCACGCGTTCTCGCGGAGTCCGCGGATGCACCACAGCTGGCAGAGCGGCTCGATCGCGCGGGCGGCTCTTGCCGTTCCCATGTCGGCGCCGTCCCACCCGAACTGATCGACGATCTTCGCAACGACGTTCTTCGCGTCGGCGTCGTTGCCGCAATAGAACATCGTGGGTCGGCCGTGCGCGAACTGCGGGTTCACCATCAGGGCGCTGCCGACGCTGTTGAACGCTTTCACGAACTTCGCCTCGGGAAACGTTTTCTGCAGTCGCTCCATCAGCGAATCGTTCGGAGAGGTGAAGAACTTCAGCACGCCGTCTTCCGGCGGTTCGTTCGCAATCGGATTGGTCGTATCGATCACGAGCTTGCCGTTGAGATTCGCCGCGTCGGCCTCTCGAACGGCTTCTTCCGCCGCGGTCCCTTTCACCGCGAGCACCACCACCTCCGCCCACGCCGCGACTTCGCGAGACGTTCCCGCCTGAATCCCCGACCTCGCCGAGAAGTCGGCCAGCTTCTGCGGCGATCGACTGCCGATTCGGACGTCATAGCCATGCTTTTTGAAGCCGCCCGCCAGCGTCTGACCGACCACTGCCGATCCGAGCACGCCAACTTTCGTCACGTCATGCTCCTCTTCTGATCCGCTGAGCCAAGTCGCGAGAGTTTGACGCATCACCTGGCGGGAGAGATCCCCCAAACGAGTGGTGATGCGGATGTTGCTGTCGCTCAGGTTTTGAGTTGCACGTCAGCGGCCGCCCGTCTGACGATCGGAACCTTCGAGCACCGGTAACGTGACGAAGGACGGCAGCGTCGCCGAGCGGAAGATTTTGTGCGTCGCCTTGCGGTAGTCGGAATCCTTCGCGTGGTAGACGTCGACGAAGGTCTGCGGGTTGCGATCGAACATCGGGAACCACGAGCTCTGGATTTGAACCATGAGCCGGTGGCCTTTTAGAAACGTGTGGTACCTGTCGCCGAGCGTGAACGTCAGTTTCGTCGGCTGATTCGGGACCATCGGTTCGGGCTGGCTCATGCTGTTCCGGAATTTCGCGCGCAGGATGTCGCCGGCGAGCAGCATCTGGAAATGTCCCATTGGAGCCGGCAGATTCCCTGGATACACGTCGATCACCTTGACGACCCAGTCGCCGTCGGTCCCGGTCGTCGACACGTTGAGGCTGACGTCGATCGGTCCGGCGATCGTCAGATCCGCGGCGAGCGGCGGCGTCTGATAAACGACCACGTCGGGACGGCCCCAGACGAACCGCTGATCCTCGACCATGAACAGGTGGCCTTCGGTCGTGGTGATCTCCGCCGTGTATGGGACCGGCTTCGCCGGATCGCTGACGTAGTCGTCGAACGCGTCCTCCGATCGCACGGACGGCGCGTCGAACGACAGGGCGCCGTTCGCCTGTAGATAGATGTTCCGGGCGCGCGCGCCCTTCGGCGGCCACTGTGGATACGTGTGCCACTTGTTGCCGCCGGTCTCGAACACGATCGCCTCGCCGAGGTTCAGGCGTCCCTTGTCTTTCAGATAGAAGTTGAAGAACGGCAGCTCGATCGCGGTGCGGTAGTGCTCCGCCGTCTTCGATCCGAAGTCGATCTTGCCGAGCGAGCTGCCGTCGCCGCGCGCCCATCCGCCGTGCAGCCACGGTCCGACCACGAGCGACGTCTTGTTCGCCGGGTTCTTCTCCTTCATCGCGCGGTACATGCGGAATGGACCGTAGAAGTCCTGCGCGTCGAACCAGGCGGCGACGATCAGCACCGGGTGATCGATGTGCTCGAGATCCTTCGGCACGTTGCGCGCCTGCCAGTACTCGTCGTACGTGCCGTGCGCCATGTGATCCTTGTAGGTCGGCACATCGTCCGCAAAGTATTTGAGCGCGTTGGCGGCCGATCCCATCTCGAGGAAGAAGCGGTAGCCGTCGGGCGTGCCGTAGTCGAATTGCTCGGTGTCGCGCTCGTTCGGCGCCACGCGCGCGCGGGCGTTGGTCGACATCCAGTTGAAGCCGTACATCATCTGATACGCGCCGCCGGAGTGATAGTCGTCGCCCAAAAACTGATCCTGCGGCGGCGCCTGCGGAGACGAGGCTTTCAGCGCGGGATGCGCGCCGATCATCCCCATCGAGACTTCCCAGCCGTTCCACGAGATGCCCCACTGGCCGACGCGGCCGTTGTTGTTCGCCGCGTTCTTCACCAGCCAGTCGATCGTGTCCCATGTGTCGGTACTCTCGTTCGGCTTCGCGGAATCTCTCACGTACGGTACGTGATGGATGAATTCGCCCTCGGACTTGAACTTTCCGCGCGTGTCCTGGTAGACGAAGATGTAGCCCTCTTTCGCGAAGTCGTTGTTCGGACCGAGCACGGTGCGGTAGTTGTCGACGCCGTACGGGCCGATGCCGTACGCCGTTCGAGTCATCAGGATCGGATAACGCGTCGTCGTATCTTTCGGTGAATAGATGATCGTGAAGAGCTTGATGCCGTCGCGCATCGGGATGTAGACCTCGCGCTTCACGTAATGCGCCTTCACACCGTACGGCGCCTGCGCCGGGACGCGTGCGACGAACGCGGTGAGGATCGCGGCGACAACGACCGCGAATGCGGAAGGCACTCTCCTCATTGCAGTCCGAGCAAGCGCGCCGGGTTTTGTTTCGACATCTGATCGATCTCCCGCCCGCTGAATCCTTTCGCCGCCATCGCCGCCAGGAACTCACCGTAGCCGTCTGGCGGCAGCGGGTTTCCCTTCTGACCGAGGTCCGACGACAGGATGCACGACTGCGGGCCGACCTGGCGAATCGCATCGGCGATGCGGGTCATCCGCTGCTGAGCGTCGGCGCTGTGCAGCGTGCTGCCGACGAACTCGATGAACGCGCCGAGCGACGAGGCCTCGCGCATCTGGGCGACGTTCATCTCGATTGGCGGGTTGATGGCGTGCGTCACGACCACGTGCTGCACACCCTGCTGCCGCGCTTCGCGCAGCAGCATCAGCCCTTCCTGCGCCGACACGTGCCCGGTCGCCAGCACGAGCTGATGCTTCGCGATTGCCGAGATGACCGCTTTCGTCTCGGGCAACAGCGCGCCGCCGCTCGAAACGCGCACGAACGGACGATTCTCCTTCGAGTAGCGCACCTGGTTTTCGGCGTCGAACGTCGACATCCACACGATGCGGCCCCAGCCGCCGGCGACTTGCGTCAGGTGCTCGACCGCCGCCGGGTTCATGCCGCCGACGGTGAGATTCAGATCGATGCCGCCGAACACTTCCAGACCCGGCGCCTCTTTGCGCGCGAGGTACGCGAGCCCCGCCGTCGGATCGTAGTGATTCTTCAGGACGATACCGCGCATCCCTTTCGTCCTCGCCAGCTTCGCGACGTCGATGCCGTCGATGGAACGCGGGACGTTATCGGGATCGGAGTGAACGTGGATGTCGATCGTGCCGCGGAGCAGCTGCGCAGGATCGCGACCGGTGTTCTGAGCCCACGTGCGCGCGGCGATGCCGCCGATCGCGACGAAGAACGAGAGCAGCGCGACTACGAAGGCGATCCGAGTGGAAGAGTTCACTCGAGCAGTTTACGCCTCAACCGCATCGACCTGAGCATCGTCGAAGGTCGAGCGCGTCAGCGCGTGACAGCCTCGAGCCGTTACGAGGCGCGAATGCGCCGAGCAACTGCGGCGGGGGTGGGTGCCCGCCGCTGTTAAGAGCACGTTTCAAAAATACGCTGTGTCAGGGCAGGCTCCCGCCAAGAATCTCAACGCGCGCGGCGGCGGCCCGGGCTCAGTTGAAGCGGCGCGGGGCAATCGTTGACGAAGGTCGATCGTGTGCCGACGAATCGGCTCGCGGGCGTCACAGGGGCGGTGCACTGGCCCCGATCGTGGGCGACATCGCGATGCGACGAGAAGGGAGCGGAATAGATCGGCGTGTACGCGGCGCCGTACGGCACCGCATACGGCAGAAACGGCGGCGCGCCGTGGTAGTAACCGGGGTAGTCCTCGTAGCCGTAGTGCGTCGTGTTCGGCGTCTCGGGCCCGTGTCCGACGATCAGGACCTCGGGTGCAGTCGACAGCGACGCGAGAATGTGCGCGGCATTGGACGCGGCCTCGGCGCGCGCCGCGGCCTCGCCTTCTTCGCGGCCGCTCTTCAGCATCGCCATGATGATGGCGTCGCTCAGCCCCTGTTGCTTGAGCGTCGGCAGCTGCTCGGGCTCGATCGGAAAAATCGTCTTGTCGCGATCGATCAGCGCGAGAATCACCGGCTCCGATACGCCGGCCTTCGACAGCGCGACGATTTGATCGACAGTTGCGGCGTACGCACGGTCGGGCGCGACCGCGGTCGCGCCGACGCACAACACGATCACCAGAATCGCGCGCATACCCGCGAGTGGTGCAACCTGCTCGCCAGCGTAGAGGCCACGGAACATGCGGTCATTCTAACAACGGACTGCTCTCGCTCAAGGACACATTCACGTGAAATGGACAGTTCTGGACGCGGGAGCTGATCTGGTAAGCTGCACATTTGCACGGAGTTACGTCGGTCTGCGTCCGTGCCTGCCGGGCACGCGGCTTGCCTCAGGAGGACGCGAGGAGTTGCCGTCATGCTTTCGAATCGACTCGCGTTCGCTGCGTTGGCCGTCGCCTGCATCGCCGCTGCGGCGGGAGGCGGATATCTCGCCTCGCGGCAGAAGGCGGTTCCGGCGCCCGCTGCCGCGCAAGTGCAGCCCGTGACCGCGCCTGCGACGACACCTGCACCCGCGGCGCCCGCAGCTCTGGCCGAACGTCCCGTTCAGGAAACCGAAGCGGTCGTCGCGGAGCCGAAGGCGCCCGCGAAGAGCGAGGCGCCGAAGATCGCGACGCCGAAGCGAGTGGAAAAGACTTCGCCGCGCTCTGCCGCGACTCGGCAACAGCCTCCGCCGCTCGCGAGCACGTGGCCGTCGAGCGCCGCGGGATCGCCGTCGCCTGCAGCGAACGCGCCTGCGCCGACGACGCCGGTGGAGCCGCCGGCTGCGCCGAAGCCCGATGAGCACGTCGCCCAGACGCCGCCGCCCGCGCCCGAGCCGCCGCAGAAGCAGTTCGAGGAGCTGGTCGTCTCGCGCGATTCGGTGATCGGCCTGCAGACCGAGAATCGGATCTCGAGCGAGACCGCGCGCGTCGAGGATCGCGTCGAAGCGCGCGTGACGCGCGACGTCAAGGTGGCCGACCGCGTCGCCATTCCGTCCGGCGCGCGCGCGATCGGCGCGGTGACGCTCGTCGAGCGCGGCGGCAAGTTCAAGGAACGCGCGCGGCTCGGCATCCGCTTCCACACGCTCGTGCTCGCCGACGGCACGCGCATCCCGATGAACACCGAAACGATCTTCCGTGAAGGCGACGCGCCTGGAAACAGCACCGCCGCGAAGATCGGCGGCGGCGCCGTTGGCGGCGCGATCATCGGCGCCATCCTCGGTGGCGCGAAAGGCGCGGCCATTGGCGCGACGACCGGCGCCGGCGCCGGAACGGCGGCCGTCGCCGCCGGCGATCGCAGCACCGTCGTGCTCCAGCCCGGCACGCCCCTCACCGTCCGCGTCCAGCAGCCGGTGACGGTGACCGTCGAAAAAGAGTAGCTATCCAGCCTTCGGCTATCAGCGATCAGCTGATCGCTGATAGCTGGCACAAGCGCAGCCTTTCGTAGGATGATGAGGCGCTTCTCAAGAGGGAGTGCCTCATGCGTTTACATCTGTCCGTTCTGATCGGCCTTCTTGCGACCGCCGTCCCGCTCCTGGCGCAGCAGGTGACCAAGGAATCGGTCCCCGGCGTCACCAACTTCGCGCGCCTGGAAACGACGGTGGCGTGCGCTGGCGCGACGGCGGCCGCCGCCGTGCCTGAAATCAAGAAGATGGGGTTCGCGTCGATCATCAACGTGCGGCAGCCGACCGAGAACGGCGCGAACATCGAGGGCGAAGCGGAAGCGGCGAAGGAAGCCGGCATCAAGTTCTACAACATCCCGCTCAACGGTCAGGCTCCCGATCCGAAGGTCGCCGACAAGTTCGTCGAGACGATCACGACGCCGGGGAACGAGCCCGCGTACATTCACTGCTCCGCCGGCAACCGCGCCGCGGCGATGTGGATGATCAAGCGCCTCGTCGTCGATCACTGGGAGACCGATCGCGCCTTCACCGAAGCGACCGCGCTCGGACTCACGAGCCCGACACTGAAGCAGTTCGCGATCGACTACGCTCAAGCGCACAAGCGCTGATCGATGGACGAGGTCACGCGCCTCGTTCAGAACGGCATCGGGGACGGACCTCGCGGACTCTCCACGGCGAGGTCCGTCCGCGACAGCGCTGACTGGGGGCGCTTCGCGCCCGGCACGCTTCTCGCCGGGCGCTTTCGCATCGTCGCTCCCCTCGGCCGCGGCGGAATGGGCGAGGTCTACCGCGCCGAGGACCTGAAGCTCAGTCAAACCGTCGCCCTCGAGTTCCTGCCCGATATCGGCTTCTACGCTGCTCGCGGCGACGAGCCGCTCCTTGGAAAGGCGCTGCTCGATTGAACGCCGCCGATTTCCGGAAACACGGCCACGCGCTCGTCGACTGGATCGCGGACTACCTCGAACACTCCGACAAGTACCCGGTCCTCTCGCGCGCCAAGCCGCGCGACATCGTCAACGCGCTGCCGCGCGACGCGCCGGAGGATCCGGAGGCGTTCGACGAGATCATGCGCGACTTCGAGCGCGTGCTCGTGCCCGGCCTCACGCACTGGAACCATCCGGGGTTCATGGCGTACTTCGCGATCACCGGCAGCGCTCCCGGCGTGCTCGCGGAGTTCCTCTCCGCCGCACTCAATCAGCAGGCGATGTTGTGGCGCACGTCGCCGGCGGCGACCGAGCTCGAAGAGGTGACGCTCGGATGGCTGCGCAGGCTGATCGGGCTGCCGGCGGCGTTCGAGGGCGTCATCTACGACACGGCGTCGATCGCGACGATGCACGCGCTCGTGGCGGCGCGCGAGGCGGCGGTCGCCGACGTGCGCGCGAAGGGGCTCGCCGGCCGCAGCGACGTGCCGGCCGTCGCCGTCTACTGCTCCGATCAGACCCATTCGTCGATTGACAAGGCGGTCATCGCGATCGGCCTCGGGCATCAGTCGCTGCGCAAGATTCCGACCGACCGCGACTTCCGCATGCGCGTCGACGCCCTCGAGGCGCAGATCGCGCGCGATCGCGCCGACGGCCTGCTGCCGATCGCGGTCGTCCCGACCGTCGGCACGACGTCGACGACCAGCATCGATCCAGTGCCCGCGGTGGCGGACGTGTGCGCGCGCGAGAAGATGTGGATGCACGTCGATGCGGCCTACGGAGGCGTCGCCGCGATGCTGCCGTCGCACGCGCATGTGCTTGCGGGCGCGGACCGCGCCGATTCGGTCGTCGTGAATCCTCACAAGTGGCTGTTCACGCCGTTCGACCTGAGCGCGTTCTACTGTCGCCGCATGGACGTCGTCCGGGCAGCGTTCTCGTTGACGCCCGAGTACCTCCGGACGTCCGAGGCGGCCGACGTAAAGAATCTGATGGACACCGGCGTTCAGCTCGGCCGCCGCTTCCGGTCCCTGAAGTTGTGGATGATCCTCCGGTCGTTCGGCGCGCGCGCGCTGAGGTCGCACCTCGCCGAGCACATCCGGCTCGCGCAGGAGCTCGCGTCGTGGATCGACGCGCATCCCGATTTCGAGCGGCTCGCGCCCGTGCCCTTCAGTGTCGTCTGCTTCCGTTGGAAGCCGGCGGGCACATCGTGGTCGGACGGGGAGGTCGACGCCGCCAACGAACGCCTCCTCGACCTCGTGAACGCGAGCGGCGACATCTTCCTGTCGCACACGCGGCTGCGCGGCCGGCTCGCGATTCGCGTGGCGATCGGGCATCTCCGCACCACGGACGAGCACGTCCGCCGGGCGTGGAATCTCCTGCTGAGCTCGCGCGAGCTCATCTCAACTTCGTGAAGGCATTCACCTTGCACTGACCTGTCGACGGATAACCGCCGGGGCCATCACCCTGCTCCGGCGCTTTTACAAGGAGTGGGAAGGTCATGCGAGGTGCACTCAAGGTTCTCGTGGTCATTGGCGCGTTCACCTTCGCGCTTGCGCCGAGCGTGGCGCACGCGGAGGGCTACTTCAGTCCGTGGGCGTCTACTCAGGCCGGCAGCAGCTTCAACAACGGACGCGCCGGCGTCGGCTTCGATGCCGGTGGAATGGGCGCCGGCATCGTCGGCGGCGAGCTGGACTTCGGCTACAGCCCGAGCTTCTTCGGAACGGAGAACGATTTCGGGCACAACACGGTCATCAACCTGATGGGCAACGTCATCGTCGGCGTTCCGGTCGGCGGGACGCACGGCGCCGGCGTGCGCCCGTTCGCCACGGCCGGTCTCGGCCTCCTGCGCACGCAGATCGATGGCGGCACGATTGCGCGCGTGTCGTCCTCGAACAACCAGTTGGGATGGAACGCGGGCGCCGGCGTGATGGGCTACTTCAGCGATCACTTCGGCCTGCGCGGCGATCTGAAGTACTTCCGCGGGTTCGAGGACCTGAACACCGGCAACACGGTCATCGATTTGAACGGGAACAACCAGCTGCACTTCTGGCGTGCGGCGGTCGGCCTCGTGATTCGGTGACGCTCGGGCACTGCGGATTGCGGATGTGGATTGCGGATTGAAGCGCTAATCTGCAATCCGCAATCCGCAATCAACAGTCCGCCATTACACCAACCGCCAGAGCTCCCTCCACGTCATTCCCTGATCGTCGGTGACGAGGGCGACGACGCCGTGCGCGGGGAAGTCCTCTTCATTTCCGCCCGCGAGCAGCGCGCGCAGCCGGGGCAGATGCGGAAAATGTCCTGCAAGCAGGATGTCGCGCGTCTCGCCGAGCAACCGATCGCGGAACCACTGCGGCGGATCGCCGGGCTGCAGATCGCGAGTGGCGGAGAATTCCGCCAGCGCATTGCACGCGCTCCAGAACGCCTGTGCCGTTTGCTTCGTTCTCAGTTTCCCGCTGTGCCAGACGACAGACGGCCGCGCGCCGCGCGCCGCCGTTTCGGCCGCCAGCCGATCGACCTTCGCGCGTCCCGCCGGCGACAGCGGCCGCTGCGCGTCGACCGCCTCATCGACGGCTTCGCCGTGGTGGACCAGGAAGAGGTGCATTGGGAAGTTCGAAGTATGAAGTAGGAAGTCTGAAGTACGAAGTCTGAAGTACGAAGTAGTCGGAACGGCAGGCCGGCGACGTTCTGTTCTGGATACGCGCGCGGGCAACGTCCCAGCCGTTCGAGCCAGGGATCGAGTCGGCGACGTTCTGTTCTGGATACGCGCGCGGGCAACGTCCCAGCCGTTCGAGCCAGGGATCGAGTCGGCGACGTTCTGTTCTGGATACGCGCGCGGGCAACG
>Ga0070699_100005321_pt1 | contig 11293 bp, 10 predicted proteins | sample KBSK1503metaG_FD_65473 | JGI IMG/M metagenome (GOLD analysis project Ga0070699, IMG submission 65473) | Corn, switchgrass and miscanthus rhizosphere microbial communities from Kellogg Biological Station, Michigan, USA - KBS K1-50-3 metaG | ecosystem: Host-associated > Plants > Roots >...
GGTCCGCAACCACCTGAGCCGAATCTTCCACAAGCTAGGAGCCAGCAATCGAACCGAGGCTGTCATGAATGCGATGCGCCTTGGATTGATCATCGTCTGACTCCTGGTCGGATGGTGTGTGTGGGGAAGGGGAGCCACCTCCGGCAAGGTGGTCCCCCCTTCCGCTCGTCACCAGGCGAAGTCTTGATCCGTCGCCGGTGGACAGTTTGGTCGGCAAATAAATCTGACTGACGAACCTTTTCCGACCCTAGTCGCGGTAGGTCCCGCACTCAATGGGTCTTTCGTACCAAGCGGTGCTCGCGGGGTGAGAACCCCGCTCTAAACGCAGCGCGTCTCTCGTCGCATGGGGACAAAAGTCCCCCTTGCGCCGGCGTCCGGCCGTCCCTAACGTGGACCGGACCTAGGTACCTGTGGTGGGAGGTGATCGCACGCCGGCAAGTGCTGTCGCATCCGACGGGGTGAAGGTCCGTGGAGCCGGTCGCTGCCGCGTGCTTCGTGACTCACGGCAACGAAAGGGTCGAAAGCTGAGCGCGCCGACATGAGTCGAGTTTGGCCTGAGGGGACGCTTGGTTTCGTGGCGACCGAACCCCGCTACGCGGGCTTCTGGAAGCGCCTTGCCGCCTATCTCATCGACCTGATGCTGATTTACATCGTTGAGAGTGTTCTGGCGGTCGGGGTGGTGATGATGGGTCCCCGCGAAATCAACATCGTGGGCATCATCTCCGGCCTCTTCAATTTCATGCTGGTGTCGGCGGCGCTTGCGTGGGCCTATTACGCGTTGTTCGAGAGCTCACCCATGCAGGGTACGGTCGGCAAGTACGCGTTGGGGATATACGTCACCGATCGTCACGGTGACCCGATCGGTTTCTGGCGCGCCACCACCAGATACTGGCTGAAGCCACTCTCGACTCTGACCCTGATGGTGGGGTGGATCATGGCCGCGTTCACACCGCGAAAGCAGGCCCTTCATGACTTGCTGGCCGGCACGCTGGTGTTCAGTCGAGGGGACGGGCTCGTGCCGACGTCAGACCCGGCAGACATCAACCTCGATGAGTATTGGGACGGGAAGCGCTGGGTCGGCGCATCAACGCTCCCACCTGCGGGGGGTTAGCGGTGGCCCTGCCTCTGCCCATGCCCCCACCTGCTCGACACAATGCCGGAGTTCGCACCCCGTTGTTTCTGCTCGGGGTTGGAATGGCTCTGCTTGCGTTCATCGGCATGTTCGCATTCGGGATCGTGTTCGCGAATCGCGGACTGACGGGTCGAGAGGTGCCGGTGATCGTCGCCGCCGTCGACATCCAGGCGCGAGAGCCAATCACCATCGCCATGGTGTCACTTGGTCAGACGAGCGCGTCGTCATTGCCGCCACACGCCTTTGTTCGCTTGGAAGATCTGAGGGGTTACTCAGCGGTCGTGCCGATTTACAAAGGCCAGGCGATCACAGCAAACATCGTTTCCCCGGATCCGGATCAGATTCAGGGCGGCATCAACGCCTATCTGCCCATCCCGGAGGGCTATGTCGCCATGACACTGCCCTCGGGCGAGCTGCAGGGCGTTGCCGGGTACGTGACTCCTGGTGACTACATCAACATCATCGCGACTGTCAACACCAGCGTCTTCACGCCCGTGAGCCCGCACATGACCACGCGCACTGTATTCACGAACCTCCACGTGATCCGCGTCGGTCCGCCGTCTTTGAGTCCGAAGGAAGGACAGACCATCGGAATCTCCACAAGCATCACCGTCATCCTCACCGAGTGCGACGCCCAGTATTTGAACTGGCTCCTCGCGAACGTCACGCTGAAATACGTTCTCCTTTCCTATAAGGACTACGACGTCAAGCCGCCGTCGCCGGACGCGGCCTGCCCGTCGACCGTTGCCCCCGCCGTCATCGGACCGGCTCAGGTGGATTCGCGTTGGGCATTCACGAAGGGATGAGCGCCTCGTCGATGTGGGGTGACGGGCGATGAAGGCGGACATCCCTGTAACAGGTTCGCGCGCGATCGGACCCCGGAATCCACCACCGGTCTTGAACGGTGAACGTCTCGCCAGGCCGTTCAACCGAACTCGCGAACAGGCTGACAGCAGCTGGCCCCAGTACCACGCAATGCTCGAACGCGTCGAGGTGCTCGAACGAGCGCCGGTCTTCTTCACTCTCCCCGAAAGCACGATCAGGAATCTGGCTCGTCGAGTTCGGCAGATCATGATCGCCGCCGGCGGCGCGATCGTCTATCAGGGCGAACCGGGCGACACCATCTTCTTCATAGAGAGCGGCCGCTGCAGAGTGATCATCGAAAAGCCTCCCAACGCGGTCACTGTTGCGGTGCTTGGGCCCGGCGATTTCTTCGGAGAATCTGCCTGCGTGCTTGGACGCGACCAGCAAGCATCGGTGATCGCCCAAACAGAGTGCCGGCTGGTCGCCCTCGACAAACAGAGCATGACCTCGGTCGTCGGCCGCGATACAGGCTTCCTCGACGAACTTCGGCGGCTGGCCCATCAAAGGTATCGGACCTTCGCGGACACCGCAGTGCAAGCGGCCTGGGGCATGCTCCTCGACGAAGCGACGGTCGTCGGTCTGTACTCACCAAAAGGCGGGTCAGGTGGCACCTGTCTGGCGCTCAACCTGGTCGGATGTCTTTCGCGAAGCCTACCCGGTCAGGTCGTTCTGCTCGATCTGGATTTTCCCTACAGCCACGCCGCCCTCCTTGCCGGGCTAGTACCGACAAGCTGTCTTGCACGCATGGCGGACACGCCGTCAGAGGCGTTCGAGGAATCGCTCTTGAGCACCATCCTCTACCACGCCGGCGGCCCGATGATCCTACCCGGCGCCCTTCGGCCGGAAGAGTCGGACGAGGTCACGCCGGATCTCATCGCACGTGCCGTCGCCGTCTTGCGCAAGACCTTCCGATACGTGGTTGTGGACCTGGGCATCGCCATCGACGACTCGACGCTGGCTGTGCTCGATCTGACCCAGCACGTCATCGTGGTCACAGCGCCTGAGCTGTCGGCGGTCAAAAGCGCCGCCGATGCCATAGACATCTTGCGAAAGCTGGGCACTCCAGACGACCGATTGACGGTCGTGCTGAACAACCGGACGGCCAAGCCTGCGGTTTTGAAATCGGCTGTCGAGCGAACCCTGAAGCGCAGCGTCGACGTCGAGGTGGCTTTCGATGGCCCGAAGCCGGATGAAGCAGCTCTGACGGGGACGATCCTGAGCCTCACCGATCCACGAAGTGAGATCACGCGCGGGGCGCGCACGCTTGCGGACATCCTCGAACGGAAACATGGGAACAGCCACGGTCGCATGCTGCAGATCGACGCTGAGGCGTCGGTGACGGTGGAACGCGATTGCTGACGGGTGCGGTCAGAGTTCGACCCCTCGAGCCGACGCGGCTCGCCATTCGCCGAGCGCTTGTGCGTCGCCACCTAAATGCCGTGGCCGCGGGCAAGAGCGACAGGTTGAAGATCGATCTCCACGACGGCGACGTCAACAGCTCCGCCTTGCTTGTCGAGCTGATGGCGCCGCTGGATCCTGAAAGTGCTCCGTTTCGGCAGATCGTTTCCGCCATCAAGCGCTCAGGCGTGGCTGACGCCGTCACCGACGGGCTGGGGTCACGCGAATCCATCGTCAGAGCCAGGAGCGCACGAATAGCAGGCGCACTGCGAATGGAACAGGTGGTTCCCTGGCTGACACCACTCTTGTGGTCGAGGGCGCCCGCCGTGCGTGACTCTGCTGCTCGCGCGCTCGCCAAGATCGGTGGCGTACGCAGCTCCGATGCGCTCCTCATGGCGATCCAGCGGATCGGCCCGAGGCCTACGCTGATAGTGGCGCTGGCGCGCGCAGCTCCCGACCTCTATCTGGAGGCGGTGCTCGGCGGGTCTCAACTCCGGGCCTCGCACCCCGCGGTTGCGATCGCAGCAGGTCTCCGCGGCCGGCGCACGGCGGTAGCTGCTTTGATTCTGCAGCTCAGAAGCGGATCGCGTCGCGCGCGCAAGGCCAGCAGCCGGGCGCTTGGCTGGCTTGGAGCCGGTGCGGGCGTATCCGAGCTGACGCTCGCGCTGGAGCATCGGGACTGGTGGGTTCGAATGTCCGCCGCCAAAGCGCTTGGGTCGATTCCGACCTATCGGCCTGGGCCGCAGCTTCGGGCGTGTCTCGCGGATCGCAATCCACGAGTGCGGCGGAGTGCTCAGGACGCCATTCGACGACGGGGCCGGCGATGAAGGCAATCCTGAGGTAGGTTGGTGGCGCTCAAAGACAGGCTCGACGCTCTCAAACGGCCCGACGCCGCCGACACCGGCAATTCCGAACGCGGCTTTAGCGTCATACCGGGCCGCCAACCCGAGGCTGTCGTGGCACCGACGCCAACTCCGGATGAGGCTGCGCAAAGGCTCGGGCGCGGGCCGAACAGCTTCTCCGGCACCAAGGCGGCCATCCACGCCCTCCTCGTCGAACGGCACGCCGACGAGATCGACATTGGTGACCGAGAAGGGGTCCGCAGGCTGATCGCGAGCCTGGCGGAGGAGTACATCCGCACTACGTCGGTGGCGCTGACCCGGCTCGATTACGGGCACCTCCTTGACGCGCTTCTCGATGAGGTGCTCGGCTTGGGCCCGCTTCAGCCGCTGCTCGACGATCCGGCCATCTCCGAGGTGATGATCAACCACTCGCGCCAGGTGTTTGTCGAGCGAAGCGGGCGCGTGATGCTCAGTCCTGTGATCTTCGAGAGCGACACACAGCTCCGGCAGGTCATCGATCGCGTCGTGAGCACTGTGGGCCGGCGCGTTGACGAGAGCTCGCCAATGTGCGACGCGCGGCTGCGTGATGGCTCGCGAGTCAACGTGGTCTTGCCGCCGCTCGCCCTCGAAGGTCCGTGCATGACGATCCGGAAGTTCTCGAGGGAAAAGTTGCGCCCCTCGGACTTGCTGGCGATGGGGTCCGCAACGGCCGACGTGATGCGCTTTCTGGAAGCGTCTGTACGGAGCCGGCTCAGCGTTCTCGTTTCGGGAGGAACGTCGTCAGGCAAGACAACGCTCCTCAACATCATCTCCGGCTACATCCCATCCGACGAACGCATCGTTACGATCGAGGATGCAGCGGAGCTTCAGCTCCGGCAGACGCACGTTATCCGTCTCGAGGCAAGGCCGCCCAACATCGAGGGGAAGGGTGCGATCGAGATCAGGGATCTGGTCCGGAACGCGCTGCGCATGCGGCCCGACCGGATCGTGGTGGGTGAATGCCGCGGTGGCGAGGCTCTTGACATGCTCCAGGCGATGAACACCGGCCACGAAGGATCAATGAGCACGGTCCATGCCAATAGTCCACAAGATGCGATCAGCCGCCTCGAAGCAATGGTTTTGATGGCCGGCACGGACTTACCGTCTCGCGCGATTCAGAAGCAGATCGGGTCCGCGATCGACGTGATCATTCAGACGCAACGGGTGCGTGGCGGGGCGCGAAAGATCGTGAGCGTTTGCGAGGTGACTGGGCTCACGAACGGCGAGACGCAGACGCAGGAGCTGTTCCAGTTTCGCCAGACCGGTGTCGATGAAGAGGGTAACGTTCAGGGTTTCCACACCGCGACCGGCAACCGCTCTGTGCACATGGACCACTTCGCAGAGCGGGGCGAGACATTACCGGACACGATGTTCGTGGCGCTTCCGACGGCCAGAGCGACCGGCTGAGATGTCGGACGTCGTTCTCTTCTCCGCACTTGCCGCTATAGGCGTCCTCATCGCGTCGATCGCGCTTGCGCTCCCGCAAAGGGTGCACGAGACGGACGAGCTCCGGAAGGTCGTCGGCGCTTCTGTCGACCCGAGGTCGACGACCCTTCGTGAGCGGGTCAACCAGCCATTCGCGGCGCTGGCGGACAGGTCAAGCCAGCGCCGCCGCTTGAACGGCGGACTGACCTTAGGAGAGCACCTGTTGCGGGCGAACCTCAAGCTGCGTCCGTCCGAGTTCGTCATGATCCAGGTCGGGTTTCTCATCGGCGGCGCTCTCATCTCGTTACTTCGTTTCGGCTTCGGACCCCAGTTCGTGGTCTCAGCGGTGGCTGCCTATCTCTTGCCCATGCGGTATGTGAAGTACCTCCAAGGCAAGCGGCTGAAGGCGCTCAACCGTCAGCTGCCGGACACGTTGAGCCTGCTCGCGAACGCACTCAAGGCCGGCCTGTCCCTGCCGCAAGCGATCGAAACCGTGTCGCGCAACATAGCAGCGCCGCTCGGCGATGAGCTGGGGCGTGTGATTCGGGAAATGAACATCGGCAGCGGCGCCGAACGCGCGCTGGCGAACATGGTGCGCCGCGCTGGTAGCGAGGACCTCGACTTGATCGTCACCGCGATCACCATTCAAGCATCGGTTGGAGGCAATCTCGCTCGGATCCTGGACAGCATCTCGCACACGATTCGTCAGCGAGTGCAGATAAAGGGCCAGATTTCGGCCATGACGGCTCAAGCACGGGCGTCTGGATGGGTGATCACCCTCCTGCCTGTCATCGTCGCAGCGATCCTCTACTTCATCACACCGAGCTACTTCCGGCCCATGTTCCGTGACCAAGTCGGGATCGAGCTTCTCTTTGTCGCAGCTGTGTCTGTCGCAGTCGGCAACGTGTTCATCAGACGCATCGTGAATTTCCGTGTTTAGACCATGACGATCCTGTATGCAGCTTTGGCATTGGGCGCGATCGCAGCCTGCGGCGCCTTTATAGCGACCTGGAGCCTCACGCCTGCGCCCCCAACCAATGCAGACCTCGTCGAGGGCCGCTTGCGCGCCTACGAGACCGGGCTGCCTGTATCGCTGGTCGAGATGGAATTGCAGGCTCCCTTCGGCGAGCGGGTGTTGCGACCTGCAATCCACCGCTTAGGGCGTGTGCTCGAGCAAACGATGCCCGAGAAGGCGCGCCAGCGTATCAATCTCGACCTGCACCTGGCCGGCCGGCCGGGTGGCCTGAACACGAGCGATTTCATCGCGATTCGCTACGTGATCACGGGTCTCCTTTGCATCGCGGGAATAGGGATCGGCCTGCTCGTGGGGTCGCGTGTGATCGTCGCGCTCGGGGCCGCGGTGGGGGCGGTCGCCGGGCTTTACCTGCCAGCGCTTTGGCTCCGCCGGAAAGTGAAGAGCCGACGCAGCGAAATCCAGTTCGTCCTGCCCGACGTGATCGACGTGCTTGTCGTCTGCGGGGAGGCAGGCCTGACGTTCGACGCGGGCATTGAAAAGGTGGCACAGAAGTACGACCACCCGCTGGCAGAGGAATTTGCGCGGGTGCTGCAGGAAGTGCGACTCGGCAAGGCCCGCCTGGAAGCGCTTAGCGACATGGCTCAGCGGTGCGGAGTCGAAGAGCTGAACAGTTTCGTTCAAGCCGTGATCCAGTCCGAACAACTTGGATCCGGGCTCATCAAAGTGCTCGGCATACAGGCGGATGAGATCAGGGAGAAGCGCCTCATTACTGCGCAGGAGCGAGGCGCTCGCGCTTCGCTCAAGATGCTGATCCCGATGGTCGGGTGCATTTTTCCGACTCTGTGGGTGATCCTGCTTGGTCCCGCTCTTGTTCTGCTCATGCACAGCGGCGTGATCCGTTGATGCGCAACGGTGAGCAGCGCAGCCAATCATCGGTCGAATTCGGCCTCGCCGCAGTTGTACTGCTCCTACTGGCGCTTGGCCTCACAGACTTGGGACGAGTTTTCTATTTCGACGTCGGACAAGCGGGCGCAGCCAGGGAAGGAGCGCGGCAGGCGATCTGGTTCGATTCCAAGTCCGGCACCAATCCGTACCTGTACGACAGTGCGATTCAGTCCGCGGTCGATGGTGTGCTCACAAACTCTGGGTTGCCGGGTTCGGTGCTGCAGAACCCTTCCGGCACGACATGTCCGACCACCTCCGACGGCAACTCGCAGTACAACCCGCCGTACACCGATGCAGCCTATGCGTCAGGAGGCGCAAACCAGCCCCTTCTTTATATCTGCTATGAGAGCACGCCGGGACTTGATCTGACCGTTGCCCCGACCGACAACAGCCTGAGGGGCCAGGACGTCAACGTGATCATCGTCATGAGTTTCGGATTCGCGACCGGCTTCTTGCAAGGCATTCTTGGGAACGCGGTTCACCTGGCGGTCAACACGCACATGATCGTTGGCGGCTTCTGACATGCGCGTACCCACCGAGAGGACTGGGAGGCAACGGTCCCAATCGCTGGTCGAGTTTGCCATCGTGGCGCCGCTGCTCTTGCTGTTGATTTTTGGAATCGTCGACTTCGGGCGCGTGATCTACGTATACATCACCCTCAACCAGGCCGTGAATGAGGCCGTACGGGTGGCAATCCGCGATTCGCCATTGCTGCCCACCAATAGCGACGTCGAGAGCGCCGCGAAGATTCATGCAGTCGATGTCACCCTTGCCAATCCATGCCCGAATGGGCCTATCACGACCGCAGCGCCACCTGCGAATCAGGGATGGGTCTACGTCACGGAGCCAAACCCGCCGTCAGCGGTCGAGACGCTCTCGCCCACCCTCGAGAATGCACCCGGTGGACAGAAGTGGGCGTTCGACAACGGTACCTGCAGCGCGACCAACCCGGCCTATAACCACGCACCCTTGCAGGTCACGATCCGCTACGACTTCGTGCCAATCACGCCGCTCATCGCCCAGTTCGCCAGCAACATGATCATCAGCACCGCCGCCGTGTACCGGACGGAATATTGAGATGGCGGATCGATCGAAGACGACTCAGCGTGCCCAGGCGATAGTGCTCGTCGCCTTGATGATCCTGGTCCTGTTTGGGTTCGTGGGCCTGGCAATCGATGGTGGGCGAGCTTACCTGGATCGCCGCCATCTTCAGGCCGGTGTCGACGCTGCCGCGCTCGCGGCCGCCTACAAGTACATGAACACCAGTGACTATTCGCAATCCGAGCAGATAGCAGCGCAAACGTACGCGACCAATGAAGCTCTGTATGGATCGGAAACTTGCTCAGGGCTCGGAACGCTTGCCGCCAGCTGTACTTTCAATGACCCATGGGGTCAGCAGCTGAGCATCAACGTCGCGAACAGGTCGATTGCGGGCGTCAGCTTTACTGCGACGGCGACTCACTCAATGCCCGTGGCGATCATGCAGGTTCTCGGCTCGTCAACAACCATCAACATCTCTGCGACCGCCACCGCGGTGGCGCGCAGGGCAGGCACCAATGGAGCCGCGATCCAGACTCTCGCGCCAGCTGGCTGCGGTGGCAATGGAGGCCAATCGCTGACATTTCAGGGCTCTTCGAAGACTTTCGTGACAGGGGACGTCTGGTCGAACGGCAGCGTTTTCGACAACAGCGCGACCGCGGGCGGATCCATCAATGGAAATGTCATCGACATCTGCGGCGCGCCTCCGGCCCTGATCACACCAGCGCCATGGACCGTGACGGGAGCGCAGACAAACGGCTGGACTATGCCCGACCCGAACTATCCGATGCCGGCTCTGAACTCGACATCCCAGACGTGGAGCTCGACGAGCGGCAGCGTGGAGCAGCCCGGAACATACAGTGCCGACCCACGACCAAACGGTTGCTACTTCCTGGCCGGCGGCGTCTACGACTTCCAGGCGGGAATCACGGACGTCGGTGGATTCCTGAGCAACGAGCTACGACCACCCGATGAACCGAATATCGCCGCCACCGGCCAGCCCAACATCACGACCCTCAGCGCGGATCTCACTGGTTCCAATCAGACTCAAATATCGGTGATCGCGCTCCCGGGCGCGGTGCCCCAGAGCTCGCAGCTCGTCGTGGGAGGACAAACTTTCACGCTGTCGCAGAATGCCGCCGCCGGCGCGACATTGCTCCAGATCAACAAGCAGAACGTGGTCGGGACCATACCGAACGGCTCCATACTCTCGGTGCGTGCTCTACCCCAGTTCTGGGATCTGAACGGAGCCTGCAGCAGCATGTTCTCTGTAGTCCCCAACGGGTCGACTTCGAACAACCTGTCGGGGACGTGGTCGGTCGAGGTGACGGCCGTCCGGTGGGAACCTAATGGAGTCGCGAGCTGCACCGGGCCGGCGACGCCGACGTGCTATCTCCGCGAGAGCGCGCCTTCGATGTGCAAGACGGTGGCCCTAGGCGCTAGCAGCGTGATCAAACTGTCCGTAAGCCCCGACCCCGGTGCGCAATCGTTCAACGTCTACATTTCTCAAAACGGATCCTGCTCGGGGCTCATCTACGTCACCAACTTCACCGGCGGCTCTGTCACCATCAATAGCTCGACGTTCGCGGGAGGCTGGCCGGCAGGCCAACCGAGCCCGCCGGATCAGGAAGGGCTGCCACTTGCAAGTGGCCTACCCAATGCCAACCCACCGCCTGGCACACCGCCACGCGGTGACATCGCCAACGAGGGCCATTGCGTCGACACGGCCACCGGCAACGGTATCGCGTGTCCCGGAGCCTGGACGCCGGGCGCAGTCGTGCTCTTCATTCCCAGCGGCGGGTGTCTGGACCAGCACGGCACCGGAGACATCTATCTGTTCAGCGGTTACCAGTACCAGCGCGTGGTGCTGTACGAGCCCGGGCCGGAGCAGTCCTCGCAGCCCAACGCGTGCGCGGGCAACAAAGTCAACGGCACCGGCTTCACCAGCCTGATCGGGATCTTCTATATGCCTGCGGCCTCGGTCACCATCAACGGCAACAGCGCCTACCAGGCAACCATCGCCGGAGGTGTTGTCGCCTGGACGGCCGCCATCATCGGCACAGGAAATGTGGCAATCACGGCGGATCCAACCCTTCGGACCTGGCCGCCATCGGTGAATCTGACGCAATGAGTGCGCCCGCCGCCGATCCCGTGGAGCCCGAGTACAGCGCCCGACTGGGACCGCTAGGGCCCCTGGTGGCCAACTCCCAGGTGACAGAGGTGATGGTGGTAGCAGGTAGAGATGTTTATGTCGAGGTCAACGGCCGCCTCATGCTCACGCCGATCACGTTCACCAGCGAGCAAGAGGTGCTCGATGTGATCAGATTCATCGTCGAATCGGTCGGCCGCCGGATCGATGCAGAAAACCCGATCTGTGACGCACGACTGCCGGACGGATCGAGGGTACACGCGGCGATTCCTCCAGTGGCGATCGACGGCCCACTCCTCAACATCCGCAAGTTCGTCCGCGGACCGCTCAACATGCACGACCTGATCCGGCTCGGGAGCTGCAGTGAGAGCGCTTTTGGCTTTCTCAAGGCATGCGTTATGGCGCGGGCCAACATCTTGGTCAGCGGCGGCACGAGCAGCGGCAAGACCACGCTCCTCAACGTGATGTCGGGTTACATACCAAGC
>Ga0070699_100005323_pt1 | contig 11288 bp, 4 predicted proteins | sample KBSK1503metaG_FD_65473 | JGI IMG/M metagenome (GOLD analysis project Ga0070699, IMG submission 65473) | Corn, switchgrass and miscanthus rhizosphere microbial communities from Kellogg Biological Station, Michigan, USA - KBS K1-50-3 metaG | ecosystem: Host-associated > Plants > Roots >...
TTCATGATCCTCGAGGATTGCTGCACGAATCGCCTGTCCAGCGAGCTCCGGGTATTCAGTGACCTTGCTGCCGTCCCAACTTGCAAGTCCCATCGAGGTGCCAATCCAAAGCGTTCCGTCGCTCCCGGCGAGAAGGCTGAAAATCCTGTTGGAAGGAAGGCGCTGATTCGGCGGCGGCTGCCAGGGTACGGCCTTTACACCATCGAAGCGAAGCAGCCCGAATTCCGTGCCGAGCCAGAGATAACCGTCGGGCGTCTGGGTAATTGAGCTAATGGTGCCTTTCGTAAAACCGTCGCGGATCTTCCATGCCGTGTGCGCGTACTGATTGACGTCGAGCTCTGGGTTCAACGCGAAAGCGGTACTACGGAACGCGAGCAGCAGCAACACCAGCAGGATGCCGGGCTTGAAAACAAGGGAGATCGGAGCCGCTAGTCTGCTCATGGCAACATTGCTCACGACTGGTTCCCGTATAACCGGCGAAACCAGGAACGCTTCGATTTAGCTTGCGCAGTTTGATAAGCTGTTGCGCCCGGAACTAACAATTGAACTTCGGTTCCAGTTTTATGCCCGCTCCACATCTTCAGTTCCGCGCCAATCCTGTCTGCGCGTTCCCGCATCCCCTGCATGCCCCAGTGATCAGCACGGCCACCTTCTGCAAGGATCCTGGGATCAATACCGTGGCCATCGTCGCGCACCCGCAATCGGAACTGCCGCGGCTCGTAAGTGATTTCAACTTCAACGAGACGGGCTTGGGAGTGCTTGAGCGCATTTATGAGCGCCTCACGCCCAATGCGATAACACTCCTCCCGGACCATCGGGTGTAACTCCCTTACGCTGCCTACCACAACCGTTTTGAACGTCGCGGCTCGGCCTTGTGAAGTTTCTTCAACAATCTGCTTGAACGCCGCAGGCAAGCCACCGACCGGTACTCTGCTAAAGCGCAGATCTCGAACGCGATCCCTTCCTTCTGCCAAAACCTCGTCGGCTCGATCAAGTGTTTTCTCTATGGCGTCATGGGCCGGCTGATCGCGAGGTATCTGTTTTGCGACTGCATGAACCTTCAAGATCAGGCCCTGCACGCTTTGGAGCAGCGTATCGTGCAAGTCACGGGCAATTCTTTCTCGCTCGTCGAGCCGCTCTTCCATTCGCACTCGCACCTGTCGCGCCACCTGCTGAAGCCTCAGCTGATAGATCAATCCAAGCATTACCAGAAATGTTGCCAGGACCAAGAGTCGGAACCAGGTGGTTTGGTAATACGCCGGGGCAATGGAGAAATCGAGAAAAGTACCAGTTTCGTTCCATACCCCATCGTTGTTACAAGCCATTACGCGGAAGCGATAGTTCCGAGGAGGAAGATTAGTATAGAAGGCTTGACGTCGGTTGCCAGCGTCCTGCCAATCACGATCGTAGCCTTCCAGTTTGTAGCGAAAGAGCACCTTTTCCGGCGCGACGAGGCTTAATGCGGTGTAGTCGATCTGCAAGTCGCGTATAAGCGATGGCAAACGCATCTGCCCATTAGAATAGGACGTCGCATCATAGTTCCCGTGGTCCACCGTGATCTGTTCGATATGCACGGGCGGCGGGAGGCTGTTGAACGGAATGTGACTGGGATCGATGACGCTGACTCCATCCAAACCAGAAAACCACAGGCTGCCATCTGAGGATTTGCCGACTTGTGGACTAAAGCCAGTAGGAAAGGAACGGATCGCTACACCATCGGAAATGTCGAAAACCCTCACCTGGATGGTCCGGTTCAAATCATTATTCTGATCAACCGCCGTGGTCCACTTGTCCAACTCGGCCCGTGCAAGGCGGACGAGCCCGCAGGTGGTGTTGAGCCAGAGGGAATGATCCTTATCTTCCGTCAGCCAATGAACCGTATTGCAGGGCAAGCCGTTCTTACTCGTGAGAGTAGCGACACGGCCATTTTTTAACCGGCTGAGCCCGCCCTCGGTGGCGGCCCATAGAGTGTGATCCTTATCAAGACGCAGGTCATTCACTCGACCTTCGCCTAACCCATTTGCGACATCAAATGATGCCTGAATCCTATTATCCCTGAAGTAAATAATCCCACCGCGAAAGAACCCGAGCCATACGCCACCCTGTGGAAGATCAAACGCCAGAGACGAAGCAAAGTCCTTGTGTCCGAGCTGGTCCCAGGAAATCTGCTGAAGGATCTCGCTTCCGCGCAGATGAAGCAGACCGGGGTTTTGGTTGGCAATCCACAGGTCTCCGTAATTGCCCTCAACAATTGCGCGCGCAACTCCGCCGGGAATGCCAGGTATCGAAACAAAGCGATCATTCTCGAAATAACCAAACTTGCTACTGGTGACGCCCCAGATTCGTCCCCCACCGTCTTGAAAGAGAGTGAGAGGAAAATTCGAGCTCTGTTCTCCCTCTGCCCTGATCCTACCGAAGGTTGTTAATTGTCCGTCTTTAAATCTGTTCAAGCCATTTGGTGTCACTATTAAAACGCCTCCTTCTCTGAGTGCGAGAGCCGCGTACACGCTGGCATCTAACAAGCCTTGCTTCACACCAAAGGAAGGCACTGCAAACTCATGAAAACGGTCCAGACCGCCTGAGGTAGTGACCCAAATGTTGCCTTCGCGATCCTCGAAAAAAGTACCAATGTCATCGCCTGAAAGACCGTTGGAAGCTGAAAAGAAATCTGTTTTTCCCTGGTGGACATGTGCCAGGCCTTGCGACGTGGTTCCGATCCAAAGACTGCCAGCGCTATCACGGAACAATTTGTCAATTCGCAACTTCCGACCCGACCCTGGGAGCGGATACGGTTCAGTCCTTCCACCAACTACCCGTTTAATTCCCTCCACTGTTCCGATCATGAGCGCACCGTCCAAGTCTTCAGCAAGATTTCGTGTGGTCAACCACCCGATCGGTAGTGAAATAAATTCCGGCGAGCCAGGTTTCCATCGCCACAGTCCCCTCTGCCCTTCGGCCCAGAGGTTTCCTCTCTTATCCTCGAATAAATTGAGCACTCCGCGGCCAAAGAGTCCGTCCTCGCCGTAGCATTGAACTCTGCCGTTGGTGATTGCACAGAGTTTCCCTGTCTCAGTGCCAACTCCAAACGTGCCAACCCAAACCGCACCGTCACTGTCCTCCTGGATAGAAAAAACAAATTGCCCATCAACCTCAGGGTACCGGGTTAATTTGTTCCCACTCCAACTTGCGAGACCTTTGTCGGTCCCAATCCACAAGGTTCCGTTTCGGTCGTTCATCAATTCAAAAATCGAGCCTGAAGGCAGACGCTGATCGCCTGGCGGCGGTTGCCATGGGACGTTTTTGACACCGTCGAATCGAAAGAGACCGAGTTCCGTACCCAGCCAGAGATAACCATCAGGTGTTTGAGCAATTCGGGTGATCCGAGATCTGGTAAAGCCGTCGCGAATCTTCCACGACGTGTGGGCTAACTGACTAACGTCCAGGGCAGGATCCAACGCGAACACACTAGAACACCACGCGAGCAGCAGGTAAGTTAGTGCGATGCTCAGCGCGATTAAGCGTAGTCGCCGGCCAGCTAGCTTTGTTTCGGTGTTGTTCACTAATCAACTGTTGGGGCGTCCCTCCGTGGGCGCCCCAGATTCGTTATGGTCCAGAGGGGCGTCCACGGAGGGACGCCCCTACAGTTTTGCGCTGATCAGATCTGCTTTCGAAACCAGCGACTCCGCGGTTTGCCATTAGCGCTTTTGTAGGCGGTTGCGCTCGGAACGATCAGCTCCACTTCGGTTCCATTTTGATGACCGCTCCATATCTTCAGTTCCGCGCCAATCCTGTCAGCACGCTCACGCATCCCCTGCATGCCCCAGTGATCAGCGCGGCCACCTTCTGCGAGGATCCTCGGATCAATACCGCGACCATCATCGCGCACCCGCAACCGAAACTGCCCCGGCTCATAAGTGATTTCAACTTCAACGAGACGGCCCTGGGAATGCTTGAGAGCATTGATGAGTGCCTCACGCCCAATGCGATAAGACTCCTCCAGAACCAAAGGATGTAACTCCCGCGTGCGACCTTCGACAACTGTTTTGAATGTCGCCTGATGATTGTGGGAAGTCTCTTCTGCGACACGCTTGAACCCAGCCGGCAGGTCACTGAGTGAGATGGTCGTGTCGCGAAGATTGCGTACGCGATCTCTTCCTTCGGCCAGTACCTGGTCAGCTCGATCGAGTACTTTCTCTAAGGCGTCATGAGCTGTAGCCTCACGAGGTATTTGCTTTGCAACTGCATGAATCTTGAGGATCAAACCCTGGGTGCTTTGTAACAGCGTGTCGTGCAAATCGCGGGCGATTCTTTCTCGCTCGTCGAGCCGTTCTTCCATACGTACTCGCACCTGTCGCGCTACCTGCTGCACGCGCAGTTGATAGAGCACGCCAAGCAAAACTAGAAACGCGGCGACGACAAACACACGAAACCAGGTCGTTTGGTAGTAAGCCGGGTCGATGGTGAAATCGAGGTATGTGCCGGCCTCGTTCCACACGCCGCTGTTGTTGCAAGCCATGACGCGGAAACGGTAGTTGCCGGGAGGAAGATCGTTGTAGAACGCCTGGCGGCGATTGCCTACGTCCTGCCAATCGCGATCCTTGCCTTCCAACATGTAGCGAAAGCGGTCCTTCTCCGGCGCGGCGAGGCTGAGTGCCGTGTAGTCGATCTGGAGATCGCGGATCAATGGTGGCAGACGCAGGTGCTGCTTCGGATCGTAGGTGGCATCGTAGGTCTTGCGGTCAGCGACGAGTTGCTCAATGTGCACAGGCGGCGGAAGGCGGTTATAGGGAAGATGGTTCGGGTCGACAAAGCTGACACCGTCCCATGGCAAGAACCAGATCTTTCCGTCTGCGGACTTCGCGACATGCGGTCTGAAGCCACCGGCACTGACATGACTCTTGACTCCGTCGGAACTATCGAAAACCGTGGTCTGAATGGTCCGATGAGCACTCTTGTTTTTTTCCAGTGCGACGGTCCAAGCGTCAAACTCGGCGCGCGCAATGCGAACTAGCCCACACTCCGTGAGCAGCCAGAACGAATGGGCGTCGTCTTCGACCAGCCAATGAACTGAATCGCATGGCAGTCCGTCTTTGCTGTTCAGCGTCACGATACGGCCGTTTCTCAACCGGCTCAGCCCGCCATCAGTAGCAACCCAGAGAGTGCCGTCCTGATCAAGTCGTAAGTCGTTGACAATACCTGCTCCCAGACCGTCGGTAGATTCGTACGAAGTGCGGATCTGACCATCAGCGAGATAGGCAATACCTCCTTGAATGAATCCAAGCCAGAGGCCACCTTGCGTGGCGTCGGCGATCAAAACAGTAGCAAAGTCTTTATGTCCCAACCTCCCCCAGGGAATTTGTTGGCCCACGCTCCCTTGGGACAACTGCCAAAGACCAGAATCTTGTGTTCCAATCCAGAGATCTCCCTGAGCATCCTCAGCCATGGAACGCACCACCCCTCCAGGGAATCCGTTGATGTAATTAAGCTCATTGTTCTCGAGGTAGCCGAGCCCGTGTTGGGTTGAAACCCACATTCGTCCCCGATGATCCTGAAAAAGAGAATGGGGGGCAACACCGTTTAGTCTCGCCTCCGGTTTGTCGCCGGCAATCGTCAGTTGTCCTTTATTCCATCTATTCAAGCCCTCGTGGCCGCCGAACCAGACACTTCCATCGCGGTCCGCTAGCACCGACCAGGGATTCGGCGAAGCGAATGTAGTGACGGCAAGGTCGCGAAAGCGGTCCAAGCCGTTACCGGTAGATACCCAAATAGTGCCCTCTCGATCTTCAAAAAGACACTGAACAGAATTGCTGGAGAGAGAGTCAGACTGCGTAAACAGATCGGTTCTTCCCTGGTGTACGTGCAGAAGGCCGTTCGACGTTGCGATCCACATACCTCCATCGCGATCGCGGAGAAACCTTTTTGCAGCCACCTTCTGTGCCAAACCTGGGAGCAGATGTTCAATGACCTTGTCGTCTGAGAGTCCTTTAATAACTGCGTCCGTTCCGATCAGGAGGGTACCGTCATCTTCACCCACGCCCAGCAGATTCAGTTCACCGGGAAGCTGATAGAATTTTGGAGGCCCAGGCTTCCATCTCCAAAGTCCCTTTGCCACTCCTACCCAGAGATTGCCCCTGCTGTCCTCATACAAACAGTCCACTCCACGCCCAAAACTGCCATCGGCTCCATACCACTGAACGATACCGTTCCGAATTGCCGCAAGCTTTCCGATGGGTAATGCAGTTGTGCCTACCCAAAGTGTGCCTTCGCGATCTTCAAGTAAGGCAAAGACATAGTGCCCGGCAAACTCGCCGTAGTGGGTGAGTTTGCCGTCCTTGCAACTATCGAGCCCGTTCGCGGTGCCGATCCAAAGAGTACCGTCACGCGTCGCAACCAGACTTATGACATGGTTGGAGGTGAGTTGTTGATCTATTGGTGGTTGCCATGGGACAGCTCTGACCCCGTCGAATCGAAGTAGGCCGAAGTCCGTACCCAACCAGAGATAACCATCAGGAGTCTGGGCAAGGGAGTGAATGGTGCCTTTCGTAAAACCCTCGCGAATTTTCCAAGCAGTGTGCGCGTACTGACTAACATCCAGGGCCGGATCCAATGCGAATGCAGAAGGGCACCACGCCAGCAGCACGTGAGCCAATAAAATGGCAGGCGCGATAAAGTATCGTCCTCGTCCGCGTGTTGTCTTCATATCGCGCGCATCTTATCTCGGTACTGACCTCATTCCACCGCAATCCATGGTTTTGACACGATCTCTGAAGCCCGGAGTGAAAGAGAAGCAGCAAGTATTTCTTTCCGACAGATTCCTTCACAGGCTCGGCGTCGCGCCATCGCGATTCACACAAGGCCCGAATTCTTTCGCAAGCTTGATTTAAATTTGAGACTGGAGCATCACGTCATAAGGGTACTGGCACATCACCCAATTTGGTTATTAAGACGTCGCTATATTTGGGAATTGACCAGGCGCGAGCCCAGGAGTAGCCTCAACCTGATCCCCTTTACCCATAAGGCTTGTCCTATGCCCCGAGCTACCGCGGTCGCCATCCTTCTCCTTCTTGGATTCACGTCTGTGCTCCGCGCGCAATCCACAGACGCATCGCTAACGGGTCGTATCACCGATCCCTCGCATGCCTTAATCGTTGATGCCAGCGTCACAGCGATTAGCGACAGCACAAACTTCGCTTACAAAACCGCCACCAACGGAGCGGGCGAATACTATCTAACAAGTTTACCGCCGAGTTCCTATCGCATCGAGATCGAAAAGCCCGGCTTCAAAAAGCTGATCAAACCTAATGTGATCCTACACGTTCAAGATGCTCTCAGGATCGACTTCGAGATGACGCTCGGCGACGTATCGGAAACCGTTACGGTGGAAAGTGGTGCGCCTCCGGTGAATATCGAGTCAGGAACTGTCAGCACTGTGATTAACCACACCTTTGTCGAGAACGTTCCTCTCAATGGCAGGACTTTCCAGACGCTAATCACCCTGACGCCGGGTGTGGTTCTGACAGCCACTGCTTTCAACGAGCAGGGCCAATTCAGTGTAAATGGACAACGCGCTGATGCTAATTATTTCACTGTGGATGGCGTCAGTGCCAACTTCGGAGTCACCGGGTTCATTACATTGGGGCAGGTCGCTAACGGAGCATTACCCGCGCTGAGCGCTTCGGGTGGGACCAACAGCCTCGTGTCGGTGGATGCCATGCAGGAGTTTCGCATCCAAACGTCTACGTTTGCGCCAGAGTTCGGACGCACGCCCGGTGGACAGGTCTCGATCGTTACGCGCTCCGGTACGAATGCTTTTCATGGCACGCTGTTCGAATATTTCAGGAACAGTGTGCTGGACGCCAGAGACTGGTTCGTGAACTTCAATGGCCTTGCAAAACCTGCGGAGCGGCAGAATGACTTTGGCGGGGTGTTCGGTGGTCCAGTTTTTAAAAACAAGTCGTTCTTCTTCTTTTCTTATGAAGGTCTTCGTCTGCGGCAACCATCGAGCCTGCAGACCGTTGTGCCAGATTCGACATCTCGGCAGCAAGCACCGCTAGCAATACGTCCGTACTTGAATACATTCCCAGTTGCCAATGGTGCCGCACTTGGGTCTGGACTGGCTCAATTCAACGCGGGCTTTTCGAACCCCTCGTCGCTTGATGCCTACAGTATTCGCCTGGACCATGTGGTTAACTCGAAGTTTAGCTTGTTTGGACGTTATGACTACTCACCCTCAAGTTTGGACCAACGCGGTCCTTTTTTCTCGTCGGGTAGAGTTCTCAGCTCTATCAGCTCATTGTCGTCCTCCGTCCAAACAGGAACAATCGGCTTAACACAACTGATTAATTCGGAAATGACCAATGAAGCGCGGCTCAATTATAGCAACGACAGAATTGGCATTAAGTTTCTGGCGGACGATTTCGGAGGAGCCGTGCCGCTTCCAGACACACTCTTTTACCCCTCCGGACTTTCGACGACTAACAGCAGTTTCATACTCGTCATCAACGGCACGGGAGAGTTCGTTCAAGGTAAGCAAGGGACGAACGAGCAGCGCCAGGTCAATCTAGTCGACAATCTATCTGTGACGAAACGTAGTCACCAAATGAAGTTTGGAGTGGACTATCGCTGGCTTGCCCCTTTCAGCAGTCCATTCGCTTATCGTCAGTTTGCGCAATTCTCGGGAATGTCGGCCAATCCCGGAGGAGCTCTCTCAGGGACAGCACTGTTTGCCCAGGCGAGCACCTTTCAAAGTAACGCGCTCCTGTCCCAGAACTTGTCCCTATATGGTCAAGACACCTGGAAAATCACGCCTCGACTGACGGTGACTTATGGCTTGCGGTGGGACGTAAATCCCCCACTGAAGGGGAAAAACTCGGCAAACGATCCGTTCACTGTGATGGGCCTGAGTAATCCGGCAACGATGACTTTGGCGCCCCGCGGCACTCCACTCTATGAAACAACATTTGGAAATTTTGCCCCGAGAATTGAACTTGCCTATCAACTGGGGGGAATACGAAACTGGGGCGCCATCCTGCGCGCAGGCTTCGGAGTCTTTTACGATCTCGGACAAGGAACGCTCGGCGCGGTCTCGAGCTTCTTTCCCTACAATATCAGCCGGAACTTTTCGCCCGGGGCCTTTCCGCTAAGCCCGGAGAACGCGGTTCCCCCGGTTCTCACCACCAACCCACCCGTTAGCACTATTCAAGTAGCCGATCCACATTTGAAGCTGCCGCGGACCTATCAGTGGAACGTTGCCCTGGAGCAGTCTATTGGCAGCAACCAGAGTCTATCCGCAACCTACGTCGGGGCAATCGGTCGCGACCTGCTTCGCATTACCAATATATTCAATGCCAATCCGAGTTTTAATTTTGTCGCGTTAACCGACAATTCGGCGACCTCGGATTATCATGCTCTCCAACTCAAGTTTCAGCGGCGTTTGTCGCGCGGGTTGCAAGCTTTGGCATCCTACTCATGGGCGCACTCGATTGATATCGGATCAAGCGATGCAAATACTAACGCCAACACGCCCGACCAAATTGCTAATCGGAATGTCGACCGCGGAAATTCCGACTTTGACATCCGCCATTCCTTCAGCGGTGGTATCACTTATGATCTACCCTCACCTGGGTCGCAAAAAATTGTAAAAGCTATCTTGGAACGCTGGTCACTCGACGGTTTCGTGTTTGCAAGGTCTGCTCCGCCTGTTAACGTTCTTGGACCAAGTTTCTTTGCTGCTGGAACCCAGCTCACGCCACGCCCGAACGTAATTCCAGGAGTTGCTCTCGAGCTACATGGGACACAATTTCCCGGCGGCAAGATTTTCAATCGCGCTGCCTTTACTACACCGCCAGCAGGAAAGCAAGGTAATTTCGGACGTAATGTGCTGCGAGGTTTCGGAGCATCACAAGTCGATCTGGGCTTGCAGCGTCAGTTTCCTATCAAGGAGAATTTGCGACTTAATTTCCGCGCTGAGCTCTTCAATATCTTCAACCACCCAAGCTTCGGCAATCCCATCAACACTCTCACCAGCCCGCTGTTCGGCCGCTCGACGCAAACGCTGGCGAATAGTCTTGGCTCAGGTGGCGCAAATGGTGGCTTGAATCCTCTCTATCAGATTGGCGGACCACGATCGATTCAGTTTGCGCTGAAGCTTCAGTTCTGAAGTTGACCGGCAATAACAGCCTGGGTCATAGCCCCCTTGCGATTATTCACCCATCCCTCAAAAGGGTGATGCCTCCCTCATAGCCATGATTTCGTTCTCGCTCTGTCTCGGCTTTTTGACGCCGGTTCTCGCCGTAGTTGCGTGCGCGGCAGCTGTCGCAAATCTCTTTTTGGCCGGCCAGCCGGGCAATTTCGTCTATATCTTGAGAACACTAACGGCGGCCGCCCTCATCTTTCTCGGTCCGGGAGATATTCGGTGGATGCGAAACTGTTCGGACTACGCGTAACCATTGTCCCGCCACGCAAGAACATGCACTTGATCTAATCTGCATTTGCCTTGCAGTAAGTATTCCCGATTTTCATCACGACAATCCTATGCCTCGCGCTAATTGTGCGCAGCGGGGGTAGCTTGGTGCTCACTCAATTTAGGTACACTCGCCTCGCACAATCTAGGGTTTCGCGAAAAAACTCGGAGGAGCAAAATGCGTCCAGCATCGGATACAGTTTGACAAACGGGTAGTTGAAACGAGCGACGTGAAAGAGAGCAACACGATGAAAGGCATCGCAAGCAACACATCGTTTTTACCGAAGACACAGCAAGAAAGGAGTGGCGGTCATGAACAGGGATGAATCGCATCGACAAGGTCGTGGTCTTTCGTTCCCTCCAGGAACATCATCTTGCGGCATTCTCGAACTCAAGCTGCAGGCAGTCCAGGAACGTGTGATGATTGACCGGAGTTTCGTCAATTGTCCGAGACTTCGGCACTCCGCTAAGTTCTCGTTGCTTCAGTTTCAATCACTTACAAACGGCCAAGTAATTGCACTGTCTCCTGTGCGAGGCTTCAAAGGAGACCCGATGTTAAGAATCCAGAGAGAGGCGAACGGAGAAGTTGTTCTTAGGATTAGCGGTCGATTGGATGGAAAGAACTTAGCCGAATTGAAAAAGCTAATCGAATCAGACGAAACGGATCGTTGCATAGTTTTGGATTTACGAGAGCTAACGTTAGTGGACCACGAGGCTGTTGGATTTCTAAGGGAATGCGATTCCGATGGCATCGAGCTGAAAAACTGTCCGCCGTATATCTGCGAGTGGATAGCACGACAAAGAGACGGAAAGTAATTCGCTTGAG
>Ga0070699_100005324_pt1 | contig 11287 bp, 11 predicted proteins | sample KBSK1503metaG_FD_65473 | JGI IMG/M metagenome (GOLD analysis project Ga0070699, IMG submission 65473) | Corn, switchgrass and miscanthus rhizosphere microbial communities from Kellogg Biological Station, Michigan, USA - KBS K1-50-3 metaG | ecosystem: Host-associated > Plants > Roots >...
ACTGGTCCAGCGTACGATACCACTCTTGGAGCCAGTTCAAATCTACCCGTACGCGACCCTGCTGCTTCCAGGGAGCCAGAATCCTCTTGCCATCACGTCCACAGACAAAATCACTCTCCAGCCATTGCGCCGATGCGTGCTCGCTGCCGGGACGGCAGAGCCGATTGGCCACCAGCACCAGCACTCGATCGGCAAAAGGGAGCCTGCCGGCCTTTTGCACACTGCTTGTTTTTGGTGCCAACCCATCCAGAATGTTCTCCAGACCCAGTTCGCGCCACAGCCAGCGCGCCACCAGCATCGGTCCCCAGCAGGCGGCAAGAGTCGCTTCAATCCGCTCGGCTGAACTCCCTTTAGTTCTCTTGCCGCCGCTCAAAAGCTCAATGAGACTCTCTAGATGCGGCGCAAGGAGGTCCTTGCGTCCCAAATTGGCGATGATGCGCTGTTTGGAACGGCCGTCCTCCCAGTAAGCCTCCACTAAGCGGACGTATTTGAACTCGACCCCCTCGGCACCTTTGGCTCTGACCGTGCGTAGATACATATTCTGTCACGATCAGAATGCAGAACAATTGGCAGGTAAATCAAGACTCAATCTGCACTACATGGCAAAATGATCAAAAAAATCCACCTTATATTTGTCACTATGATTTTCAGGAATTAGCGGCCCTTCCCTCGAGAAAGTTACGCTTCAGGGACAAAAAGTGTTAAACATGGGCTAAGAGGCTCCAAGCCAGAAGGGAAACACACCATGCCACGCGACCAAGTCTTTATCAGTTATAGCCACAAGGACCGAGAGTGGTTGGAAAAGCTCCAGACGATGTTAAAGCCGCTCGTGCGCCAGAAGCTTGCCGTGTGGGACGACACTAAGATTAAAGCCGGCGCGAAGTGGAAGGACGAAATCGAAGGCGCCCTCGCAGCGGCCAAAGTGGCTGTCTTGCTTGTAAGTCCGAACTTCCTCGGCTCTGCTTTCATCGTCGAACACGAGTTGCCGCCTCTTTTGGAGGCGGCGGAAAAACGAGGGCTCGTCATTCTCTGGGTATATGTCAGCAGCTGCTTGTACGACGAAACGGAGATAGTTAGTTACAAAGCTGCACACGATATTTCAAAGCCGTTGGATGCTCTAACACAAGCTGAGCAAGGCTCTGTCTTGGCCGATGTTTGCAGACAGATCAAGGTTGCTGTAGGCCCGTCGCAGGAAGGCGCGCCAGGAGCGGCGGGTCCTAAAATGGCGCCCATCTCAAACATTCCTGATCGTAACCCATTTTTTACGGGCCGGGAACAAGTGTTCACGGAACTGCACGGAGCGCTCGCCGCTCATGGCCGGGTGGCTCTGAGCGGCCTTGGTGGGGTGGGTAAGACGGAAATAGCACTGGAATATGCCTACCGGTACTTGAACGAGTATGCTTACACTCTTTGGGCCGCCGCGGATTCGCAGGAGGCGATTGCTTCTGACTACGCCAGCATCGCGGACCTCTTAAAACTGCCAGAATGCGACGCCAACGACCAGATACTTGCCGTGAACGCCGCCAAACACTGGCTAGGCTCTCACCAAGGTTGGTTGCTCATCCTCAACAACGTCGATGAGCTCGGCATGCTAGGCGATTTTCTCCCGTCGGGAAAAAATGGTCATGTACTGCTGACCACTCAGGCGCAAGCGCTGGGTGAAATCGCTGAGCCGGTTGAGATTCGAAAGATGGAGATTGAGGAAGGTGCGCGCTTCCTATTGCGCCGAGCCAGAGTGCTGGACGAGGCCACCGAGGCCGATTGGGCGGCCGCCAGAGAAATTGACGACCAACAACTCGATGGCCTGCCCCTCGCTCTAGACCAAGCCGGCGCTTACATCGAAGAGACCAGCTGCGGACTCTCGGATTACCTGGATCTGTACCGAAGCCACGCATGGGAACTCCTCAAGTATCCTGGCTTTGCTTCCCGTCACGACCCGGTAGCCATGACCTGGGTGCTTTCATTCGAGAAGATCGGAAAAAAAAATCCTGCGGCAGCAGAGCTACTTAGGATTTGCGCCTTCCTAGATCCCGACTGGATCCCCGAAGAACTGTTTACCATTGGCGCTTCAGAACTGGGGCCGGCATTGGAAAAGGTGGGATCGGACGCATTTGCGTTCAATCACGCTGTTTCAGAGCTACTGAAGTACTCCCTGATTTATCGAGATCCGAAAGACAAAACCCTGGAGATCCACCGCCTAGTGCAGGCAGTGTTGAAGCAATCGATGGGAGAAGCGACCCAACGGCTATGTGCGGAACGGGCAGTGCGGGCGGTCAACCAGGTGTTTCCGAGCGTAGAGTTTTCGACCCGGGGCCTCTGCGAACGGCTGCTTGCACAGGCGCACGCCTGTGCGAAACGGATTGATGAGTGGAGGTTACAGTTTCCCGAGGGCGCTGAACTGCTCAACAAGGCTGGCCTTTACTTGTACGAACGTGGTCGTTATACCGACGCCGAGCCGCTTTACAAGCAGGCGCTTTTCATTTTGGAGAAAACGCCGGGCCCGGAAGGCCCACGCCCAGACGTAGGCCGGACTCTTCATAACTTGGCTGAGCTCTACACTCAGCAAGATCAGTACGCCAAGGCCGAGCCGCTTTTCGAGCGGGCGCTTTCGATTTTGGAAAATGCGCTGGGCCACGAACACCGTGAGGTGGCAACATGCCTGGAAAAGCACTCGCGGCTACTACGCAAGATGGACCGCCCGGAAGACGCCGTGCAGCTTGAATCTCGCGCGATGGCAATTCGGGAGAAACACACCTAACAAGCAAGAACCAGATTGATGTCCGGAAGCAGCGCGACGTTAATAATTTCAAAGGTTCATGGGTGCAAACCTGGCGACCGAACACTTCAGTCTAGTCTACTTTGCCCCTGGTGACGCGAATGTTTTTGTGGGGCCTTAATGCGAATAGCTGAAGCGGAGCCAATGAGCATGTCGCAAATGCGAAAAGGGGTAGCGTTTCTGCATCATAGAAGTTGGGACGACTTTTGGCACAATTTAAACCTCAAAAATCGCTGACTTTCGCTGTTGAAGCGAGATGTATCAAAAACCAAGGTTTGTGGCACACCCTTTGGTTCTTGCGGAGTTTTTAGGTGGCGCTGTCAGCCTCTGTCGTCTTATCCAGTTCCGCCCGCACTTCATCGCGTTCCCGCGGCATGTTCAGTTCGGTGAATATATCAAGGGAGGCAGCCAGCTTTTCCCGCTCCGTCTTGCGATCACACTGTTCACGCGCGAGAAGGCCCCAGTTGCAGTAGCAGTAAGCCAGATTGCTCCGGTTGCCCAGCTCCAGGCAGAGCGCTTCCTGTTTTTTGAACAGCTCAAAAGCCTCCTCCAGCCGTCCCCAGTCTTTCAGGATCACGGCCTGATCGCCGTAGCTTCGCGATAAACCATCCTTGTTTTTCAGCTTCAGGCAAAGCTCTTCCTGTTTCTTGAACAGCGCCATGGCGTCCTCCAATCGGTCCAAGGCTTGCAGGATCAAGCCCTGATCGCCGTAGCTCCGCTGCAAACCGTCCTTGTCGCCCAGCTCCAGGCAGAGCGCTTCCTGTTTCTTGTGCAACGCCATGGCCTCCTTCAGCTGGCCCCAGTCTCGCAGGATCACGGCCTGGTCGCCGTAGCTCCGCTGCAAACCGTCCTTATTGCCCAGCTCCAGGCAGAGCGTTTCCTGTTTCTTGAGCAGCACCATGGCCTCCTCCAGCTGGCCCCAGCGTCGCAGGATCACGGCCTGGTTGCCGTAGCTCCGCTGCAAACCGCGCTTATTGGCCAGCTCCAGGCAGAGCGCTTCCTTTTTCTTGAGCAGCGCCATGGCCTCCTCCAGCTGGCCCCAGCGTCGCAGGATCACGGCCTGGTTGCCGTAGCTCCACTGCAAACCGTGCTTATTGCCCAGCTCCCGGCAGAGCGCTTCCCCTTGCTTGAGCAGAGCCATGGCCTCCTTCAGCTGGCCCCAGCGTCGTAGGATCACGGCATGGTGGCCATAGCTCCACTGCAAACCGTCCTTATTGCCCAGCTCCCGGCAGAGCGCTTCCTCCTGTTGAACAATGCGAAATGGAATTTCCAATTCGCCGATCCTCCGCCCGGTTGCAACGCCCCGATGAGTCAGCGACGCGGCGCGGTCGCCTTCACCCTTCTCCCGCAGATGCCGCGCAGCCGGGATCACCTCCGGCAGACACTCGCGGCATTTATGCCAGCGCCGTTCCCAGTTCGCGAACAGCCTCTCCAAGGCCGCGGCATGAGCCGCCTCGAGTTCCCCAAGTGGCGAAAGGTTCCGCAGCTCCTCCCGCACCAATGCGTGCAACTGGAAACGCTGACGGTCGCGATCCAGCATCCGCAACAGCGACGCACCGACAAGACGGTCACGCGCATCACGCCCTTCTGCCTTCGTGAGACCTGCGATCTCCGCTGCCAGCGGAAGCCAGAATCCCTCGAGCGCGCAGACGGCCATCGCATTGAGTAGCCGCCGCTGCTCCTCGGGCCGTGCGGCAATGGCGTGCCGCAGCAGAGCGGGGACGTCATGCACTTCGTTGCGCAATCTCTCAAGCCGCAGCCGGCGCACCGCCTCGGGTACTGGATCAAGCTCGTGCTGCAGCATGTCGGCACCGACCACGATCGCGATGGGCAGGCGCTCTACGCGCTCCGCAAACTCAAGCAGCGTGTCGCGATGTTTTTCGGTGGTTTCATCGCCGAGATAGTTTCGGAAAATCGACTCCGCCTCGCCGCGCGAGAACCTTTTCACTTCCCGCGAATGAGTCGGCGAAATCCACGGCAGCGATCGCCGACGCGACGTGCATAGCAACGAGACCGGCGGACCGAGCGCGAGCGCTATCATGTCGTTTTCCCAGATGTCGTCCAGCACCAGCAAAGTCCGGCGCCCGGCAAGCCACTCCTTGGCGGCGGCGATTTGCTCCTCGGGCGGCCTGGTCTCAACCCCAAGCTTGAGCTTCGCCGCGAGTTCGGCGGCGATCTCGGCGAGGGGACGCTTGCCGCAAAGTTGAAAGACTACCGCGTCGAACGCGCCCCTGCGTCTGCCAGGCAAACTTGAGCGCGAGCGTCGACTTCCCGCAGCCCGGCTCGCCGTGGAGCAACGCGCTGCCAGGATCCTCTGCGAGCGCGGCGTAAAGCTTCTCAAGGGCCTCGGTGCGGCCCACGAAATCGTGCGGTGGAGGCGGGAGAAAGACGCCAGGCGCTCCTGTCTCCGCTAAGCGGCGCATGTCGCGAAGGCGCTTGATCCAATCAATAGTCTCGTGCCGCGCTTTTTCCGGGTCGGTCCGCGCGTCGATCCGGTGTTTAACACGGAGCAATTCCGGCACCGCGCAGTCGCGCAGCAACACGACGCCAAGGCGCGTCCGCGATTCGGAGATCTCGCGGGCGGTCACCGAAGTCCACTCCAGACGCGTCCAGTCCGAACGCCCGGCCTCAGGCGACCAAAACAGGACGGTCAGGTCCGCTTCGCGCAAGCCTTCCTCGATTTTCGCAACGAAATTCTCACCAAATTCGATATCGACCTCGCACAGCCACGGCTCGATCTTCTCAGTTTCGAGCTCGGCGGCGAGGGTCTGAACGAATTGCTTGTCTTTCGTGCTGTGGGAAAGAAAGACTTTCATCCGGTGGCCGATCCGCTGGGCGACATTATCGTCGTACATCGCCTTGAAGGGAAGACTTCCTCCTCGCAAAAGGCGGCACGCGCTGAGGTTTTGATGGATCACTTATTCTCACTTAATTCGGTTTCAAAACCGCGGATATTATCGGTTCGAGCCGTTTATGTTCTCAGGTCGCTACACTTAGGAATCCTTCTTCGCTGGCAATGCAGTAGAACTTGCGACCGAACCCCCGGGTTTTGTAGCGAGAGAACACGAGGAAATCCATCGTAAAGAGGATGGAATTGCCTCTTCGATACACTGCAGCGGCGCAACGCGGCGCAATAAAAACCAGCATCGCGTTTGATTTATTTTGCTCGGTCTGGTTTTTTTGGGGACCGGCGCAATTTTCAACTTTGAGGCGGGCGCCAAACTAAACACACGTGATTCGCGTTTTGCATCGAGAACGATCTGTGATAGCCCCAAGTGCGTGGCAGTAGACGTTGAAGAGAGTCAGGTGAAATTGGGCCACGAATATGCTCTTAAAGCATTGGAAGCGCAATCGCGTGACCGAGATTCGCAACGCTTGTTTCGGCGTAAGGTCATGGCGTGGAGTTTGTGGTTTGGAGTCTTCTTGGTCGTCCTGTTGGCCGCGTTCAGTTCCTATGCCCTTTCGCTTGGCAAGATCGAAATGGTCAGAGACATGATGTTGCAGATTTTTGGTACCGGCGGGTTGGGAGCCGCAGCGTTCTTTGCCGCCAGGTCGTTCTATCGCGACCGAAAACATTCGGGTGACGAAGAATAAGACGGTTGAGGGGAGGGATTCCCCTTTTCCCGATCCGAAACAACGAACATATTTCTTTTCTTTTCCTTCTTTAAATAGGGAGCGCGTTCGTACGACACAAAAGGCGCACTTCTACGACACGGAAGGCGCGGTGCTACGACAGGGAAGGCGCATCGTACGACAGAAAAGGCGCAGACTGTTTAATACGACAAGATGGGCGCAGTACAGACGTTCGTAAAACGCTTATCGTATACGACGAACTGTTATAGCATGTCTTTTCATGCGCGACGAGAATGGGAAAGTGCTGGCGGTCATGTCCAATCCGCTTCTGCGGCGAAAGCTTTCACTGGACGTGATCCAGCAGCATATCTTTCACATGGCTGTGGGCCAGATTGAAGATCCGCGCAACGAGAAGCAAAAGCTGCCGGTGTTTCATATCAGGGTTGACGCTTATTCTGCTCTCACCGGTCGGTCTTCTCGCCAAGGAAGCTTGTACAAACAGTTAAAAACTGCGGTGAGGGGGTTGCAGCATGCCGAGGTTGCACTACCTGGCGGGGATCGGATCGCGATCCTGGCTCCGTACGCGCATTACTTTGATGGCGAGTCCAGGATCGAGATTGATTTCAATGAGAGGCTCAAGCCCTACCTGTTGGGAATAAGAAAATACTTCGCGTCGATTCCGGTGGCCGAAGCGTGCCAGCTCAGAAGCGGGTACGCGATCAGTTTTTATCTTTACTGCTGGAGTTGGTACGGCTCTAAAGAGAGGGGCTGGAATATGACCATTGAACAGTTGAGGGAATGGCTGTCGATCGGGGAAGGGATCCTGACACGGACATGTGATTTGAATACGCGGGTGATCGAACAGGCTCGAAAGGAGCTCACCGCCAAGGCATCGATCACCTTCAAGCCAAAAGCGCAACGCGAGGGCAGAAAGACCGTTGGATGGTTTTTCGAAATCAAAGATAACAAGCCGAAGCGCAATCGAGTCTCCGGAGCGATAGAATTGCCGGAAACGGCAAAACACGCACAAGCCGAACAATTCGATACGCGGATATCCTCAGCAAAAGCCAGGTGGGAACAAGCGACAGAGGCTCAGCGGAAAAAATGGCTGAGTCAAATGGATTCCGTCGCAAGCACCATGGCCCCTCAGAATGGAGCGGAGCCGCGCAAAGCTTTCTTGTTATGCCTGGTCTCACTCTTGGAACCCGAACTTCCGCTTGTGTGAATTTTCCTGGCTTTCATGCAAAAACAGACACCGATTAAAAAATCAGCATTCGCGCCGTTGAAACCGAGCCCGGCCGTAATTCAAGCTGCGCGTGAGACTGCCGAGGCTAAGGCAAAACAGAAAGAGAAAGAAGCATTGGCAGGCTTATTCCCTGCCATCTCGGAGTCTAATGGGGCTCCAATTGATCCAGTACAGAAGAAGGAAGCTCCGCCGATGCCAAGCAAGGTCGAGATCTGGTGTGAGCCTATCTCACGTACCGATCGCACAGTGTCGGGCTGGGCATATTGCGCCGTACGGACGAGCACAGTTCGCGCCATTGTCGTGACGATCAATCTCGAGTACCCCCTTGTTGCTCGAGCGCTTTCAGCTTCCGACGAGCGCCTGATTGCCTGGATGCTAGGTCTTTCTTTATCCGAGCGGTTAATGTATCGACGGCCTGGTGATATGTGGTTGGAGAAGACCCTCGCTCAATTGCGTCTCAGCCTGTTTCCGGACCAACCCGAGTTACGGGATGTTGTTGGGCTGCAGTTTTTTGGTGACGCGCTTGCTGCCAGCGCTCCGTTCAAGCGCATCGCCGCGGAGCTGGCCGCAGGACAACTGGAGGCCGGGAAGAAGCACTGGATTGCGGGGGTCAGCCTTGAATCCGTATCGTAGCGTCACTCCGCGCGTTCCGGGAAGCCCGCTCGCGAGAGACGATGTTGAACCTCCTCAACTACTCGACCGGGAGTGCAGCGTTGAGGAGTTTGTAGAAATTTGTCGCTGGAAGCGCGAGAGAGTTCGGAAGCACCTCGATATCTGGAAAAATGACCTTGCGCAACTCTCCGAGGTAAAGAAGCAGATCAAAGGTTAAATGCAGAACTCCGAAAGGCGGCGGAATGAATATCTTCTTAGCGCTTCTTGTTACCGCAGTGATTTTCGTCCTGGCGCTTCTTTACATGAAGAAGAAGCATTGAAGAACTCGGGTGTTGGGGAGCAACGGAGCAGAAAACCGGCTTAAGACATAAACGTAGCTGCATTCCTTAGAGACATCATCGGCAATTCGTAAACTCCAACGAGTTAGATTTGAGTGACCGGGTTACTTTGTTAAGAACGCCAAAATTCCCAGTTCCTGAACGCGCCGCCAGAAATGAACGCACATTAAGGTTAAAGTAGGCTCCTTCCTGGCTGCCGTGGAGCGGATCGTTAGTGGCATCAAAATCCAGTACGATCTCGGCACTCTTACGCGGAATGGCTTTGACTCCACGCTTGATCAATAATATCGCCGAGTGACTATTCGGAGTACAACGATCTTGCGGCCAAAATGCCCGACAAGCTGCGCGAGCTCCAGGAACTCTTCCTAGTGCAGGCGCAGAAGTACAATGTGTTCCCGTTGAACAACGCATTAGCCCAGCTCCTGCTGACACCAAGGCCGAGCGCAACCGCTGGGCGGGACTTGTTCACGTATTCGGGTGAGATATCCGGTCTTCCCTCCAGCGATGCGCCGAGTATCCTCAACAGGTCCTATACGATCACCGCCGAGGTTGAGGTCCCACAGGACGGTGGCGAGGGGATGCTCGTCACGCTGGGGGGGCCGCTTCGGTGGATACGGTTTGTATCTGTTGAAGGGCAAGCCAGTGTTCCTTTACAACTTCTTGGATATGGAGCGGTTCCGCTGGGATGGCCAAGAGCCTCTGGCGCCGGGCAAACACACCATCGTGTTTGACTTCACCTACGATTGGGCCGGGCTTCGGCAAGGGCGGCACCGGCGTGCTGAAGGTGGATGACAAGGAAGTTGCCAACAAGCAGATCCCGCATACCATTCCGTTCCTCGTAACGTTGGACGAGACCTTCGACATCGGCGTGGACACCCGCACGCCAGTGGATGACAACGATTACCAGGTGCCGTTCCACTTCAACGGCAAGCTCGCCAAGCTGACGTTCAAGCTGGGACCGGAGCAACTGACCGAAGCGGACCGCAAGGTTATGCACCAATACGTTATTAGAGGCAAAGACTAGGCGAGCGACTCTCTTCTCCAGGAGTTAGATTTGAGTGACCTGGCTACTTTGTTAAGAACGCCAAAAGCATATCAATTTGCTCGGTCGCTACGCTTTCTCTGTCCCGGAAGCGGTTACTCGGGGTGAATTGCGGCCGTTAAGAAACCCGGCCGAAGTCCTCGAAGAGGTTGCTTGAAGTTTGCTTAAACCGGTTTTCTGCTGCGTTGCTCCCCAACACCCAACTCCTCAAGAGGTTTTTCTTTTCCGCACCCAGAGCACGCCTTCATCCCGCTTTCTTTGGAATGCTTCTTTTAGCTTTTGCGTTTGCGCCGAATAATTTTCTTAATAGCGATCCACTGCTCCAAGCTCAGTTGTCGTTTCCCACGTAGCCACAGGCTCACAAGCCCTTTTGAGACGTGCAGTTTATCGGCCAATTCTTGCTGTCGGCCTCGTGGAACACACCAAGCCGCAAGCTCTTGCATAATCTTGTCGTACTCTTCGCTCGACACATGGAGATCATATTGTTCCAGAGTCTGAGACGAAGAATAATCGGAAAGTTTACTCTGCCGCACGCAGCGCAGTTTACTAAAAGTAGACATGCTTGCAATTTTAAAGCTTGAACATTGTTGACGTTTAGTAAACTTTCGGACCAAATAAAAAACGAACCCGGAAGGTGCTGAAGGCACCGCCGGGCTCTAAATCAACCAACCCATTGAGGTGACAATGAGTAATCGATCTACGTGTCTTTCTCGCACCGTCCGAGCGGACGGCAAGCGTAAACCCGCCCAGACGTTAAGAAAATTCCCTCCGATTTGGTTCCTGGTATTGGCTGTTCTGTTTTTACTGGCTCCGCACACAGCGCACGCTGCCACAGGCGGCGGCGGGTTGCCGTGGGAAACACCGCTGCAAACGCTGTCGAACAGCGTGACGGGGAGTGTGGCCTACAGCTGCAGCCTCATCGGGATTGTCGGCGCGGGCGGAGTCCTGATCTTTGCGGGCGGGATGGTCAACGAGTTTCTCCGCGCCGTGTTGTTCTGCGTGCTGGTGATAGCCTTCATTATTGCGGCGAAAAACACGATGACCGCATTTGGCTTCGCCGCCGGCGCGACTGTGTCGCAGGTAGAGCACGTTCGAGGAGCCTATGGCGCTGCGTAAAGCCACTCTGCACCGCGCCGGGATCCGGCCGCACTTGTTCCTCGGTGGGGACAGGGAAATGGTTTTATTCTCCGGGCTGATTGCGGCTGTGCTGATTTTTGGGTGCCTCCAATGGCAAACCATCGTGGCCGGCGTCGCCCTGTGGAGCGTCTCCCTTTTTATTTTCCGCCGAATCGCCAAGGCCGACCCGCTGGCGCGCGCTGTCTTCCTGCGCCACCTGAATTACAGGCGCTATTACCCGGCTCGAAGCAGGCCCTATTACGAAAATCGCTCTGCCACAAGCTCCGCATTTTCTAAAAAATGATCATTCTCTTATTGGCTATTTCCGCGATGGGCTTGGCGTTGGTCGCGATGTTGTATGCACGCCTGGTAGCTGTTAATCAGACGCTGAAACTCAAACGGTACCGATCGCGGGAAGCTGGGCTTTGCGACCTTCTTAATTATGCGGCGGTGGTGTCGGACGGGGTTGTGATCGGCAAAAACGGCGCACTGATTGCCGGCTGGGAATATGTCGGCGATGACCATGGGAGCCAGACGGACACGCAGCGGGACGTTGTGAGCGCCAGGCTAAATCAAGCGCTGGC
>Ga0070699_100005326_pt1 | contig 11281 bp, 8 predicted proteins | sample KBSK1503metaG_FD_65473 | JGI IMG/M metagenome (GOLD analysis project Ga0070699, IMG submission 65473) | Corn, switchgrass and miscanthus rhizosphere microbial communities from Kellogg Biological Station, Michigan, USA - KBS K1-50-3 metaG | ecosystem: Host-associated > Plants > Roots >...
GCCGCGCTCCGCAAGCCAGTCGAGATACGCGCCGACCGCCGTCGCGTACGACCGGAGCGTGTGTTCCGAAGCGTCCTTCGCGCGGAGGCCGAGGAGGAACCGGTCGAGCGGCGACCCCGCTGCCGCGCCGGAACCGTGCGCGCCGGCTCGAGTGCCCGCGGCGGTGCCCACTCCTCGCGTCAGGTCGTCGGCCGGGTCAGGAGCGCGGCCTTGCCGAGGTGCGCGTGGACCGGGTCGTGCGCCGTCCACCGGCGCGACCCGCGGCTCGACGCGGGCCTTTGCTCCCGCCCCCGCCGGACCGTCGCGCCGGCGCGAGCGCCGCCGGGTCGGGCGGGCCGCCGGGCAGGCGCAGCCCGACGGGCGAGCCCGCCTCCGGGACCTCGATCGCAGCCCCGTCCTTGAGGCAGATGAAGCCGTCGCCGCGCTTCGCGACGGGGCCGTCGTCCGCGTCGTGGAGCGCCCCGATCGGCTCGAAGTTCGTGGTGTAGTCGCACTTCGGGTAGTTCGAGCAGCCCCAGAACACGTTGCCGGTACGCCGCGCGCGCCGAGCGACGAGCCTGCCGTCGTTGTTCTTGGGGCAGACCACCTCGAAGGCGAGCTGGGCCGGAGGCTCGGGCCCCTCGCGCTGGATGTAGTCGCAATCCGGGTAGCGATCGCAGCCGACGAACGGACCGAACCGGCCGCGCTTGCCGACGAGGGTCCCGAGGCCGCACTTCGGACAGGTCTCGCCCGTGCCCGCCTGGGCGGGCGGCTCGTCGCCCGGCAGTGGCCGCGACTCCTTGTGCTCGGGGTACATCGAGCAGGCCAGGAAGCGCCCGTTGCGACCGAGGCGGATGACCATGGGATGCCCGAGCGAACAGACCTCGTCCGTGGCTTCCGTCGTGAAGTCGCTCCGCCGGGTCGTCTTGCGGACCTCGTCGACCCGCTCCCGGAGCGGTGGGTAGAAGGCCTCGAGCAGCGGCACCCACGGCCGTTTGCCGCTGGCGACGTCGTCGAGATCCTCCTCCATCTTGGCGGTGAACGCGAGGTCGACGTAGTCCCCGAAATGCTCGACGAGCAGGTCGACGACGATGCCCGCGACCGGCTCCGGGTGCAGCCGCCGCTCCTCGATCCGGACGTAGCCGCGGTCGACGATGGTCGAGATGGTCGCGGCGTACGTGGACGGGCGGCCGATCCCGTTGTCCTCGAGCGCCTTGATCAGCGACGCCTCGGTGAACCGTGGCGGCGGCTCGGTGAAGTGCTGCGAGGTCGTGACGTCCCGCACGTCGGTCTCGTCGCCCTCTCGGAGCGCGGGCAGCCGCCCTTCGACGTCGTCGTCCGTCTCGGCCCCATTCCGACTCTCGTCGCGGCCCTCGGTGTAGACGCGGGCGAAGCCATCGAAGAGCACGCGCGTCGCCGTGGCGCGCAGGCCGTAAGCACCGGCCTCGAGGTCCGCCGTGGTCGTCTCGAGCTCCTTGGCCTCCATCTGGCTCGCCAGCGCGCGCTGCCAGATCAGCCGGTACAGGCGCAGCTCCTCCGGCTTCAGGAAGTCGGCGAGCGACTCCGGGTCATGCCGGAACGACGTCGGCCGGATCGACTCGTGCGCCTCCTGGGCGCCCTTGGTCTTCGTCTTGTAGACGCGGCCCTTGGGCATCGTGTACGGGTCACCGAAGCGGTCCCGGATCACGTCGCGCGCCTCGCCCATGGCCACGCCGGCCATGGCGACCGAGTCGGTTCGCATGTACGTGATCAGGCCGACGTGCCCGTCGGGCGTATCGACGCCCTCGTACAGGCGCTGGGCGATCGACATCGTGCGCTTGGGGCTGAAGCCGAGCTTCCGGCTCGCCTCCTGCTGGAGCGTCGACGTCGTGAACGGCGGCGCCGGGCTGCGCTTCTGCGTCTTCGTCGCGATCGAGGCGACGCGCGGGTGCATGTCGCGGAGCGCCTCGGCATGGCGCTCCGCGGTCTCGCCGTCGCCGACGTCGAGCGGCTTGCCGTCGATGCGCACGAGCTCCGCCTCGAACTCGTCGCCGGCCTGCGTGGCGAGGAGGGCGCGCAGCGTCCAGTACTCCCGCGCGACGAAGGCGTCGATCTCGCGCTCGCGCTCGACCACGAGCCGCACCGCCACGGACTGGACTCGACCCGCCGACAGCCCGCCACGCACCTTGCGCGAGATGAGCGGGCTCAACGTGTAGCCGACGAGCCGGTCGACGATGCGCCGTGCCTGCTGCGCGTCCACGAGGTTGGTATCGATCCCGCGCGGGTGCGCGAACGCGTCGCGGATCGCCCCCTGCGTGATCTCGGAGAAGGTGACCCGGCGGGTCTTGGCCTTGGGCACGTTGGCCGCCTCGGTGACGTGCCAGGCGATGGCCTCGCCTTCCCGGTCGAGGTCCGTCGCCAGGTAGACGGTGTCGGCCGATTTCGCGGCTTTCGCGATCGCATCGACCTGCTTGCGCCGGTCGTCGGCGATCACATATTCGGGCTCGAAGCCGTGCTCGACATCGACCCCGAACTTGCCCTTTCCGGGGTTCTCGGGGAGGTCGCGGACGTGACCGTAGGAGGCCAGGACACGGTAATCGGAGCCGAGGTAACGCTCGATCGTCCGCGCCTTGGCCGGCGACTCGACGATCACCAGGTGCTTCGGCATTCGGCGCGGAGTATACCCACGGCCCCGTTCACGGCCGGTCACCCGCCCATCACCCGCCGATCAACGGCGGATCACGCGCGAGTCACCTCGAGCTCTCTTCGGGCTCAATTCGGGCTCACCTGGGGACCGCCGGAGGGTCGGGTCAGGCCTCGCGGACGCGCCTGAGGAAGTCCTCGTCGATCTCGAGATCCTCGCCCTCGTCGGCGGGCTCGGCTGCCGCTGCGGCCGCGCGGGCGCGATCCTCGTGCCCAACCCCGGTTGGGATCTCGACGAAGCGCACCGACGCCATCGGGATGACGAACGTCGAGTCGCTGAAGTCGATGAACACCGGCCGCTTGCCGTCCATCGTGCGCAGGTTCGTGCACAGCACCGCCACGTCGCTCGGCTTCGGCTCCTCGAGCAGGTCGACCGATAGCGGCTGGTCATTGAGCAGATGGAGGATGGCCCGGCTCACGGCCGGGACTCTAGCAACCGGTGCGCGCCGGCAAACCGGGCCGATGGTCCTGGGTCGGGACGCGGCGACGCGACGCTAGGCGGCCTTTGGATCGACCGCCGCGAGCGGGCCCATCGGCTCGTAGCGACCGTGGATCGGTCGCGCGAGGCCGGCGGCCTCGAGCCTGGTCAGCGCGCCGAGCACGGCACCGACGCTCAAGCGCGTGACCGCAACGAGCTCATCGACGATCACGGCGCCGTGGACGAGCGCCTCTGCCACGGCCACCTGCGCGGCATCGCGACCGGAGAGCACGGCCGCGGCCGAGGGAAAGCGGACGGTCGAACGCAGCTCCGGGCCGGTCGCGCCCGGCAGGCCGGCCTCACCTAGCAGCCCGAGGTCGTCGAGCAGCTGCGGGACGCCCGAGACCACCTTGGCCAGGCCGGGCCAATCGCGCAGGAAGCCGTTGCATCCGGCCGAGGTCGGCGAATCGATCGAGCCGGGCACGATGAAGCAGTCCCGGCCCTGCTCCAGCGCCCACGACGCGGTGACGAGGGCGCCGCTGCGCGCGCCGGCCTCGACCACCACGACGGCATCGGACGCGCCGCTGATGAGCCGGTTGCGCTGGGGAAACGTCCCCTTCGTCGGGCGCACGGTCGGGGCATATTCGGAGACGACGGCGCCACCACCCTCCACGATCGCTTCGGCCAGGCGGTCGTGTGCCCGTGGGAACAGCCGGGCGTGGCCGCCGCCGATGAACGCGACGGTCGGGACGCCTTCCGTGACGCACGCGGCGTGGGCCGCGCCGTCGATGCCCACCGCGAGACCCGAGACCACCGTTGCCCCGGCTCTGCAGAGGGCCGCCGCGATCCGGCTCGCGATGCGGCGACCGAGAATGGACGGTCGCCTCGTCCCGACGACGGCGATCACGTGCTCCGCCGCGAGGGCGGCGAGCGAACCGCGCACGAACAGGGCCGGCGGCGGGATCTCGATCGTCAGCAGCCGGTGCGGGTACTCCGCATCGCCGCGAGCGACGACGCGCAGGCCGCTCCGCGTCACGGCCTCCAGGAGGCTCGCCCGGTTGCCGGCCGCTTCCGCGATCCCCTGCGCAACCAGGCGCGGCATGGTTCGCCATTCACCCGCCACCGCCCTGCTGCTCTCGAGCAGCGCTGCGGCGCCGGACTCGCCCGCGGCCGCTTCGAGGATCGCGGCAGGCGAACCGTGGCGCTCGATCAGGCGACCGAGCGTGAGCGGCCCGAGCCCGTCGACCGAGAGGAGCACCGCCAGGGCCTCGCGGTCGGCAACGTCCATCGGCCGGAGCCAGGTCTTCGAGGACAACGGCGTGCTGCCTGGCGAGCCCGCAGCGCCGTCCGGACCGACACCGACGCCGAGCATCGTCAGACCGCCAGCGCCAGCACGGGCTGGCGCAGGCTCGGCCGCCAGCGTGCGGCTTCCTCGAGATGCTCGGCCTCGACGGCCTCGGAAGCCGCCAGATCCGCCACGGTTCGCGCGACGCGGAGCAGGCGCTCGGTGCCGCGCCCCGACAGCCCCTCGGCATCGGCGAGGTCCGCCAGGCGTTGCGCCGTGTCAGGCGCCAGCTGCGCGATCGACCGCAGCGCGCGACCGCTGACGCGCGCGTTCAGCCGCCTGCCGGGCCGTGCGAGCTGCCGCGCGCGGGCGGCCGCGATGCGCGCGCCGACCGCTGCCGACGCCTCCGGCTCGACCCCCGAGACCATCGCCGCGCCGGGCACGCGGGCGAGCGTGACCCAGACGTCGATCCGGTCCCGGAGTGGGCCCGAGATCCGGCCGACGTAGCGTTCCGGCACGCCCACGGCGCACCTGCATCGATCCTCTTCGCCGGCGTGGCCGCACGGGCACGGGTTGGTGGCGGCAACGAGCTGGAAGCGGGCGGGCAGCGTGACGGCCCCCGCGGCACGGACGATCGACACACGTCCGTCCTCGAGCGGCTGGCGGAGCGCCTCCAGGACGTCGCGCGAGAACTCGGTCAGCTCGTCGAGGAAGAGCACGCCGTTATCGGCTCGGGTGACCTCGCCGGGCAGCAACCGCGGTCCGCCGCCGACGATCGCGGCATAGGAGCTCGTGTGGTGCGGCGTCCGGAACGGCGGGGTGCGGACGAGATCGCGGATCGGCCCCTCGCCCGAGACCGAGGCGATGATCGTGGCCGACAGCGAGTCCTCGTCTGAGAGCGGCGGCAGGAGCGTCGGGATTGTTCGGGCCAGCATCGTCTTGCCGGTCCCCGGCGGCCCGACGAGCAGCAGGCCGTGGCCACCCGCGAGCGCTACCTCGAGCGCCCTGCGCGCCTCGGCCTGACCGCGCACCTCGGCGAGGTCGGGCGGTGCCAGAGGCGGAGCCAGCGCCGGGCCGGGCCGTGCGGACGACACGGATGAGGCAGGAGCGAGCTCCATCCTTGCCGGCGCGGCCGGGGCGGCGCGCCGTCGCGACCGCAGCACGTCGACGGCGTCCGCGAGTCGCGCCGCCGGGACGACCTCGAGGCCCTCGACCAGGCGAGCCTCATGCAGGCCCTCGGCGGGCACGATCACCCGGCGCACGCCGCGCCGGGCGAGCGCCGCGACCATGGGTAGGAGCCCTGGAACGGGCCTGATCTCGCCGCCGAGGGAGACCTCCCCGATCAGCGCGGCTCGCCCCGCTCGTGCCGTGAACTGCTCGGACCCGATCAGGATGCCGATGGCGATGGCCAGGTCGGCGGCGGAGCCCGTCTTGGGCACGTCCGCGGGAGCGAGGTTGACGGTGATCCGTCGCGCCGGATGCAGGAAGCCCGAATTGCGCAGCGCCCCGCGGACCCGCTCCCGAGCCTCTCGTATCGACGCGTCACCCAGCCCGACGATGGTGAACCCGGGCAGCCCGGGCGCCACGTCGACCTCGACCCGGATGACTCGCCCGTCGAGGGCGACGAGCGTTGCCGAGAGGAGGGTCGCCAGCACGCGGCGAACGCTACGAGTCGAGCCTTATCTTCGGCTTACCTGGGCGGGTTGGGTTCAGTAATTGGCGCTCGTCGCCGGCCAGGCAGCTCTGACGGCCTGGATGATGCTCCCGGCCTCCGAACCATCGGCGACGTTGTAGATGCGATACGGATTCCCCGGCCCCGTGCAGCCTGCGCCGCCCCCCACCTCGTACCAGAGCTGGGTCGAGTTGAGGAACCGCGGCTCGGCCCGTTGCCCATCCCCGATCCGGCGGGGGACGGCGTCCCCGGTCAGGTCGACGAGGAACACGTGGGACTTGGAGTCGGCGGTATATGCCGCGTAGGCGAGATACCGACCATCGGCCGAAATCGTCGGGTCGAACCACTCGACGCCAGAGATGAACTTCTGCGGCCCGCCCTCGGGCGTCCAGCGCCAGATGTCGCCACTCCTGGACCAGTACAGCGTCGGCGAGACGGGCGACCAGACGGCCATGTACGGCTCGTTCCCGCCTGCCCACTCGACGTGCGGCGGCACGATCGAGAGCTGGGTATCGCGGCCCTTGAAGATCACGAGGCTGTTGTTGCTCAGGATCGGCTGGTTGAGGACGTACAGGTAGGCGCCTGATGTCGTGTAGCGCCCGGGCACCGAGTCGGTTGGGCTGCCGCAGCGACCGAGATTCGTGTCCGGAAGCGTCGCCAGGGCGCGAGTTCGGCTGGCCGTCGACAGGAAGATCGTGTCCGAGCGGCTGCCGTCGGGGTCGACCTGCTTCCAGACGACGCGGTCGAGTGCGGGCCCGACAGTGATGAGCTCGGAACCCCAGCCCTTTGTCTTCGGCAGATGGAACCAGTGGTATCGCACCACCGGCAGGTCCACGACTGCATAGAGATCGCTGGCCTCATCGTCGACGATCACGACGTGATGCGGATCGATGAGCTGGACGATTCTCCCGTCCCCAGCTCCGAAGGTGCACACCGTCCGCGGATTGGCGACGTGTGCGTAATCGCGGAGGTTCAGCTCGTCGCCCTTGGCTGCCGCGAGCGAGACGAGCGCGACCGGGTCGGCCTGGCCGATTGAGCCTGAGCACGCGATCTGCATGTCGAAGCCCGCTCGAGGCGAGGCCGACAGGACGTCGAACGACCCCAGGATCTTCGGAGGAGTGACAGGCGGTGCGCTCGGCGGCGGCGCAGCAGGCGACGCGCCGGGAGAAGCGATGCTCGTCGAACCAGAGGCGCTTGGTGCAGGGGTCATACCGGCACTGGAAGTGGCCGACGCCGCGGGTGCGGCGGACGCCGCAGGTCCGGGCGTCACAGACGGGGCCGGCGAACAGGCAGCGAGCCACGCACTGAGCGCAACGCCGCTGAGCCGACGAATGAGCGCTCGCGGTCCGCCGGCGGAACCGATGTTGCGGCCCTTGATCACCCCCACCTCCACGCCCCTGAGACGGTGCGCGATGGCGCGCGTGACGCCGCGATTGGATCAGCGCGCTCGAGCAGCTCCCGCGCGGGCCGCCCCGGCCGGAGCACCCGCCGCGGCCGGCAGCTGCGGCGCGAAGGTCGCGTCGATGGCCTGCGCCAGCGCGACGATCTCCTTGCCGAGCGGCGAATCGGGCTTGGTGTGCGAGAACGGCGAGCCCGTGTTCTGTGCCGAGATCGCGGTCCGATACTCGTTCGTGACCTTCGTCTCGAACTCGCGCTTGAGCGCGCTCTCGGCCGCGCCGACGCTGATCCCCGTGAACGCGTTCGAGCGGTTGAGCACGAGCTTGAGCCGCTTCGGATCGAACCCGATCCGGCGCAGCGCCTCGAGCACCAGCCGCACGTTCTTCAGGCACGACAGGTCGGCGGTCATCACGATGTGGACCTCGTCGGCGTGGTCGAGGACCGAGAGCACGAGGTCGCCGAGGCGCTTGTCCACGTCGACGATCACGTAGTCGTACATCGTCCGGAGCATCGCCAGGACCCCGGCGAAGTTCTCCGGCTGGACGAGGTCCGCCTCCTCCGGGCTGGTCGGCGCGAGCAGCAGGTCGACGCCCGAGTCGTGCTTGACCACGACCGACTTGAGGAGCTCCGCATCGAGCTGCGGGGCGGTCATCAGGTCGGTGACGCTCTTGCGGTCGTTGCCGAGGTCGAGGAACACGCGGTGGTCCCCGAACTGGAGCACGGCATCGACGAGCGCGACCTTGCGATCGAGCGAGTTGTGGAGCGAGATCGCGGTGTTGATCGCGATCGTCGTCGCGCCCACGCCGCCCTTGGCGCCGTAGAACGCGATCATCTTGCCCATCGGCGGACGGGCGCGGGCCGCCCCGTCGGAGCCGGTGAACCGCGACAGCAGGCCGCGCATGCGCGCCAGCAGCTCGGCCTGATGGAACGGCTTGACGAGGTAGTCGTCGGCGCCGGCGCGCAGGCCGCGAACCTTCTGCTCGACCTCCTTCTCAGAGGTGAGCATGATGATCGGGACGTGGCTCTTGCCGCCCTCGTCGGCGCGGATCCGCTCGGCGACGCCGTAACCGTCGAGCTTGGGCAGGCTGACGTCGAGCAGGATCAGGCCTGGCTGCTCGGACGCCCAGAGCTTGAGCGCCTCGAGCCCGTCGCCCGCGACAGCGACCGTGTAACCCGCCTGCTTGAGCGTGTACTGCAGCAGGCGCTGGACGTTCGCCTCGTCGTCGACGACCAGGATCTTGGTCATGCCTACCCCCTCGAAGCTCGCGGCGCCGGATGGCTCACTCGGCGGAGCCGGACCCGAAGCCGCGCTTGATGTACCCCGTGACCGGCCCGACGAGCTGCGTGAACTCGGTCGGGATGACGAACTTGGTTGACGCGCTGGCGCCGAGCGCCTTGAGCGCCTCCAGATACTGCAGCGCCATCGTCTTGTCGTCGACACCCTTGGCTGCACTGAAGATCTGCTGCAATGCCTCGGAGAAGCCCTGGGCTCGCAGGATCGCGGCCTGGCGGTCGCCCTCGGCCTTGAGGATCTCCGCCTGCTTGGTGCCCTCGGCAACGTTGATCGCGGCCTGCCGGGTGCCCTCCGACTCGGTGATGACGGCGCGCCGGGTCCGCTCTGCCGAGAGCTGTCGGTTCATCGCGTCCTGGACATCGCGCGGCGGCGTGATCTCGCGGATCTCGACGGTCGTGACCTTGCCACCCCAGCGCTCGGTGATCTCGTCGAGCTTGATGCGCAGCGTCTCGTTGATCTGCTCTCGCTTCGACAGCACCTCATCGAGCGGGATGTCGCCGATCACGGCGCGCAGCGTCGTTGCCGAGATGCCGAGGAGCATGTCGCCCAGTCGCTGGGGCGCGAGGACGCTCGTGAGCGGGTCGGCGATGCGCCAGTAGACGAGGAAGTCGACATCGATCGGGGCGTTGTCCTTCGTGATCGTGCGCTGGCTCGGGATCTCGGTCAGCGTCTCTCGAAGGTCGACCTTGATCGGGCGGTCGACGATCGGGATCAGGAAGTTGAGTCCCGGGTTGCGAACCATCGAAGGGTCGGTGCGGCCGAGCCGGAAGACCACCATCCGCTCGTACTGCTGCACGACGCGAATCGACAGATAGACGATGACCAGCAGCACGACCACCAGGAAGGCGACGACTGCCAGGACGACGGCGAGATCCACGCTTACCTCCGATCCGCGGCCGCGGAGCCCGCGGTCACGTGCCCTTCGATGATGACGCGTCCGGCTCGACCGTGAGCGTCAATCCCTCCACCTTGATGACGCGGATCGGGGTTCCCCGTTCCAGCGTTGCCCCCGATGCCGTTCGCGCGCTCCACTCCTCGCCATTCGCGATGACCGAGCCGAGCGGGGCCAGGGGCGAGCGAACCTGGCCGACGGCGCCCGGCGCGACGCCCAGGCCGGAGGCAACGACGACACCGACGCGTCGCGAGCGGATGACGCCGAACACGACCAGGGCCACCAGCGCCGCGGCGGTTGCGCTGATGACCGCGATCACCGATGGCGCGACGCGGATGAGCGGCTCGAAGGGGTCGGTCGGGCCCGTGAACAGGGCAGACAGCCCGAGCGCAAGGCAGACCACTCCCCCGAATCCGAGCAGGCCGTGGCTGGTGACGGTCAGCTCGAGCCCGAACAGGACCATGCCGAACAGGATCAGCAGCAGCCCGCCCACGTTCAGCGGCAGCGTCCCGAGGCCGATCAGGGCGAGCAGGATCATCAGGGTCCCCAGGATCCCGGTGACGAAGTTCGGGCTGTACAGCTCGGCCAGCAGGCCGATCGAGCCGGTCGAGAAGAGCAGCGCGACGATGGTCGGATCGGCCAGCAGGCGGATGAACGCCAGGAACGGGTTCATCGCCTGCTCGGTGACGGTCGCGCCGTTCAGGTCGAGCGTCACCTCGCCGGCGCTGGTCTTGACCGTCTTGCCGTTGGCGAAGCCGATGACCTCGTCGATCGTCGCCGCTTCGCCGTCGACCGCGCCCACCTGGACTGCCTCGCTGACCGGCGACGACTTGGCGTCGCGGACGGCGGAAACCGCCCAGTCGACGTTGCGGCCGCGCTCCTGAGCGATCGCGGTGATCTTGGCGATGGCATCGTTCAGCACCTTCTGACCGAGGGTGCCCTCGATGTCCGTGCCCTCGCTGCTGATCGGCGAGGCCGCTCCGATGCTCGTGCCGGGCGCCATGAGCGCGATGTTCGATGCGAGCGTGATGAACGTGCCGGCGCTCGCGGCGAAGCCGCCAGCCGGCGCAACCCAGACGATGATCGGGATCTTCGCCTCGAGCAGCGTGCCGACGATGTCGTTGGTCGAGGTCAGCGCGCCACCCGGCGTGTTGAGCTTGATCACGACGGCCTCGGCGCCCCGCTGCTCCGCGACCTCGATGTTGTCGGCGAGGTACTTGGCCATCCCGTCGTCGACCACGCCGGTCGTCGGCAGGACAACGATCTCCGGACCCGCGGCGCGCGCACCGGCGGCGAGCAGCAGCCAGCCGCTCGCGATCAACGCCAGCGACAGTCGCAGTCGCCCTCGGCGTCCCCTCGGCCGCCCCCCAGTGGACACGGTTTTCACCAACTCAACGTCGAGTATTGCACCGCTGCGGCGACGGGCCGTCCGGGCTCCCGTGCCGTTGCGGGTTGCCTCAGGCGGGCACGCCCTCGAGGTGGCCGAAGGCGAGCGCGCTCCAGGTTTCCATCCTGTCGAGGACGCCCGCGACGTCCTTTGGGTCGGCAAAGGCGCCGCTCAGCTTGTCGGTCTCGCGAATCGCCACGGGCCGGGCCCGCGCATCGGCGACGTAGACCGCGCCAACGTGCACGCTGCCGACGTCGGTCGTGTCGTCGTTGAT
>Ga0070699_100005329_pt1 | contig 11278 bp, 8 predicted proteins | sample KBSK1503metaG_FD_65473 | JGI IMG/M metagenome (GOLD analysis project Ga0070699, IMG submission 65473) | Corn, switchgrass and miscanthus rhizosphere microbial communities from Kellogg Biological Station, Michigan, USA - KBS K1-50-3 metaG | ecosystem: Host-associated > Plants > Roots >...
CGGGCTGGATCTCTCGCGCCCGGGCGTGCTCCGCGGCATCAGCGATCTCACGCTCCCGGCGCTCCTGCGCCAGCTCGAAAACGACTCGATTCAGCTGCATCATCTGGCCTCACCTCCCTTCACTCAGTCGTCGTCGGCCTCTTCCTCGACGTCCTCGTCGAGGGAGCGGCCCGTGTAGGTCATGAACACGTTGTGCATCGTCGGGGCCTCGCCGTGGCGGTCCGCGACGAGGCGCTTCAGCACCTCGGGCGAGCCGTGGGCGACGACCTTGCCGTCGTTGAGGACGACGATGTCGTCGCACAGCCGCTCGGCCTCATCGAGGTCGTGCGTGGTCAGCACGATCGACGCGTCGTGACTGCGCCGGATGTCCTCGATGAACGTCTGCACGTCGAGCTTCGAGCGCGGGTCGAGACCCGTGGTCGGCTCGTCGAGCAGGAGCAGCGACGGGCTGGTCAGCAGGGCTCGCGCGATCGCGACCTTCTGCTGCATGCCCCGGCTCATCTGCTCCACCGGCCGGCCAAGACGCTTCTCGGCAATGCCGAGGCGCTCGGTGATCAGCACGGTGTTCCGACGGGCATCCTTCGCGTCGATCCCGTAGAGCCTGGCTGCGAACAGCAGGTTCTCCATCGGGCTCAGCTTCTTGAAGAAGGCGGCGTCCACGCTCACCCTGTTGATGAGCCGCTTGACGGCCATCTCCTCGCGCTGGATGTCGTGACCGAACACCTCGACCCGGCCTTCGTCGAGCGTGAGCAGGCCCGAAACGAGCCTGATCAGCGTCGACTTGCCCGAGCCGTTCGCGCCCAGGATCCCGATCGTGCCGCCGCGCTCCAGCCGGAGCGAGACGTCGTTGATCGCGATCACGGGTCGCTTCTGGCGCCCCACGTTGAAGCGCTTGGTGACTCGATCGACGAGCAGCGCGGGCACGCTCCGCGCACCGCCACCTGGGCCGCCGCTGCGGTTCGGTGCGATCCCCGGGACGGGCAGTCGCGCTGGATCGAACGATCGGTCCTGCGCCGTCTTCGGTTGCTGGAGCGTTGTGCTCGTCATCGGTCGTTTCCCTTGGTTGCGAGGTCGTGGCCACATGAGAAAGCCGCTTGCCGACCCGGCGGTTGCGGGGTGGCTCGCGGCTCGTCGATCGGTCCCGTGTGCAGCCCGGGACAAACGAAAAACCGTGGGCCCGATCCGGCCCACGGTTCGTGGTTCCTGCGTGTTGAGCGGCCTTGCCGCCCGTCCGCTACCTCGAGGTGGGCACAGATCTCCCGCGTCCGGCGGCGCCAAAAGGCGCGACCAGTCGCCTGGTGAGCATGAAGCTCGTCATTCCACAAACCTCCGGTAACGGGGACCGGGCCACTCGGCGCCGGCCGGCGGAGTCTAGGGTCCGGCGCTGGCGCGTGTCAAACCAATCTCGGCGCGACCCGGCTAGGCTCGCCGGCGTGCCCGCCGACACCCCGCCAGCCGTCGCAGACGCGCCATCCCTCGTCGCCCTGATCGCCCAGGGCGTGCTCGACGCCGAGCTCGGCGCCCTCGTCTGGCTGCTCGTCGAGGGCCGGATCCCACTCGTCGTCGCAGCGCCGCCCGGCAGGGTCGGCGCCGGCGGGCAGCTGCTGGCCGGCGCGCTGGCTTCGGTCCATGCCGACGAGGCGGTCGACACCCTGGTCGCGCCGCTGACCGCGGCGGGCGCGAGCAGCCTGATCCGCGGCCGGAGGGCAGGTGGAGTCGTCGAGGCAGGCTCGCTGGCCGAGGTTCGGGAGCGGCTGGGCGCCGGACCGTTGCCCCTCACTCCGGACCAGCTGACGTTCCTGGGCTGCGTCCTGGTCCTCGGGGAATCGCCCGGCGCCCGGCGCGGACGGCTGCGCGTCACCGCAGCCCACTACGTCCGCCCGCTCGCCCGCGACGCCCACGGCCATCCGCAGCGCCTCGATCCAGCGGTGCTCGCGACGTGGGACGAGCGCCTCGGCAAGTACGAGCACTTCGCGTGGGGCGTGCTGCCCGAGATCGCCGCGCGACTCGGGCGCCGAGCCGGCGACCTCGAGGCCGACCTCCATCATCGGCGCGACGACCTCGCCGGGCTCGCCAAGGCCGGGGTCACGAAGCTCGACGAGGTCCAACGGCTCGTCGCCGGGTACCGCGTCCGGTACGGCGGCGCGCACGGCGCGGCTGGCGATCTCGACGCCGCGCACGGGCATGGGCACGAAGAGGGCCCGGACCACCGACCGCACTGAACCGGGCGCTGCTAGCCTCCAATCAAATCGACGCTGCCGGGGCGAGGAGTGGGTTCGTGAGCTGGGTGCCGTGGCTGCTGTTCCTGCACATCTTTGGGGCGATCGTCGCGTTCGGACCAGGATTCGCGTTTTCGTTCTTTGGTGCCGCGGCCGGTCGAGAGCCGCAGCATGCGAACTTCACGCTCCGAACGTCGCGCCTCGTCGCGACCCGCCTCGTGGAGCCGTTGGCCATCCTGCAGGGGGTCACCGGGGTCGGCCTGATCCTCGTCGAAGGTATTGACCTCCTGGCCGCGAAGTGGTTGCTGGTCGCCATCGTGTTGTACGTCGCCGCCCTGTACATCTCGTTCGGGCTGAACATGCCCAACCTGCGGCGGCTGATCGAGCTCACATCGGCACCCCCGGGCCCCGACGGTCCGCCACCGGAACTGGCTGCGAGGGCGGCGCGATCCCGCCAGTACGGCATGGCGATGGGCGCCCTCGTGGCGGTCATCGCGTTCCTCATGGTCGTCAAGCCGTTCTGAGCAGCGGGTGAGACGGCCGCGGGGCGCGCGGCAAGGCCCTCGCCCCGCCGGCACGGGATAATGGCGACGTGCCCGAAGTCTCGACCTCCGTCTCCGACCTCCTCTCGCGCCTGAGCGGCATCGTCGACTGGCACGAGGGCCGGTTCGTCATCGACGACATCGCGCGGCTCCGCGCTGACGGGATCCGCGACCTCGCCTGGACGGCGGCGTTCGGGGAGGACCCGGCGGCCGTCGACGCCGCCCAGTGGATCGTCTGGGAGGCGGCCCAGGAGCTCGGTGCGCGTTCGGCGAGCATCCACGAGCTGTACATGGCCCGCGCCCGCGGCGAGGTCTCGGGCTTCACCGTGCCCGCGATCAACATCCGCGCCCAGACCTTCGACATGGCCAGGATCGCGTTCGAGACGGCCCAGACCGAGGACGTCGGGGCGTTGATCCTCGAGCTCGCGCGGAGCGAGCAGACGTACACCTACCAGCGCCCGATCGACTACGCGACCGCGGTCCTCGCCGGCGCCATCGCCGCGCACTGGCAGGGCCCGGTGTTCCTCCAGGGCGACCACTACCAGTTCAACGCCAAGAAGTACGCGGCCGACGCCGAGTCCATGACCGAGGAGATCCGGCGCGCGTGCAGGCTCGCCATCGAGGCCGGCTACCGGAACATCGACATCGACGCCTCGACGCTCGTCGACCTGTCGCTCGACGGCGCCGACGCCCAGCAGCGGGCGAACTACGAGCGCACCGCCGAGATCGCGACGCTGATCCGCTCGCTCGAGGCCGACGGCGTGACCGTGAGCATCGGCGGCGAGATCGGCGAGGTCGGCAAGGAGAACTCGACCGAGGCCGAGCTGCGCGCGTACCTCGATGGCCTGAAGGTCGAGCTCGCGGGCTCGTCCGCGGCCGGGGGGAACGGCGTGGCGATCTCGAAGGTCAGCGTCCAGACCGGTACGTCGCACGGAGGGACGGTGAACCCGGACGGCACGGTCGCGGCCGTGGCCGTCGATTTCGGCGTCCACCAGCGGCTGGGCGTCGTGGCGCGCGAGGAGTACGGCCTCGCCGGGACCGTCCAGCACGGCGCGTCGACGCTGCCCGACGAGGACTTCCATCGCTTCCGTGAGGTCGAGGTCGCGGAGATCCACCTCGCCACCGGGTTCCAGAACCTGCTGTACGAGCACCCCGCGTTCCCGCGGTCGCTGCACAAGGAGATCGAGGCGTGGTGCTTCGGCAACGCCCTCGACGAGCGCAAGGCCGACCAGACCGATCAGCAGTTCGTGTACACGACGCGGAAGAAGGCGCTCGGGCCGTTCAAGCGCCAGCTGTGGGACCTCGAGACGAAGGACGAGATCCTGGTCGCCCAGGCGAACAAGATCCGGTTCCTCATGCACGAGCTCGGCGTCGAGGGCTCGCGCGCGATGGTCGACCGGTACGTCGCGCCGGTGGAGTGGCACCGGCCCGTGCCCGCCGCGCTGTCGGAGGCGCTGCTCGCCCGCGCCTGACCCTGCGAAAAGAGCGCATCGGCCGCGATCAAGCGGTGGGCACGCCGGTCGTCAGAACGCCATTCGCCCGAAGCCATTCGCCCGAAGCCACTAGGCCCGCCCCTGATCAGCTGGTGTTCATTTTCAGGCCAGGCCGGGGCACAAGGCTCGCGTGACAGGCCTGCTCCCGCCCGAACGGCGTGCTTGTCCAACTCGTCGCACATGCCGTGTGCGCCAGGGACTGACGAGGCAGGGGTCGGCGGAGCTAACGTGCCTCGACGGCAAGAAATGAACACTGCGTGATCAGGGCGGGGAGCAGCCCATCGAGGCGTCCACCTCGACGGGGGCCTCGCCGGGCATCGCTTGGCCACGAATCCCGCGATCCTGCGGCCGATCGGTCGCGATATTCGTCGGCGCGCGAGCGATTCGCCCTTGATTCCGATTCGGGCCGCTCCTATGCTCCGTCGCGCGCTCGGGTGGAAGGGCCCGAACGATCTGCCCAGGTCTCGGTGTTCCCCGAAGAGGTCCGGCTCGCGAACCCGGTCGCACCATGTTCGCGGTGGTAGAGGGAGGCAACCGTGTCGGGTCCATCCACGAATTCGGACGTCGCCGCACGCGACGACGCCCACCTGCGGTCGCTCGGGATCAAACCGGAGCTGCAGCGAACCTTGGGGTTCCTATCGAACTTCGCGGTCGCGTTCAGCTACATCTCGGTTTCGACCGGCACCTTCACCCTCATGTACCTGGGGATGCAGGTCGGCGGGCCCGCATTCTTCTGGTCGTGGCCGATCGTTGTGCTCGGACAGACCTTCGTCGCCCTCAACTTCGCCGAGCTGGCGAGCCACTTTCCGGTCGCCGGGTCCATCTACCAGTGGTCGAAGCGGCTCACCAACAAGACCCTCGGCTGGTTCACCGGCTGGTTCTATTTCTGGGCGGGTCTGCTGACCGTGACGGCGGTCGCGGCTACTGTGCCGCTCGTCCTGTCGTCGATCTTCGGCTTCAAGCTGTCCGACCCGAGTCCCGTTCCGGGGTTGAACAACCTGATCTTCTGGGGCCTCGTGTCGCTGGTAACGAGCACGGTCATCAACGTCATCGGCGTTCGGGTCCTGTCGCTCGTCAACAACCTCGGCGTCGCCGCCGAGATCCTCGGCATGGTCGTCTTCGCCGTGATCCTGCTCATCGTGGGTCGGCACCAGGACTTCTCGGTCCTGACCCAGACGGCGAGCGTGGAGACCCCGGAAACGGGCGGCTACCTGCCGGTCTTCGCGATCGCGATGTTCATGAGCCTGTTCGTCATCTACGGCTTCGACACGGCCGGCACGTTCGGCGAGGAGACGATCGACGCGGGCCGGCAGGCGCCGCGCGGCATCCTCTCGGCGATCTGGGTGTCCGGCGCGATCGGGGCGATCTTCCTGCTCGCCATCATCCTGGCGACACCGGATCTCGAGGCGTCGAAGACCGACTTCTCGCCGATTGCGACGTCGATCCAGGCCGGCCTCGGCTCGACCTGGGGCAACGTCTACCTGTATGTGCTCCTCGTCGCCATCTACGTCTGCGTCACGGCCATTCAGGGCGCCACGGCGCGATTGCTGTTCTCGATGGGCCGCGACGGTCGGTTCCCGGGTGGCAGCCTGTGGGGCTCGGTGAATCACACGTTCAAGACACCGTTCAACGCCTCGGTGGCTGTGGGCGTCCTCGCAGCCATCCCGTTCTTCTTCACCGATAGCCCGGCGCTGCTGGCGGCCGGTGCGACGGGCCTGATCTACCTCAGCTACTTCATGGCGAACCTGGGCGTTTTCGCGGCACGACGCAAAGGCTGGCCGCACAAGGGCGCCTGGTTCAGCCTCGGCAGCTGGGGGATGATCATCAACCTCGCTGCGCTGGTCTACGGCGGCGTGATGGTGATCAACTTCGCCCTCTGGAAGAACCCGATCTTCGGGAACTTCGGGACCGCGTTGCGCGACAACACGAACCCGTCGCTGACGCTCCTCACATCGGGCGGGAAACCGATCTCATTCCTTCCGGACTTCCCATTCTTCGAGGCAACGGTCGGCCTGATCCTGATCGGCGGGGCGATCTACTACTTCGCCACGGGCCAGGGTCGCAAGGTCGATACGGTCGAGGCCGACGCGCTCACCGGCGAGGCTGTCATCGCGTAATCGTTTCCGGCCAAGCACGGAAGCGGCCGCTCGACCATGGCGTCACCGGCCGCTGAGGAGGAGCTACGGGGCGCGCTGCGTGATGACCTCACCGGCGCGCTCCGCCGCTTGCCCGAGCTCGCCGTCGGCGAGCTGACCTTCGTCCCCCTTTCCGGCGGCATCACCAATCGCAACTTCCTGGTGACCGGCGCCGCGGACGGCGCGAAGTACGTCATGCGCCTCGCCGGCAACGACACCCACCTGCTCGGCATCAGCCGGGAGGTCGAGCACGCCGCGACCGTCGCCGCGGCGGGCGTCGGCGTCGGCCCGGAGGTGCTTGCCTTCGTCCGGCCCGAGGGCTACCTCGTGACGCGGTTCATCGAGGGCCGGCCCATTCCCGAGCCTGAGATGCGCACGCCGGAGCGGCTCCGAGCCGTGGGCGAGACGCTACGGCGGATCCACGACGGTCCCGCCATCCCGGGACTGTTCGTCCCGTTCCGGATCGTCGAGGCGTATCGCGCCCTCGCGCTCTCGCGCGGGGTGCCGATCCCGCCCGAATACGACCTCGCCCAGACCATCGCCCGTCGGATCGAGCTGGCGTTCCTGACCGCGCCGGTCGAGCTGCGGCCGTGCCACAACGACCTGTTGAATGCGAACTTCATCGACGACGGGTCGCGCATCCGGATCGTCGACTGGGAGTACGCGGGCATGGGCGACCCCTACTTCGACCTGGGCAACTTCTCGATCAACCACGAGCTCGAGCCCGATCAGGACAGGGTCCTGCTCGGGGCCTATGCCGGCGCGGTCCGGCCCGCCGAGCTGGCGCGGATCACCCTGATGCGCGTCGTCTCCGACTTCCGCGAGGCGATGTGGGGTGTCCTCCAGCAGGGCATCTCGACGCTGGACGTCGACTTCGTCGCCTACGCCGGCGACCACTTCGACCGACTGCTCGACGTCGCCTCGCGCCCCGCGTTCGAGCGCGCGCTGAACCAGGCGGCCGGCACCGACTGACCCGACCCGCCATCATCGAGCGGATGGCTGAGCAGGCGCGCGTCGTCGTCATCGGCGGCGGGATCACGGGTGTGAGCGTCGCCTATCACCTCGCCGAGCAGGGCTGGACCGACGTGCTCCTGGTCGAGAAGGCGGGCCTGACCGCCGGTGCCACGTCCCAGGCGGCCGGCCTCGTGACGGCGTTCAACCCGTCGTCGACGATGCTCGCCTGGCGGCGCTACTCGATCGAGCTGTACGGGCGCCTCGGCGTGTTTTCGGCGGTCGGCTCGGTCCGGCTGGCGTCGTCGCCCGAGCAGCTGAAGGAGCTGGAGCGAACGGCGAGTCGCGCGCGCGGCGTGGGCCTCGACGTCGACGTCATCTCCGCCGCCGAGGCGTGCCGACTGCTGCCCGCGATCTCGCCGGAAGCGCTGTACGGCGCGGTCTACCTGCCGGGCGACGGCTACCTCGATCCGCACGGCGCCACGCATGGGCTCGCGGCTGCCGCGCGGTCGAAGGGCGTGCGAATACGAACCAACACCCGCGTGACCGGCTTCGAGCTGGGGTCGCGGCGCGAGATCCGGCGGGTGCTCGTCGACGGCGGCGAGCCGATCGACACGGAGCTCGTCGTCAATGCCGCCGGGCTGTGGGCGCCGCGCGTCGCCGAGATGGTCGACGCGTTCATCCCGTCCACCCCGGTCGACCATCAGCACGTCGCGCTCAAGGCCGTGCCGGGGCACGAGTTGCCGGCCGAGATGCCCGCCTGGCGCGACCCGGACAACCTCGTGTACGGCAAGGCCGAGCACGGCGGGATGCTGTTCGGCGGCTACGAGGCGGACCCGCCCGCCCGCTGGCTCGATGGCGCGCCGTGGGACCACGCCGCGACCGCCATGGCGCCCGACTGGAACCGCTTCCAGCCGCTCATGGAGGGCGCCATCCGCCGCTTCCCGTTCCTCGCCGACGCCGAGGCGGTCCGGCTGGTCTGCCATCCCGACGCGATGACACCGGACGCAAACCCGCTGGTCGGGCCGATGCCCGGCGTGCCCGGCTTCTGGGTCGCCGCGGGGCTGTCGCTGAACGGCTTCGGTGGTGGCGGCGGGATCGGGCGGGCTGTCGCTGCCTGGATCACGACCGGCGATCCCGGTGTGGACATCGCGCCGTACCGAGCCTGGCGGTTCGCCGACACTTACCGCGACCGCCAGTTCGCCGCGGCACTCGCGCGCGAGACCTACGCCGACTACTACCGGCTCCGGTTCCCGTACGACGCAGACGTGGCCGGCCGGCCACGCCGCCTGTCGGCGCTCAACGAGCGACTGGAGAAGGCCGGCGCGGTCTTCGGGACGAAGGCCGGCTGGGAGCGCGCGGACCTCCACCGGCCGGGCGAGCCATGGTCGCGATCGGGGCGGCTGCCACGGGAGCGAGGGTGGGCACGGCCGGACTGGTTCGAGCGGGTGGGGGAGGAGCACCGGGCGGTCCGCGAGCGGGCCGGGCTCATCGACCTGACGTCGTTCGGCAAGATCGAGGTCTCCGGTCCCGGGGCGCTCGCGCTCCTCCAGCGGGCCGCGACGAACGACGTCGATCGACCGGTCGGGTCGGCGGTCTACACGCAGTTCCTCGACCCGACCGGCGGGGTCGTCGCCGACGTCACCGCGACCCGCCTGGCCGACGATCGATTTCGCGTCCTCACCGGCGCCGGCTACCTCGCCGCGGACCTCGGTTGGCTGGTCGCCCGCGCCGCCGACGATCCGCCCATCGACGACGTCGACGTCCGCGACGCGACCGACGACTGGACGATCGTCGGGCTGTGGGGCCCGCGCGCCCGCGACGTGCTCGGCGCGATGACGAGCGACGCCGTCGATGACGCGGCGCTGCCCGTGCGCCAGGCTCGAACGATCCGGGTCGGTGTCGTGACGGTGCTGGCAACCCGCCTCAGCTACGCGGGCGAGCTCGGTTGGGAGCTCACGATCGAGCCAGGGCAGGCCGTCGCGGTCTGGGATGCGCTGGTTGCCGCGGGCCGGCCGCACGGCGTCGAACCGATCGGCTACCGCGCGCTGGAGTCGCTGCGCCTCGAGAAGGGCTACCGCTATTTCGGGGCGGAGCTGACGCCGCGCGAAACCCCGTTCGACGCCGGGCTGGACCGTTTCGTCCGCCTCGAGGTGGGCGACTTCGTCGGTCGCGAGGCGTTGCTCGCTCGACGCGCGACGGAGCCCGGCGGCCCATCGCGCCGCCTCCGGACCGTCGTCATCGGTGGCTCGGACTGGCTGCCCGTCTACGGCGGCGAGGCGGTGCGCGTCGACGGCGACGTGGTCGGGCGGCTGCGCAGCGCCGCCTTCGGCTTCACGGTCGGGAGGACGGTCGGAACCACCTACCTGCCGGCGGCAATACCCGAGGGCGCCGAGGTCGCGGTCGATGTCTTTGCCGATCGGGTTGCGGGGGTTGTCGCTGCGGACGTCCTCGTCGACCCCAGCGGCGCGAGAATGCGCGCATGACCGAAGACTTCGACATCGAGTCGATGCTGGTGCACGCCGGCGTCGAGCGCGAGCCGGGGGCGCCCCTCGCGCCGCCGATCGTGGCGACGAGCGCGTACATCTCCGCGGGGCCGCCGGTGGCCGCGCGCGCATATGGCCGCGACGGCAACCCGACGTGGACCGCCCTGGAGGAGGGCCTCGGGCAGCTCGAGGCAGCGACGGCGACGATCTTCGCTTCGGGGCAGGCCGCCGCGATGGCGCTGATGCTGTCGCTCGCTTCTGACCGGTCGCGGATCATCCTGCCCAACGACGGCTACTACAACATCGGCCGTCTCGCAGACCGGCTGAGCCCGTTCGGGACCACGCCGGTCCGGGTCGACATGCTCGACCTGGATGCCGTGCGGCGGGAGCTGGCCGCCGGTCCCGCGATCCTGTGGGGCGAGACGCCGTCGAACCCGTTGCTCAACGTGGCCGACATCGCGGCGCTCGCCGACCTGGCCGGCGCGGCCGCTGCGCCGCTCGTCGTCGACAACACGGTCGCGACCGGCGTCCTCCAGCGGCCGCTCGACCTCGGGGCGACGGCGACGCTGACCTCGCTGACGAAGGGCACGTCGGGCCACGCCGACCTGCTCCTCGGGTCCATCGCGACCCGCGACGAGGCCATCGTGACCTCGCTGCGGGAGTGGCGCACGCTCGCCGGCGGAATCGCTGGTCCGTTCGAGGCCTGGCTGGCGCTGCGCGGCCTGAAGACGCTCCCGCTGCGCATCGTGCGGCAATCGGAGAACGCGCTGGCGATCGCGCGGCACCTCGCCGGCCACCCGCGTGTCCGAGCCGTCCATTACCCGGGGACCGAGCCTGCCACCCTCGACCTCGCCCGGCGCCAGATGCCGTCCGGCTTCGGCCCGCTCCTGTCATTCGAGCTTGACGGCACGGCGGACGACGCCGACGCGGCCGTCGCGGCCGCCCGGCTCATCGCGCCGGCGACCAGCTTCGGCGGGGTCGAGTCGACCTGGGAGCGCCGGGCACGCTGGGCCTCCGAGAAGAGCGCCCCGCCGTCGCTCATCCGCATGTCGGCCGGCATCGAGTCGATCGGCGACCTGCTCGCCGACATCGACCGCAGCCTCGGCGGCTGAGGGGCGAAGCTAGCCTCCGACGGCCTCCGCGAGCAGGTCGTCGAAGTCATCGCGTCGGAACGCGGCCGATGCGCGCCCCCAGCGCTCCTCGGCCCAGCCCCAGAAGTCGTAGTCGATCGAGGAGATCGCCGCCTGGATCGCGGCCCACAGGGTCCAGCCGACGTCAGACATGATCATCTGCAGCCGCATCCGGGCAACGAGGGCGGGGGTCGCCTCGCCGAAGTACGCCGCGCACAGCTCCTCCTGGCGCCCGGCGTCGAAGCCGAGCTCCTGGGCGGTGTTCCCGAGCTCGAACGTCGGGTCGTTGTTGCCGCTGTACTCGTAGTCGACGATCCACAGC
>Ga0070699_100005332_pt1 | contig 11274 bp, 10 predicted proteins | sample KBSK1503metaG_FD_65473 | JGI IMG/M metagenome (GOLD analysis project Ga0070699, IMG submission 65473) | Corn, switchgrass and miscanthus rhizosphere microbial communities from Kellogg Biological Station, Michigan, USA - KBS K1-50-3 metaG | ecosystem: Host-associated > Plants > Roots >...
GAGAATCGTGGTCGGGACTTCCCGGATGTACTTCTGAGGGTGAACCCGGATAGCGTCCCGAAAAGCTTGGCTTTTCCGCGTGTTGGGCCCCACGCGGAACGGCGGCGAGCCTACGCGCGCGCGGCGACGGCGGCCTTCTCCTTGAGCTGCTCGTAGACCACCAGGGGAACCCGCGGGGTGCCGGGCGGGTTGGCGCGGCCGCTCTGCGGCCCGTGATAGTCCGATCCGCCGGTGGCAACGAGGTCGAGCCGGGCGCACAGCTCGGCATAGCGTCGGGTCTGCTCCGCCGAGTGCTCCGGGTAGTACGTCTCGATGCCGAGCAGACCCGCCTCGACCAGCTCCGGGATCGTCTCGTCCCTGTCCGCGAGTCCGGGGTGGGCGAGCACGGGCACCCCGCGGGCTCTCCGGATGATCCGCACCGCCTCCACCGGCCCGAGCCGCGTGCGCGGCACGTTGGCGGGGCCGCCCGCGCGCAGGTACTTGTCGAACGCCTCCCGCACCGATTTGACGTAGCCGCGGTTCACCATGACTTGCGCGACGTGCGGGCGTCCCGCCGAGCCTTCCTTGGCGATGGCGAACACCTCGGCGGGCTCGATCGGCATACCGAGCCCCGCGAGCCGGGCTGCGATCCGATGGACGCGGGCTCGGCGCTCCTCGCGCTGCGCCCGGAGGAACTCCTGGAACCACGCGGCCGCCGTGTCGACGAAGTAGCCGAGCACGTGGATCTCGGCCCCCTCCACGTCGCAGTTGATCTCGAGCCCCGGCACGATCTCGAGCTTCGGGTGGAGCACGGCCTCCGCGGAGGCCTCCGCCAGCCCCTCGGTCGAGTCGTGGTCCGTCACCGCCAGCACGCGCACCCCGTGCCTGGCGGCGAGCCGGACCAGTTCGCGGGGGGTCAGCGCTCCGTCGGAGGCCGTCGTGTGCGAGTGGAGGTCAACCCCGCCGGCGGTGAGCATTAGCCTCGGACTCCGATCGGGACGGTTTCGGTGGTCGTTACTATCGCCTCATCATTGGCGACGCCGCTTCGCTGATCGCGAATTCCCGGCTCGCCTCGCCTCCGGCTGCGGCTCGCACCGCCATGCCGCGGAGCTTGCGATAGGGAACGCTCGGCAGCGCCTCGCACCGTTATCTCAGGTCGAGCAGATAGGCGAGCAGGGTGCGCACGCCGAAACCGGTGGCGCCCTTGGGGCCGAGCGGGAGATCCTTGTCGCTGAACGCCGGGCCCGCGATGTCGAGGTGGACCCACGGGACGTCGCCCACGAACTCCTTCATGAAGATGGCGGCGTTGATCGCGCCGCCGCCCCGCGGCCCGACGTTGTTGATGTCGGCGACGTCGCTCTTGAGCCCGTCCCGGTACTCATCGATGATCGGGAGCTGCCAGACGCGCTCGCCTACGAGGTCGGCGGCGGCCTTGACGCGATCGGCCAGCGGCTGGTTGGTGGCGAGGAGCCCGGCGCAGAGCGAGCCGAGCGCGACCACGCAGGCCCCCGTCAGCGTGGCCAGATCCACGATCTCGTCCGGCTTGACGCGCGTGGCCGTATAGGCGAGCGCGTCCGCCAGCGTGAGCCGCCCTTCGGCGTCGGTGTTGCCGATCTCGATTGTCACGCCGTTCATCGCCCGCACGATGTCGCCCGGGCGCTGCGCCTTGCCCGACACCATGTTCTCGGTGGCCGCGACGACCGCGTGCACTTCGACGGGCGGCCGCAGCAGGGGCAGCGCCCGCATGACCGCCAGCACGGCGGCGGCGCCCGCCATGTCGTTCTTCATGCGGAGCATCCCGTCCGCCGGCTTGAGATCGAGCCCGCCCGAGTCGAACGTGACACCCTTGCCGATGATCGCGACCTTCCGCCGGGCCCGCCCCTTCGGGTAGTAGGTCATGTGGATGAACTTCGGCGGCTGATCGCTTCCGGCGGCGACGCCGAGGAAGGCCCCCATCCCCAGCTTCTCGCACTCGGCCCGCTCGTAGACCCGCAGCTTGAGCCGGCCCTCGCGGGCGATCTGGGCCGCCGTCTTGGCCAGGTAGGTCGGGGTGACCTCGTTGGCGGGGGCGTTGACGAGGTCTCGCGCGAGGGCGGTCGCCTCGGCGAAGGTCTTGCCGATGTGGATCGCCTCTTTCAGCTCGGCACCGCGGCGCGCGTCGGGCTCGACGAGCCGCAACTCCTCCACGCCCTTCTCGGGTTTCTCCCTCTTGTACCGATCGAAGGTATACGTACCGAGGAGAGCCCCGCCGACTACGGCCCGCGCCCGCTGGCCGACGGGGAGGGTGTCACCGAGAACCTCGATCGAAACGATTCGGCCGCCGAGGTCGCGCGCCCGGCGGACACCCGCCGCGGCGGCCCGCCGGATGGTCTCCGGCGTGAGCTGCCCCCGCGCGCCGAGCCCGACCACTACCAGCCGCTTGGCGGCCACGCGGCCGTCCCCATAAAGGTGGGTGAGCTGACCCGTCTTGCCTTGGAACTTCTCCGCCTCGAGCACCTCGCCGAGGCGGCCGCCGAGCGCACGGTCGAGTCGCTGGAGCGGTTCCGGAAGCCGCTTCTCGTCCGCGTAGGTGCCGACGATCAGCACGTCGCCGTCGGCCGCCCCGAGCGGCTTCGCGAGCAGGGACACTTTCATCCGCTCCCTCCCTGACAAACGGCGACGGCCCGGCGGATCATGTCCACGAGGCCGTCCGTGGTGTCGAATCGCTCGACGTCGACGATCGGGATCCACCGCGCTTCGGCCGCGTCGCTCCCGGCGCGGATCGCTCCACTCTCCGGACGCGCCGCGTAATCGACCAAGACGTAATGATACCGAACGCCCCCCGCCTCGTCGCGGATGATCCGGTCCACCACCCCCGCCACGCCGAGGAGTCGCACCGCGATCCCGCACTCCTCGAGCACCTCTCGCCGCGCCGCCTCCGCGGTCGTCTCACCGAGGTCGACGAGCCCGCCCGGGATGCTCCACTTGCCCGCCGCCGGGCGGCCGCCCCTCCGGACGAGGAGGACGCGGTCGCCGTCGAGCACGACGGCGCCCACGCCGACCCGGGGGTGGTCAGGATATTCGCGAGAGGTCGGAGGCGATCCGGCCGCGCTCATTCCACTCGGCGGTGCCGTATTTTTCACGTACGAGCCGGTCGACGAGCTCCTGCTCCGGGCGCGTGAGGCTCCCCGGCCCGAGCTCGACCCCGTGCGCCTTGGTGAACCCCTCGGCCAGCGCCGCGGCCGTTTCGTCGAAGTTCGGGCGCCGGCCGACCGCCCGCTCGATCGTGGTCATGCCCGCGAGGGGATCGCCCTCGCCGGGGAAGAGCGCGCGGACGCGCTCGGCATCGGCCCCGAGCATCACCGAGCCGTGCTGCAGGAACCCGGCGGAGCGGCGCCGCTGGGCGCTGCCGACGAGCTTCTTGCCGGCGACCTCGATCTCGTAGCTGCCCGTGCGGGCGAAGCAGAACGCGGGCGGCCGGCCCGACGAGGGCATGACCGCGACCATCTCGCCGGGGACCCCGAGTCGTCGGAGTCCCTCGAGCAGCGCCTGGGCGATCCACCGGTAGGCTGGGAGGAGCTCGCCCGCGCCCTCGAAGTCGCCGGCGCCGGCCACGACGCTATAGGTGAGCTCCCGCTCGGGGCCGTCGTGATAGATCGCGCTGCCGCCCGTGGGCCGCCGCACGAGGCCGACACCCCACCGCCGGCAGGCGACGAGATTCAGACGTGCGTCGAGGCGTTGGCCGTAGCCGATCGAGACGGTCGGGGGGGCCCAGGCGAAGAAGCGCACGGTGGGCGGCGCCTCGCCCGCGAGCCGCCCACGCCAGAGGGTCTCGTCGAGCGCCATGTTGGTGGCGCCGTCGAGCGGCTCGGTCACGAGGAGTCGCCAGGCTAGCGAGCGGGCCGCCACCGCAGGTCGGGCTGGCGCGCCGCCAGCGTCTGGTCGAGACGGCGGACGGAGGTCGTGACGGGCGCCTCGCGGATCACGTCCGGGCTTTTCTCGGTCTCGGCGGCGATCTGGATCATCGCATCGCAGAAGGCGTCGAGCGTCTCCTTCGATTCCGTCTCGGTCGGCTCGATCATGAGCGCTTCTTCGACGATCAGCGGAAAGTAGGTCGACGGTGCGTAGAAGCCGAGGTCGAGGAGCCGCTTGGCGATGTCGGTCGCGGTGATCCCCGCCTGCTGCTTCTGCCGCCGCGCCGAGAGGACGCACTCGTGCATGCAGGGCCCGGGGGCGCCGAGGTCGTAGTGGGACTCGAGCCGCTTCATGACGTAGTTCGCGTTGAGCACGGCGTTCTCGGAGACGCTCCTGAGCCCGGCCGCGCCCATGGTGCGGACGTACGCGTAGGCGCGCACGAGCATGCCGAAGTTGCCCCAGAAAGCCTGGAGCTTGCCGATCGACTGGGGCCGCTTCCAGTCGAGGCCGTAGGTATTGTCGGGGCTCTTCGTGACGACCGGCGTCGGGAGGAACGGCTGGAGGTGCGCCTTGACGCCGACCGGACCCGCGCCCGGCCCGCCGCCGCCGTGGGGCGTCGTGAAGGTCTTGTGCAGGTTGAAGTGGCAGACGTCGAAGCCGAGGTCGCCCGGCCGGGTGATCCCCAGGATCGCATTCAGGTTGGCGCCGTCCATGTAGACCTGGGCGCCCTTGGCGTGGCACATCGCGGTGATCTCGGTGATGCGCGTCTCGAAGAGTCCGAGCGTGTTCGGCAGCGTGATCATGAAGGCGGCGGTCTCGGCGTCGAGATGGCGCTCGAGGTCGAGGAGATCGACCTCCCCGCTCCGCTCAGACTTGAGCTGCACGACGTGGTAGCCGGCGATCGCCGTCGACGCCGGGTTGGTGCCGTGCGAGGAGTCCGGCACCAGCACCTTGGTGCGCGTCTCGCCACGGGCGAGATGATAGGCGCGGATCATCAGCACGCCCGCCAGCTCCCCCTGGGCGCCCGCCGCCGGCTGGAGCGACACCGCGTCCATGCCCGCGATCTCGGCCAGGTAGGCGGCGAGATCGTGCATCAGCCGGAGCGCGCCCTGGCTCGCCCGCGCGGGCAGGAGCGGATGCAGCCGCGCAAAGCCGGGCAGCCGCGCCATGTCCTCGTTGAGCTTCGGGTTGTACTTCATCGTGCAGGAGCCGAGCGGGTAGAAGTGCGTGTCGACGCCGTAGTTGAGCTGGCTGAGCCGCGTATAGTGGCGGACGATGTCGACCTCGGAGACCTCGGGCAGCTCGGCCGGCTTGCTCCGGAGGTACTTCGCCGGCAGCAGCGCGTGGAGGTCGGCGACGGGGACATCGGGCTCGGGCAGCGAATAGGCGATGCGGCCCGGCGACGAGAGCTCGAAGATCAGCTTGTCGTACTGAGGCATCGCCACGTCACGCCACCGCCCGACCGAGCGCGTCGGCGAACGCGTCGATCTCGTCCCGGGTCCGCTTCTCGGTGACCGCCACCAGCAGCGCGTTCTTCAGGGTCCGGTCGAACGGTCGGAGCGGCACGCCGGCGAGGATCCGGTCGCGGAGGAGCCGCTGGACCACGCGCGCGGGCGGCTTCGGCAGGTCGAGCGTGAACTCCTTGAAGTACGGCGCGCCGAAGCGGAGGCGCACCCCGGGAATCCGGCCGAGCCGCTCCGCCGCGTAGTGCGCCTTCGCCGCCGACAGCTCCCCCACCCGCCGGAGCCCCTGCTTGCCCACGGTGGCCATGTAGATCGTCGCCATGAGCGCACAGAGCGCGACGTTCGTGCAGATGTTCGACGTCGCCTTCTCCCGTCGGATGTGCTGCTCCCGGGTCTGGAGCGTCAGCACATAACCGCGCCGGCCCTCCAGGTCGACCGTCGCCCCCACGAGGCGACCCGGCATCCGTCGCACGAGATCCTGCTTCGCCGCGAAGACACCGAGGTTCGGACCGCCGAACGACATCGGCACGCCGAGGCCCTGCCCTTCCCCCACCACGATGTCGGCGCCGAGGGCGCCCGGCGGCTCGAGCACCCCGAGGTTGACGGGATCGGTCACCGCGATCAGGAGAGCGTCCACTGCGTGGGCGATCTCCGCGGCCTCCGTCAGGTCCTCGAGGCAGCCATAGAAGTTCGGCGACTGGATCACGAGCGCCGCCGTCTTGCCCGATACCATCTTCTTCGCCGCCGCCAGGTCGGTCGCCCCATCGCCGAGCGGAGTCGTCCGGAGCCGAAGGGCCGGGCCCTCGGCGTAGGTCTCGACGACCGCGCGGTAGAGCGGGTTGACTCCGGCGGCGAGGACGACCTGGTCGCGGCCCGTCACCGAGTGGGCCATCAGCGCGGCTTCGGCGAGCGACGACGCGCCGTCGTAGATCGACGCGTTGGCGACGTCCATGCCGGTCAGCTCGGCGATCATCGTCTGGTACTCGTAGATGCTCCGCAGCGTGCCCTGGCTCGCTTCCGGCTGATAGGGCGTGTAGGCCGTGAAGAACTCGCCCCGCGAGACCAGGTGGTTGATCGGGCTCGGGATCGCGTGGTCATAGGAACCGGCGCCGAGGAAGCAGACGCCGCCATCCGCATCGGCGTTCTCAGCGGCGAGCCCACGCAAGTGGCGGATCAGGTCCGGCTCGGCCATCGCCGGCGGCAGGTCGAGCGGCCGTCCGAGCCGCGCCCCGGACGGGATCCGGGCGAGCAGGTCCTCGATGGAGGCGACGCCGATCGTGGCCAGCATCTCCCGCTGCTGGGCGGGCGTGTTGGAAATGTAGCGCATGCCTAGTGCCCGCCCCCGGCGATGAGCTCCTCGTACTCCTTGGCCGTCAGCAGCGTCTCGAGCTGCGCCGGCTGGCTCGGAGCGATGACGATCATCCAGCCCTTGCCGTAGGGGTCCTGGTTCACGAGCTCGGGCGTCGGCCGGAGCGTCTCGTTGACCTCGGCCACGGTGCCGTCGAGCGGCGCGAAGAGGTCCGAGACCGCCTTGACCGACTCCACTACCCCGAAGGCCTGCATGCGCGTCACCTTGGCGCCGGTCTTCGGCAGCTCCACGAACACGACGTCGCCGAGCTGCTCCTGGGCGTAGGCGGTGATCCCGACCCGCACCCGCCCCCCGTCGCCCTTCGCCCACTCGTGCTCCCGCGTGTACCTCAGATCAGCTGGCACGTTCGCCATTGCGTCTCCGTTCAACTCTTCTTGACGTTTGAGGGATGAAACGGCGTCTTGACCACCCGGGCCGCGTGGGGCACGCCACGCACCTCGACCGCGAGTTCCGAGCCCACGGCCGCGTGCGTCGTCTCGACGTAGCCGACCCCGATGGACCTGCCGACCGAGGGCCCGTAGGAGCCGGAGGTGACCACGCCGATCCGGTGCCCGTCCTTCGTGATTCGATAGCCGTGACGCGGCACCGCCCGCTCTGCCATCTCGAAGCCGACGAGCTTGCGCCGGATTCCGGCCGCGCGGACCTTCTCGATCGCCTCTCGCCCGATGAAGTCACCCTTGGCGGGCTTGACGACCCAGCCGAGGCCCGCCTCGAGCGGGTTCGTGGTCTGATCGATGTCGTTCCCGTACAGCACGTAGCGCATCTCGAGGCGCAGCGTGTCGCGGGCGCCGAGGCCGATGGGGGCGATGCCGGCGGGCCGGCCTCCGTCGAGGAGCACCCGCCAGAGGCGCTCGGCATCCCGCGCCGCCACGTAGAGCTCGAAGCCGTCCTCGCCCGTGTAGCCGGTTCGGGAGACGAGCGCCCGGGCGCCTGCGACCGCGCCCTCCGCGAAGTGATAGTAGCGGAGGCTCTTGACGTCCGCGTCCGTCAACTCCGCGAGGAGCGCCTCCGCCCGCGGTCCCTGAACGGCCAGCAGCGCGGTCTCGGCCGAGATGTTCCGCCAGCGCGCGCCGGGCCGGCTATGCCCGGTCACCCACGCCCAGTCCGTGTCGATGTTGGAGGCGTTCACCGTCAGCATGAACCGGTCGTCGGCGAGCCGATAGACGGTCAGGTCGTCGACGATGCCCCCCGTGGGATCGCAGAAGAGAGAATACTGGACCTGGCCGACGCGAACGGCCGCCACGTCGTTGGTGGTCAGCGTCTGGAGCGTCGCCAGCGCGTCCGGGCCCGTCACCTCGAACTCACCCATGTGGCTCACGTCGAAGAGCCCCACGGCTCGCCGCACCGTGCGATGCTCCTCGAGGATGCCCGTATACTGCACGGGCATCTCCCAGCCGCCGAAGGGCACCATCCGGGCGCCGGCGGCGACGTGCACGGCGTAGAGCGGGGTGCGCCTGAGCGGTTCGCTCACAACTCGGTCATCTTACAACGAAAGTCTCGACCTCGCTCCTTCGCGACCGTTCCCGCGCCCAGAGGGCGCGTCGCTCAACCGCGGCGTCGACTGATCGCCTTGACCGCTATTGGAAGCGGGGCTAGTCTCGCGCCGTCCTGGGCGATCCGCTCGACAAGGAGGACCGGCATGAAGCGGCGCGATGCGCTGAAGGTCGGGGGCGCGGCGGTGGCCGCCGCCGCGTCGGGAGCCGTGCTCGACCTGGGCTCACGCCCGACGCAGGCCGCGGCGCCGAAGCGTGGCGGCGTCTTCCGGCTCCGCGGCGAGGATCCCCTCGGCTTCGACCCCCACCTCTCCTTCTCCTTCAGGACGATGACGAACCTCTCCTTCACCCACAGCCGGCTCGTGAAGGTGAAGGCTGGCCCCGCCGTCAAGCCCGGTACGCTGCCGCTCGAGCCGGACGTGGCCGAGTCCTGGACCCAACCCGACGACATCACCTATGTCTTCCAGCTCCGCCAGGGAGTCCGCTGGCACCCGAAGCCCCCCGTCAACGGGCGCGAGCTAACGGCGGACGACGTCAAGTACACCTACGAGCGCTTCCTCTCGGTACCGGGCAACCCGAACCGCGGCACCCTCGACCAGATCGTGAAGATCGAGGTCCTCGATCCGCGCACCGTCAGGTTCACCTTGAAGGAGCCGTTCGCGTGGTTCCCTGACGCGCTCGCGTCCACCTCCTCCTGGCTCGTCGCGCGAGAAGTCGTGGAGAAGTACGGCGACCTCAAGCGGGCCGAGGCGTGCATCGGCACCGGCCCCTGGATGCTCGAGCGCTACGAGCCAAACGTCCGCCTCACTTTCGCCCGGCACCCGCACTATTTCGCCCCTGGGCTCCCGTACGCCGACGGCGTGGAGGTGGCGATCGACAACGACCCGGCTTCCCGCTTCGCCGGCTGGCTCGCCGGCCGGTACGACTTCGCTCCCGAGTACGACATGATCGCGCGCCGGCTCGACCTGGATCTCGCCCGGCAGCGGAAGCCCGGGCTCCAGACGGCGGAACTCACGGTGGGATTCGGCGGGATCGTGTGGATGAAGCTCGACCAGGCTCCCTTCAAGGACGTCCGGGTGCGCCGGGCGATGGCCCTCGCGAGCAACTGGAAGGAGGGACTCGAAACGAACTCGTGGTCCCAGGGTCACGGCGTGCCGAATCCTGCCGTTCCCGCCGCCTTCAAGGAGTGGTCGATCCCGATCGACGAGCTGCCGCCGGATGGCCGACGGCTCTACGAGCAGAACCTGCCCGAGGCCAGGCGCCTGCTCGCGGAAGCAGGCTTCCCGGGCGGCTTCAAGACCACGCTCGAGACCACGTCGGGCTACGGACCCGACTGGATGGACGCGGTACAGATCGGCCTCCGCCAGCTCAAGGTGGCTGGCATCGAAACCGAGCTCAAGCTCAAGGAGTACGGCGCGTACGTCTCGAGCACGGTCCTCGGGAAGTTCGAGCGCATGGCCGCCGGGCTCTTCGGCGCCTGGACCGATCCCGACAGCTATCTCTACCGCTACCACGCGCCTGGCCAGCCCACCAACGCGGGCGGTGTGAACGATCCACGGCTCACCGACATGATCCGGCTCGAGCGCCGGACCTTCGACCCGGCGAGGCGCCGCGAGATCCTGTACGACATCCAGCGCTACCTCTCACAGCAGGCCTACCACCTCTACGGCCCGTCGGCCGTCGCGGTGGTCGCCTGGGAGCGTCACGTCAGGGACTTCGCGCCGAACTTCGGCCACGACTACGGCGGTCGGCTCGTGGCCGCCTGGCTCGACCGCTGAAAACGGGGCCGGCGACCGGGCTAGCTCAGGTTCAGCAGGCGGGCAGGATTGTCGACGATCATCGTGCGGATGTCGTCGGCCGCGATCCCTTGCTCGAGGAGCATCTGCACGAACATGCGCAGGCCCTCGGGCGGGATCGGGTGATGGAGCTGGCCGAAGTCGGTGGCGAGGACGCAGTGCTGCGAGCCGATCTCTCGAATCGACTTCGTCATCTCCTCGAGGGTGACGCTCTGCCAGGCGGGCATCATGACGATGATGTCCTTTTCGAGCACAGCCCCTTCGGCCGCGAGCGCCTTCTGATCTTCGATCGAGAGCCCGGAGAGGGCGAGGTCCGGATGGGTGACGAGGATCCGCGTCACGCCGGCCCGGCGCGCCTCGCGGACGAGCACGACGATCTCGCGCGGTGACAGGTGGCCGGTCGAGAGGCAGATGCCGGCGCCGGCGATCAGGTCCAGGATCTCGCGCACCGCGGGCGCGAGGGCGCCCGAGTCTTCGAGGACCCGAAGCCCCCGGGCCTCCGTCCGAGACTCCGTGCGGCCCTTCATGGCCTTGCCGAAGTGGCTGCCGCCGAAGTGATCGATGTGGTGCTGGGCCGAGAGGGTCGGCATCCAGACCATGCGGGCGCCGAGCTTGATCGAGTTGTCGACCGCGATCGGATTGAGCCCGCCCGTGTGATGGTTCAGGACGATGCCACCGTAGACTTCGATGCCGGCCACCTGGCGGCGGACGAGCGCCGCCCGGCCGGTCGTGTCCTGCTCGTGGGCCTTGAGCAGGACACCCCGCATGCCCCGCGCCCGTGCCTCGGTCGCCAGACCGACGTCGTCCGTGACCCGCTCGAAGAGGCTCGGCGCCGCGTGCTGGTGCAGGTCGATCGCACCCTGAAGCAGCTCATCGCACAGCCGCACGACCCGCCTCCCCTCGCTCAGCGCGAGACCGAGTAGCCGCGACCGCTCATACAGGCCGCGTACGCCTTGTCGTACCCCTCCTTGGACTTCGCGTATTGGTGGGTGCCGCCGATCACACCGCCGCCGACCCCGCCCGCGACCGCGCCGATCGCCGCGCCCTTGCCGGGGTCACCGGCGATCGCGCCGATGGCCGCGCCGGCCGCCGCGCCGCCGAGGGCGCCGATCGCCGCTCCGATGCCCGCCCCCGCCGCGGTGCTCTGGGTCGGATCGTAACCGGTCTGCTGCTGGGCCCACGTGGCGCATTCATGGCTGTCCCTGCTCTGCTGCTCGGCCGACTGGCCCTCGGCCGGATACACGGCGACCGTCGACTGGCTCGGCGGAGCGGCCGGACCG
>Ga0070699_100005333_pt1 | contig 11274 bp, 15 predicted proteins | sample KBSK1503metaG_FD_65473 | JGI IMG/M metagenome (GOLD analysis project Ga0070699, IMG submission 65473) | Corn, switchgrass and miscanthus rhizosphere microbial communities from Kellogg Biological Station, Michigan, USA - KBS K1-50-3 metaG | ecosystem: Host-associated > Plants > Roots >...
GAATGACGAGATGGGTCATTCTGGATGCTTGCGGCCGAAGGTGCGAGTTACCGAATGTCTGCAGCTCCTCGAAAGCTGACGTAAATTAAGGCACTCAGCCTGGGTCGAACGGGTCTCTACTGCTTGACGTACCTCATGAGCCGCTTGGGGCCGACCTCGGCGCCGTAGATGTTGCCCTGCGCATCGGCGGCGACGCCCTCGGCCGCGCTGGTGGTGGTGGCCTTCTCGACCGGATCGGGGATGAATGCCGTCACGACACCATCACTGACTCGACCGACCCGAATGCCTCGCTTCCAGCCATCATGATCCTTTACAACCGATTCCGATTCGGAATCGGCCACGTAGATGATGTCGTTCTTGTCAATGAAGACGCCGCTCGGCCGGCTGAACTGGAACCACTGGTCGAGGTAGTTGCCCTCCTGGTCGAAAATCTGGATACGGTTATTGCCGCGATCGGCGAGAAAGAGCCGCCCGCGTGAATCCATCGCGAGGGCATGGGGAATGTCCATCTCGCCCGGACCGGAGCCCTTCTTTCCCCAGGTCTTGATGAACTTGCCGTGCTTGTCGAACTTGACGATACGCGCATTAGTGTTTCCGCCATGTCCATCGGCGACGAAGATGTCGCCGTTCGGAGCAACGAGCACCGCCGATGGCGCGTTGAATTCATCGGGACCACTGCCGGCGATCCCGGGTTTGCCGAGCGTGAGCAGCACCTTGCCGTCAGGACTGAACTTGATAACCTGATGACCTTTGCCGTCCTTGCCCAGCCCATCGGCGACCCAGACGTTGCCCTCGCGATCGATATGGATGCAGTGCGGCAACACCAGCGTGCCAACGCCGAAGCTTTTCACCAAGTTGCCTGAGGCATCGAACTTCAGGATTGGAGGCAACGGTGAATCCGAACAGGCGAACGGGAGGCCCGGCTTCATCATTGAGGGCGGCGCAAATGAACCGCAGCGCTCGGCCACCCAGACGCTCATGCCGTCACCATCAACGTCCACGGCGTTTGTCGAGCCCCAGGTCCGCCCCTCGGGCAACTTGGCCCAGTTCTCGATCGCGCGATAAGGATTGGGCGCCAAATTGGTTGGGGCGATCGCCTGCGCCAATACCGCGCTCTCGGCCAGCAGCACGGCGGCGATGGTGACCATGGCTTGAATTGAGCGGGTGGCAACTTGCATCACGTTCCTCCTTCGCGCGCCGGTCGCGCTCTTTCACTGATTGGTGAGCCCACGGATTTATACAGCGGCCCGTTCGGGAGTGTAACTCGACACCGCTGCGAAGCCGAACAGCTGTGTACGCTTCGTGTGCGGCGTTGCCGCCGCCTCACGCAACACTCGCTTCCAGGCGGCCCGCTACGGCCTTACCCGGGTCGGACTTACACCGACTGATCGCGCCAGCTTTGCCTGGCGCCTTCCTTCACTCGATCACCTCGTCGGCGCGCGCGAGCAGCGTCGGCGGAATAGTGAGGCCGAGCGCCTTGGCGGTCTTGAGGTTGATCACGAATTCGAACTTGGTTGGCTGCATCACCGGAAGGTCGGCGGGCTTGTCACCCTTGAGGATCCGTCCGGCATAGCGGCCGACCTGATGATACGCCTCGGTCAGGCGGGTCCCGTAGCTCATCAAGCCGCCCGCGGCCGCAAATTCGGGCTGGTCATAGATCGCGGGGATGGCATAATGGGTGGCGAGCGTGACCAGTTGCTCGCGCCGCGTGTTCAAGAAGGGATCGCCGCCCACCAGCAGCGCCGCGGGCCGCGATTTGCTCAACGTCGTGAAGGCGGCGTGAATGTCCCGCTCGTTGCTTGCATTCAATACACGGATCTGGTGGCTAACGGTGCGCGCTGCATCGGTAACGTCTTGCAACTGAGTTTGGAAATTCGCATTGCTTGGATTCAGCAACACCGCGATCAATGCGCCGGTCGGAACCAGTTCGCGCACGAGCCCCAGGCGCTTGCCCTCCATCTCCTGAAGCAAAGTGTTCACCCCGGTCGCATTGCCGCCCGGCCGATTGAGGCTGGCGACCAAACCCAACCTGACCGGATCATCGCCGGCAATAAAGACGATCGGAATGGCCGAAGTGGCCGCCTTGGCGGCGAGTCCCGTCGCGGTGCCGCCGGTCGCAACGATCAGCGCGACCTGGCGGCGAACCAGATCGGCCGCCAATGCCGGCAGGCGGTCGGTTTGACCTTCCGCCGCGCGGTATTCGATGGTGACGTTCTGACCCTCGGCATAGCCGGCCTCATTGAGCCCCTGACGGAACGCGGCCATGAGGTGCGGAAGCCGGTTAGGTGACTGGCCATGCAGGTAACCGATCACTGGAACCGCCGACTGCTCCGCCCGCGTCGCGAGCGGCCACGCAGCCGCCGCGCCGCCTAGCAGCGTGATGAAATCGCGTCGTTTCAATTGATCGAGTTGCATTTCGGTCCCCTCAGCTAGCGGGGCCGGATTGTAGGATATCGAATTGGCAGGGATCAGTCAGCAGGTGTGGCAAGAATTATGCAACCGATCCACGGGACCAAGGTCCGGCCGGGGTCGTGAACAGCCCAAATCATTCCGATCTTGTTTAGTCCACTTCACTTTGTTGAGCAGATTAATGAGCAAGCGTTGCCGATAGGTCCGGGGAGGGTGTCCGGCTCAGGGATTCAGCACGATCAAGCATCCGAATCACGGTCTGGGGATGCCATCGCGCGCCAGTAGGGGTCAGGATGCCGCGCGCGGTCAACTTGGTCGCCATTTGCCGCGCCGACATGCCAGCGTTTTTCAATTCCGCGAGCGCGGGTGCAAGCTGGCGCGCTCTCTCGATCGCTTCGGCACGATAGGCCGGTGCCAATCGGTCAGCACCATTCTGGCCAAGGCGAATTCCGCGAGCCTTGGCTGCCTGCAAAGCAGCTTTGGTGCGGTCCGCAATCATCTCGCTTCTTGAGGCACAACAGGCTGCCGTCAGCGTTTGCGTGTTACATAAGCATCAGGCAATACTAGAGCACCATAGTGCTACAGGATGAGGAGTTTGTACTGCCGTGGGTTTACGGCATAGTCGCGCTAGAATGGCCCGCAGAAGGGTTAGAAAGCCCGTAGGGGAGATAAAGATGGCGAAGCGCAGGGGAACCCCAGCCAACCCCTTCCAGCGCATCCACGGAGCCCGCTAAGCCGCAACGTGTCCATTCGAGCCTTTACTTGCCCGAACCCGTCTACGAAGCGCTACGCGAGGTAGCCTGCAAGGAGCGCTGCAAAATCCATGATCTCGTCATGGAAGGGATTGGTCTTGCGCTCAGAAAGCGTGGCTATCCGCCGATTGACGACCTCAAAGCTGGCAAGAAGTGAAGAAAGGGCTGCGGAGGCGCGGGATTTTAGATACATTGCACCTTCGCATCAGCGGCATGATCCGCATCGCGAATGCACTGTTTGGGACGCGGGGAGCGCGTCGCTTTTATCGAGAACACTCGATATGACGGATATTCCAGTAAGTGGCCGCGTAATTGCTTGGGCCAGAGAGTTTCGCGGTCTGTCCCTTGACGAGGCGGCCGAACGGCTTGGCATGACCAGCCTTCGGTTGCAGGAAATCGAGACCGGTGCCCGTCAGCCGAGCCTCACCAAATTCGAAAAAATGGCATCCGTTTATCGGTTACCATTGGCGACCCTCTTTAGGCGCACTCCGCCGCCAATACCTCCTGAGCTAGCCGACTTTCGGACCTTCGAGGGAGCAGCGCCCCAGACAAGTTTTGAGTTTCACGTTGCACTAAGCAATGTGCGCACACTGCAAGCAACACTCGGAGTACTACGTTCAGAGGATCAAAATTTTCACAATGCGGAACTGCGACAATACTCGCTATCGAGTGATCCATTTGAGCAAGGTGCCAATGAACGAAAAACTATCGGGGTTTCGATTCAGCAGCAATTAGATTGGAACGCTGGAGACGGGTTTCGACATTGGCGTGCAGTTATCGAGCGGCTCGGCATTTCCGTTTATCTACAGAGGTTCCAGCTAACAGATTGTCGTGGGTGCGCAATCTTGGACGATGGCTCTACGCCAGTAATCCTGATTAATAAAAATGAGAATTCCGACAACGCGCGAACTTATACGCTGGTTCATGAATATGCACATCTCCTTGTTCGACGGCCGGGAATTTCTGATCTGAACAGGCGCAATCCAATTGAAGCGTGGTGCAATCGATTTGCCGCAGCTTTTTTAATGCCAGTTGAAGGATTGCGTCGCGTGTTGTCAAACTATTGGCCAAGCGACCCGCAACACTGGCCTGACCATGTGATCCACAATGCCGCACGGGCTCTAAATGTAAGCGCGCAAGCGCTGGCGATTCGTTTAGAAGAATTGGGTAAGGCCCCCGAAGGGATCAACAGCAGATTTGTGTTCAAGGGGGTTCCGAAACGGGCCGGTAGAGTAAACTACGTTACAAGGCGACTGAGCGAACTCGGCGGACGGTACACCGCTTCTGTTATCGGCGCGCTGGACCGCGAAATCATTGACGCCGTTCACGCATCCGAGGCGCTGACGCTAAAACCGTCTAAGCTAGAAGACGCGCGGGCATACGTCGAGCGCCAGCGTGCTTTGGCTAGTGAGTGACACTCCGACTTACATAATCGATGTGGATGTGCTTGCACGCATCCACGTCCGCAAGGATTCCGAGAAAATCTACGCCGCCTTAATTGAATTGGCAGAAGCTAAGAAACTTTGCACTGTCCGCCAAACGTTTGATGAACTAAAAAAGTTTGGACCGCCGTATGAGCGATTGCGGATACATCGCGACAAATTCCAAATTGCAGCCAAAGACCGGTTTCAGATTGATGTTGCAGCGTTGATTGAAATACTCGGTAATCAAGCCAGTTACTTATGGGTGCAAACAGGTGGCAAGAATCCCGACCCTGCTGATCCATGGATCGTCGCGGTCGCTGCGAAATACGGCTACACAGTGGTGACGAACGAGAGTCCACGAAGCCCAATGCGTATTCCAGCCGCGTGTAAGCTCCCAAAAACCAACTGCCGGTGCATTCGAGGACCGCACTTTCTGCATGAGGTCGGGCTGATCGAAGAAATTAAGCCGGAACACATCGATCCGCACTCGTTCTTCACCGAAGGGGAGTAGCTTCGGAGCTTATGACGCGTTTCCGACAGTGCGGGCTGTTTGTCCCAACGCTGATGGCCACGGAACGCCCGATGACGAGCGGGGAAGAAATTGACTGGCGGGTTCTTCTTTGCCTCCGCAATCAGAGCTTCAAGCTCGTCATCTCTCAGGGCAGCAATCTGCTCGCGCAATCTCTTTTCGACCTCTTCCAGGGCCACCACGTGAGCGTTCTCTGTCACTGCCCGATCAGTCTGATCCAGGTAGTTCTTGCCAAGGAAGATCGCCATCCTGGCGTTCCGCTCGGCCACTCTGCGGCGAAGCGCTCCTGCGCCTTGAGCGCGATCACACGCTTCTTCGAGGTCATGAACACGCGGTGTGCTATACGAGCTTTGAGTCTATCTGGTTAGGTTCCCAAGACATCGTCTCATCTGCCGTCCGTGACCGGTGGTGAGGGTCGGTTGCAGGCACATTTCGCCCAGCGGGAGAGTCGATCGAGGCGATCGAATCTCCGCAGTGGGCGATATTGTGACCGTATGGAGCCGGGTTCGGCGCTTGGTACAGTTGGTTCACGAGGTATTCGACTTGAACTTGCCTGGGGTTATCCGGTCAGGCATTACTCGCGGTTTCGTGGGGTACAACGGCGGGACCACGGTGCTAAACCAACCAGCATCCGTGATCCGTGCATGTGCTTCGAACATGCGTCCTACAGAAATCTTCGTCTCAGCTAAGCAGGGCTTAGCTGTAACACCGACGCGCATCGTTTTGACTCATGCTCGGGCGTTATCGCCTTTGCTTTTGTCCGCATGAGCCTCAGATGAGGTTCGCTCGGTTTTTGCTTTCCGCCATCGATCGGAATAGCTCGCCGCCCCGTCGCGTTTCCGGGGCTGGTCCCCCTGCACTGTGAAAGCGAGGCCGGGAGGAACGGGCTCGCGGTTCTTTGCTGATCGTGACCGGGTGCTTCGCGCCTCCGACGAATCACCTGCGCCACGCAAAAAGTATACAACAAGAGGCGAGGTTTGACTGTCATCCCGTCCAGCGCCTATCCGGACCGGCGCACTACAGAACGCGGCTGGGACGTGCGTGCTGGCGATCGGTCGCAAAGGTATCGGGGCCAAAGCGGACCTTGAGCAAGTCCGCTCAACAAGCTTCATAAGTCCGCAGCGACCGATGAATACCGGGCAGATGCGATCCGGCTAGCTGGTCGCGACTGAGTCGTCTGACTGGGCGTCGCTATGGCGGAACAGGGCTGGGCCTTGCCATCTCCCGCAAGCTCGCCCGCATGATGGGCGGCGACGTGACCGTGGCAAGCGAATCGGGTAAGGGATCGGTGTTTACGGTTCGCCTGCCCAGCGGCACGGATATACACTGACGAAGTTCGCGCGGGCCGCCGTTGAACGGGTCCTTTCTGCCGCAAAAAGCAATGCGAGGGCGCGAGGGCCGCTGGCTGCAGATTGCTCATTCAATAATCTCGTCAGCGCGCACCAAAATTGCGTCCGACAGGGAGAGCCCCAAGAGTTTCGCGGAGCGGCGGTTTACGACTAGCGTGAAGAGGGTCGGCTGTTCGACCGGAAGCTCGGCCGGCTTGGTGCCCTTGATGATACGATCGATATACGCCGCCGCCTGCCGATACATCGTAGGTAAGCTGGGGCCATAACTCATCAAGCCACCCGCCTCGAGGTAGCGGCGGTCGGGGAAGATCGCTGGAATGCGATGCCGCAAGGCCAGGGACGCGATCCGGTCGCCCTCAGCCGCGATCAGCGGGCTCTCGAACACACTTAACGCGCCTACGCCGATTCGACTCATTTCGGAGAAGGCATCGTCCAACTCGTTTGGAGCGCGCACCTCCAGGATATAGGCTTGCAGGCCGAGGGTCTGCGCAGCGATCATGGCTGCGCGCGCCGTGGCCCCGGCCCCGACCGCCTCACGCAAGACTGCGACGCGGGAAAGCCCTGATAGGGCCTGCTTCAGGAGGTCCAGCCGTTTTTCGGTAAGCTCGACATTAAGCCACGATGTGCCTGTGACATTTCCACCAGGCTTTGCAAGGCTCGTGACAAATCCTTGCTCGACTGCGTCGTCGACACCGCCGATCACAATGGGAATGCTGGTTGTGGCCTGCATTGCGGCGCGAACCCCAGGAGCGGTCGTGGTGACGATGACGTCTACCTGGAGCTGCACGAGCTCCACAGCGAGAGTCGGGAGTTGATCCGTCCGACCATCCGCAAATCTAGTCTGGTATACGACCGTTCTTCCTTCGACATAACCGAGGTCTGTCAATCCGCGTCTGACATCATCCTGAAAGGAGCTTCCGGAGGCCGCATAGGGCGATAAGATGGCAACACGCGGGATTTGGCGGGCTTGCTGCGCGAGCGCGGCTCGCGCCGTGAGATCGAGCAGCAACAGTGTAGTAGCGGCCCATCGAAGCGCAGTGGCCCGCCTCAGAGCGCTGGAACGCGCTGGCACCTGGCGACGCTTTGGTGGCGGCTGAGAGCCGTCCTGGGCGCGCACCAGCCAACGCATTAAAAAAGCTTTTTGCGATTCGGAACGAAACCAATGCCTGGTCTCTCCCGAGCTGACCGATCAATGGCTCGTAGTCTTCTCAGCAGCACCAGGCTACCGGACCGTCTCTTCTGGTCGTAACAACTAACCCAAACTGGAGCTTAACACCAATCGTGGAAGGCAACATGAACAGTATCCGATCACGCTCGGGCTTGGCATTGATTGCCGCGGTATTAGTCACGTTGCCCACTCGAGCCACGTTTGCGCAACAGGTGCCCGCGGCAACGATCGTGCGTACCGTGTTGGGCGTGACAAGCTTGTTGAACGTCGTCGACGCGCCGCTGTTCTTCAAGCTAACGAAGGTCGACCTAGCACCCGGTCGAACGACCAATTATATCGGACCGGTCGGCTTCCTCTACGTTCTATCCGGGTCGCTTGCCGTGCAGGCGGGCGTCGAACAGCGCTCACTACGGCAAGACGATGCGCTTCTCGTGACCGCCGATAAACCACATTCATTGACCGCATCCGGATCTGAACATGGGCTGTTTCTGCACTTCGCGCTTGCTCGATCCACCGAGATCGACCGGGCCGCCGAGCAACCGCCCGCCGTAGTGACCGAGCTCTATCGCACACCCCACCCCATTCCGGATCTCAAGCCGGGCCGTTATGAGTTCACACTGACGCGCGTTAGCTATCCGCGCATGACTCCCAACCCTCCCCACTACCGATCAGGAGCGGCGCTCTACTACGTTCGGTCGGGATCGGGAATCTTCATCGCGGACGGGAAGACCGAGACCAAAGAAATGGGCACTCCGCACTTTGAACCGCATGGATGGGTACACCAGTGGGCCAATAGCAGCGACGCTCCGCTTGTCTTGCTGCAGGCAAATATCAGCGAGGAGGGTGTTCCGGCCGTCATCATGACCCAGCCGCCCCCCTCAGGGCCGGCACGATAATTGGGGTGCTGGGATTGCCGTATTCGGTGTAGCGGCAGAGCTTGGGGTTCCATGCACGCTGACACAGAGGTCTCCGATGCTCACGCTCGATGTCTGTTCCTGGCACAACGCTACAGGCACCAATGTCTGGAAGTTATGGGTCGGTATTGGGGGCACTGCAGACATGAACCCGCTCCGGACATAGGCCGGATCGAACTCCCGCAGTGCAGCAGTCTCCTGCCGACGTGCTATTCTTTGCGGGACCGGCAGCACCCAAGCCGATTCCGAACAATTCAGGTTTGCCCCAAGGACTTGCGGGCCGCCCTGCGGCAGGGTTGGAGGTGCGGAAGAATGAGCGCACGGGCCAGTCGGCGGCGCTGATAACGCATAGGGGAGGAAGTCCCCGATGCTCGACAGCAAGCGACGCGAGTTCATCACGCTGCTCGGCGGCGCGGCGGCATGGCCGCTCGCGGCGCGCGCGCAGCAGCCATCGATCCCAGTGATTGGGTTCCTGAACGGGCAATCACCCCGCACATGGGCTCCGATGCTGGACGCCTTTCGAAAAGGCTTGAACGAGTCGGGCTACGACGAAGACGAAACGTAGCGATCGAATATCGATGGGCGGAGGGACAACCGGATCGACTGCCGGCGCTCGCGATCGATCTGGTTCAACGTCAGGTCGCCGTGATCGTTGCAACTGGCGGCAGTAATCCGGCGATCGCCGCCAAGGCCGCCACAAGTACAATCCCAATCGTCTTCACGAGCAACGACGATCCTCGCAAGTACGGCCTTGTCGCAAGCCTCAACCGGCCAAAGGCTCAAGAAATCGGGGAAGGAACGCACACGCCATAACATGGTGCATAAATGGACCACGCGGCGGCCGGCGTCGAATCGAATATGCGGCTGACTGATCCCTCCCAATTGGAATATCCTGCAATCCGGCTTGGCTGCGGGGACCGAATGCAGTTCGATCATTTAAAAAGGCGCGAGTTCATCACACTCCTCGGCGGCGCCGCGGCCGCGTGGCCGCTCGTGGCGCGCGCATCATTTCTTCTTCGAGTCGGCAATCTCAGCTTGGATTGCCGCGCGTTGAAGATGCTCGGCGAGTGTTTGCGCCATAGGCCATGCCAGAGGGATTGTGATAGCCTCAAGATTTGGGTTCTCGCCTCCTGGAACAACGTAGAGAACCATTTCCACCCTAGTGCCTACGCTTTGAACTGCAACGCCTTGCACTCCAGGTATTGCGGGTGGGGCCTTACCTTGAGAATCGAGCGTACCCATCTGATGCCCCGTTCATCGTGGGGAAGAATCATCGTGGAGAAAGAATACCATGCGCCGCCGACGGCAGGGGATGGAGGCGCCCTAAACCCCGCGTGCGCGGGCTCAGGCCCGTCGCGGGCTGTTTTGATACCGAGAGCACCCGCGCCACGCTTGTTTTTCGCTCGCTCCGCCTCTGCGGCAGCAATCGGGAAACAAGAAACAATGCAGGCGCCACAATGCCTTGCCGCGTAACGTGTGGCGGGGCGGGTTTTGAGCGACAGAGCGAAATTCGGGTCCCTGCCCAAAGGACTTGCCGGCCGCGTTGTGGCAGGCTGAGCTTACCGGCCCTCGGGTCGCCGGTGGTGATGAGGCACCATGTCCGACATGAGCCGCCGCGACTTCATCACGCTGCTCGGCGGCGCGGCTGCGTGGCCGCTCGCGGCACGCGCACAGCAGCCGGCGATGCCGGTGATCGGGTTCATTAGCAGCAGGTGGCCTGGCGACACCCTACAACTCCTGGAGTTTCGCCCGTGAATGAGGAAATAGACCCATGAAACGCCGCGAATTTCTCAAGGTTGCCGCCACCGGAATGGCCGCATCAGTGGTGGCTGCGCCCGCCATTGCCCAGTCGACGCCGACGATCAGATGGCGATTGACGGCGAGCTGGCCAAAATCGCTCGACACCCTCTATGGCTCCTGCGAAACCTTCGCCAAGCACGTGGCCGAGGCCACCGACAACAAGTTTCAGGTTCAGCCCTTCGCCGCGGGCGAGATCGTGCCTGCTTTGCAGGTTCTCGACGCGGTTCAAAATGGCACCGTCGAGATCGGCCATTCGGCCATGTATTACTATATCGGCAAGGACCCGACCTGGGCGCTGTTCTGCGCCGTCCCGTTCGGCCTCAATGGCCGCCAACAGAATGCCTGGTTCTACGACGGCGACGGCATGAAGCTGATGAACGAGTTCGGGAACAAATACAATGTCTACTCTCTTGTCGGCGGCAATACCGGCGCACAGATGGGCGGCTGGTTTCGCAAAGAGATCAAGACCGTCGACGATCTCAAGGGCGTCAAGTTCCGCATTGGCGGCTGGGCCGGCAAGACGCTGCAGAAGCTCGGCGTCGTGCCCCAGCAGATCGCCGGCGGCGACATTTATCCGGCGCTGGAAAAGGGCACCATTGACGCGGCCGAGTGGGTCGGTCCCTATGACGACGAGAAGGTCGGCCTCTATAAGGTCGCGCCGTACTACTATTATCCCGGTTGGTGGGAGGGCGGCGCCGCGGCGCACTTCCTGATCAATCAGGCAAAATGGAACGAATTGCCGAAGAATTATCAGGCGATCGTTATCGCAGCTGCGGGTTTCGCCAACGTTGAAATGACGGCCAGGTACGACGCGCGAAACCCAGCCGCCTTGAAGCGCCTGATTGCCGCGGGCGCGCAACTACGTCCATTCGCACAACCGATTATGGAAGCGTGTTTGAAGGCATCGAATGAGGTGAATGCCGAGACTT
>Ga0070699_100005335_pt1 | contig 11271 bp, 10 predicted proteins | sample KBSK1503metaG_FD_65473 | JGI IMG/M metagenome (GOLD analysis project Ga0070699, IMG submission 65473) | Corn, switchgrass and miscanthus rhizosphere microbial communities from Kellogg Biological Station, Michigan, USA - KBS K1-50-3 metaG | ecosystem: Host-associated > Plants > Roots >...
CCTGCTCGAGGCGGCGCTGGTGATCCGGTCGGGGCGCGAGCACGGCTTCGAGAAGGCGCCCAAGGCGTTCGTCATCTTCCCCGGCTCCGGCGGCGTCAAGCGCGACATCGAAAACCCGGAGCCGCGCCTTGATGGCGAGTCCATTGCCTCGGTACTGCGATCCGTCGGCGCGCAGATCCGCGAGTCCTGGTGTGGCCCGTGCTTCGGCCAGGGTCCGGATGCCCTGAAAAAGGGGGAGGTGGCCATCACCTCCTTCAATCGCAACTGGCAAAACCGCATGGGTGTCGGCGGCCTCGGCTACCTGGCAAGCCCTGCGGTCGTCGCCTCATCGGCTCTGCTGGGCTACATGGCCGGGCCACGGTCGCTGGGGATCGAGTGGGATCCCGAGCGCTTCGACGTGTCAGTCTAAAAGTTTCGCCGGGGACTGACCGAGCCGATACCAGTGCGGAAGGCGGGCGTGGAGGGATAGAGACAATGCCCGCCAATAGAGAAACGTCTGCGCGGAACCTCAGGCCGCTCGAGCGCGGCGCGGCCGAACCGCCTTCTCGGTAGCGCCGAGGATCGAGGCGAAGGCGGGGCGAAACAGGAATAACGGGCCGGCCGCCACCACCAGCGTCCAGGAGCCGCCGAGCAGGTCGAGCACGAGCATCGGGCCGGCGATCCAGGTGATGATCAGGTCGACCGCGAGCAGCTCGGGCCTGAAGAGTCCGGACCGCGCCAACGAGAGGCCGCGGGCCAGCCAGAGGATCCCGGCGAGGAAGACGCGGTTGAAGAGCACGAAGGCGCTGCCCGCGGTCAGGGCGGCTTCCATCGGGCCGAGCACGGTCACAGGCAAGAGGGCGGCGGCCCGATGGTAGAGGACGCAAGCGATCGCGGCGGCCAGGAAATAGCCGAAGACGTTGAAGCTCTGGATGTACCAACGACGGCGGACCCGGAGCTGTTCGCCGACATGGATCAGGAGGATGAAGGCGACCAGCTGGGGGGCGCTGAAGGTCGCCGCGGCGACCACGATGAAGGGCAGGGTTGCCTGGTAGGACTGGTGGCGGGGGGCCTTGATCGGGAAGGCGTGGGCGATGACACCCAGGCTCGTGACCAGCAGGAAGTCGAGGAGCGAGGCGGAGGGCAGCCGCTGCGTGAGCAGGGCCAGGGCGGCCGCCAGGGCGAGCAGGCCGAGCCCGGTGATGTAGATGCGGGCCTGGCTTGAAAGCGGCTTCGTCTTCATCTTCAGCTGCCCCAGCTAACGCTGGTCCAGGAGACGGCGTTCCAGGAGACGGAATCCCAGCTGACGCTGTCCCAGGACACCGAGTCCCAGGAGACCGAGTCCCAGGAGACCGTCGAGGTGCTCGTGAGGGTATTCGCCATCATGTACATGACCTGGAGGTAGTTGTTGGGGCTCAGCCCCAGATCGGCGGTGCCGACCAGGCCGGTGTAGTTGATGGCGCCTTTCGCATCTGGATAGCCGGCGCCGGCGCCAAGGGGGAGGCCCGCGGAGCCGAAGACGTTAGCCGTCCTGGCGAGCACCGCCTTGAGCTGCGCCGGGCGCGTGCTGGAATGGGCCTCGAGGTAGAGGGCCGAGAGTCCAGACACTTCGGCGGCCGCCATCGACGTGCCGGCCAACTGGATGTACTGGGTCCCGACCAGGTAGGCGGGGTAATTCAGAGCGAAGGAGCTGCCGGCCGCTAGCGTGGTGACGATGTGCCGGCCGGGGGCGACCAGGTCAGGTTTGAAGAAGCCGTCCTGGGTGACGCCGTAACCGGAGAAGGTGGCGACGGCATCATCGCTGGGCTTGGTCGTGTCGTTGTCGTCAGATCCGCCCACCGTGATGACGTAGGGATCGTTGGCGGGCGCGTAGAGCATGGTGTTCGGCCCGCTGTTGCCGGCGGCCACGACCACCGCGATGCCCTTGAGCCACGCGAACTCGACCGCCGCGTCCAGGGCGCTCGTGTGGTAGCTCTCGGCATAGGTGGAGACGAGGGAGAGGTTGATGACACGGATGTTGTAGGTTGCCTTATTGTTGACCGCCCAGACGATGGCGTTCATGATGGCCGAGGCCGGGGCGGCGCCCGTGCCGTCGTTGACCCGCAGGTTGAGCAGGTTCACCTCGGGCGCCATGCCGATGTACTGGCCGCCACTGGCGGTGCCGTTGCCGCCGATGATGCCGGCGATGGCGGTCCCATGGCCGAAGTCGTCATTGGCGGTCGTGACGTTGGGGTTGAAGTTCAGGTTCACGAGCACGCGGGTGCCCAGGTCGGGGACCGCCTGCACGCCGCTGTCGATGACCGCCACCCCGACCCCGTTCCCGGTCAGGGGTGCCCAGGTATTGCTCCAGACGGGGACGGCGTCGAGGATCTTGGGATAGATGCTCACCAGCTGAGACGCGCTGTAGGGCGTGTCGGACAGCCGTACCGGGGCGTCGTACACGACCCGCACGATGTTGGGGTCGGCCGCGTAGTGGGCGATCCACGCCGGGCTCAGGACGGCCGACACGCCGTGAGCGATGGGAACTCGCACCGCGCCCTTGATCCCGCTGCGACGGAGATCGGAGAAGAGCCCCTCGACGTCCTGGCGGGCGACCAGGATGACCCGCACGGGTCGCCCCGCGCTCATCTGCTGCATCACCGGCCGGTCGATGTGCGCGCTGCTGGCGTCGCTGGCCAGGGCCGGCACGGCGGGGACGCCCCCCACGGCAAGGCTGAGCGCGAGCAGGACGGATCCGAACGAGCGGACCCAGGTGACGGCCGGACGGGCCGATGACAGCTTGCGCATTTCGGTGACGCCAACGTAACAGCCCCGTGTTACGGTCCCTGTTTCGGCCGGAAGTCGTTACAGCCAGCCTCGCCGGGCCGCTAGCAGGAAGCGGTGACCGCGCTGATGAGAAGTGCCAGCCCGAGCTGCCGGCCGGCGGTTCCCACATGCCGAAAACGTCATGCCATGGCGGAAACGTTGTGCCTTCGCACCATGAGGCCGGCCGAGCCTGCGGTTAGCCGGGAGGCGGCATCAGGGACACCCTCCCGAAATTTGGGTGGGCGGCGTCTGTCGACACAGAATTAGAGGAAGACGGAAATTTCGGACCAAAAAGGAGGTTTTACGTGTCGAACCGTACGGTGTACTTGCAGACGATGATTTCGCTGGCGTCGGCTGCCTTCGGGGTGGTCGCGGCGCTCGCATGGAACGGCGCGATCACAGCCCTGGTCAAGCAGATTTTTGGCACCGGTGGACAGATCGTCTCGCTCTTTCTCTACGCCATCTTGATCACGATCATCGCGGTCATCGTGATGGTGAATCTTGGCCAGCTGGCAGAGCGTACGGCCCAGCCCAAAGCGTAGGCGAGCGAAAGCTCGCGGTCCCGGTTTCTCGCCGCCTGGGCTTCCCCGGTCGGGCACCTCCGTCCGCCACAGTTCCGTGAGCGTCAGGATCCGGTTTTCGCCGCATCCTGGTTGACGACCGCGAAGATCTCGGCCTCGTCGAGCAGCCGATTGCCCCGCTTGGCACGCTCGACGATGGCGCGGACCAGCTCGGGTCGTGGCTCGATGCCGCGCTGCTCGAGCCAGTAGACGACATTCGACTCGCCGCTCATCGGCCCGATGTCGATCACCTGCTCGCAGCCGAAGAGGTCGGCCGGGACACCGGAGTAGACGCGGTTGGCGAGCCACTCGTCGCCCTTCCGCTTGGCCTTGATGACGGCGGCGGCGTGCACCCCGGTGGCGGTCCGAAAGGCGTCACGTCCGAGCACCGGGTAGTTCGCAGGGATCGCCATCCCGGTGCCCTCGGCGATCACCTCGCCCATCTCGCGAAGCTTGGTCAGATCCGTGTCGATCCAGCCCAGCAGCCGAAAGTTCACCAGCAGCAGATCGAGGTGCGTGTTGCCCACCCGCTCTCCGAGGCCGAGCGCGCAGCCATGAATCCGGTCGGCGCCAGCGAGGGCGGCATCGATCGCATTGATGACGCCGAGGCCGCGATCGCTATGCCCGTGCCAGTCGAGCCCGGTGTCGGGCTTCATCTCATCCAGCATCCGGCGGACGTAGCCGACCACGGCGCGGACCCCGTCGGGTGTCGAGTGGCCGACGGTATCGCAGACCGCGACCCGCGCGGCGCCCTCGTCGATCGCCGTGCCGAACAGCTGGCGAAGCGTTTCGGGCTGAGCCCTGGTCGTGTCTTCGGTGACATAGAGCACTGGTAACTGATGCTGGCGGGCCAAGCGCACGGCCTTACGGGTGTTGTCGACCATCTGCTCGATGGTCCAGCCCTCGGCATACTGGCGAATCGGGCTGGAGCCGATGAAGGCCGCGACCTCGATCGGGATGCCGACCCGCTGCGAGATCTCGACCACCGGCTGGATATCGCCCTCGAGCGTGCGCGCGGCGCAGAGCGGCTTGATCCCCAGCCGCTGGTCGCGGATTTCCTCGGCGAGGCGTTCCACGTCGGCTGCTGCCCGAGGCCCTGATGCCGGAAGGCCGAGGTCGATCGAATCGATACCGAGCTCGTCAGCCAGGTGCAGGAAGCGCAGCTTGTGGTCGATATCGGGGTCGCGAACGGAGGGGCCCTGGATGCCGTCGCGCAGCGTCTCGTCGTGAATGGCGATGGGGTGCGCCGGCCTGGCCGGGGCATCGACCGTGTTCCAGTCGTAGATCAGCTCGGCTTCGTCAGGCACCGACGCGTTCCAGCTCCAAGACCAGCGCCGTGAGGAATTCGGTCGCCAGCGCGCCGTCGACGATCCGATGATCGACGGAGATCGAGATCCAGGCGCCGCTGCGGGCCACGACCTGGCCATCGACCACCATTGGTCGTGGCTTGATGGCGCCGAAGGCGACCACGCAGCATTCCGGCGGATTGATGATGGGGGTGCCGGTCTCAACCGGGCCGCTCGCGCCTACGTTGGTGACCGTGATCGTGCCACCGCTCATCTGGCCGGGCGGGAGCGTTCCCGCCCGGGCGCCCTCGATCAGTTGGGCGCTTTGCTCGGCGATCGCAGCTAGCTCGAGCTTGTCCGCACCACGAAGGACCGGCACCAGCAAGCCCTGGCTGGTGTTGACCGCGATCCCAAGGTTGATGGCCTGCTTCACGATGATCTCGTCCCGGCTCTCGTCCCATGAGCTATTCATCAGCGGATAGGCACGGACGGCCTTGACCACGGCCGCGATGAAATAGGGAAGCGGGGTCATCGGGTGGCCGCTCGCTTTCCGTTGCTCGCGGGCGGTCATCAGGTTGGTCGCGTCGAACACGGCGAACTCGGTGAACTGCGGAATGGTCGAGACCGACCGGACCATCTGGCGGGCGATCGCCTTGCGGATTCCCACCACGCTGATGCGCCGCTCGCCGTCGGTGGCTGGGACCGTCGGCGGTGCCGGCGCGGCCGCAGCCGGCGATGAAGCGGCGGCCTCGACATCGCTTTTCGTAATTCGCCCGCCAGGCCCGCTGCCCGTCACCTGCGCCAGGTCGACGCCCTTATCCCTCGCCAGCTGGCGGACAAAGGGCGCAGCCCTGACATCGGCGCCGCCCTCAGCAACGGCGGACGTTGTTCGTGCTTTACGCCGAATTCCGGATTCCGGAGCTCCGGAACCGTAGCCGACCAGCGTTCCCGGCGTGGCCTCGGCCGGCGCCGCGGCGGATCCAGTGATGGTGACCAGCGGCTCGCCAACAGCAACCGAGTCTCCCGGTCGAGCATGGAGTTTTTGAATCGTCCCCGCGAATGGCGACGGGATCACGACGACGGCCTTGGCCGTCTCGACGTCGCAGAGCGGCGCGTTGACCTCCACCGTGGCCCCTTCCTCGACCCGCCAGGCCACCAGCTGGGCCTCGGTCAGCCCCTCACCCAGGTCGGGCAGCCTGAAGGTCTGATCAGCCATACGCGAGCGCGGCGTCCGCGGCCTGCAGGATGCGATCGACGTCGGGCAGGTAGAGCTTTTCGTAACGCGCTGGGGGGTAGGGCACATTCATTCCGCCGACGCGACCGACCGGGGCCTCGAGCAGGTCGAAGGCATCATGGCTGATCCTCGCGGCGACCTCGGCGCCGAAACCGCAGAAGACCGGCGCCTCGTGCACTACGACGGCGCGGTGCGTCTTGCGTACCGAGGCCATCACCGTGTCCATGTCCAGGGGCGACAGACTGCGAAGGTCGATCACCTCGAGCGAGATCTGTTCCTGCGCAGCGGTCTTTGCGGCTTGCAGGGCAATGCTGACGGTGGGCCCATAAGCGATCACGGAAACGCCCGAGCCTTCATGCGCCACGCGCGCCTTGCCGATCGGCACACGAGCGGCTGGGTCGATTTCTTCCTTCGTGTAGTAGCGGGCCTTCGGCTCGAAAAAGACAACGGGATCGGGGTCGTCGATCGCCGTTTGGAGCAGGGCATAGGCATCGCCGGGCGTCGCTGGCGTGACGACTTTCAGCCCGGCGGTGTGGGCGAAGTAGACCTCGGGACTCTCGGAGTGGTGTTCGACGGCGCCGATGTTGCCGCCGAAGGGGACGCGGATCGTGATCGGCAGCGAGATGCCTGAGCGGTTTCGGTACTTCGCGACGTGGCTGACGATCTGCTCGAACGCCGGATAGATGAAGCCATCGAACTGGATCTCCGGTACCGGCCGAAAACCTCGGAGCGCCAGGCCGACTGCGATCCCGATGATCGCCGACTCGGCCAGCGGGGTATCGAAGACGCGCTCCTCGCCGAACGCCTTCTGCAAGCCGTCCGTGATCCGAAAGACCCCGCCCAGGGCCCCCACGTCCTCGCCGAAGATCAGCACGTTCTCGTCGCGGGTCAGGGCATCGCGCAGCGAGAGGTTGATGGCTTTCGCCATCGTCACCGATTCTGTCAACTGTCCTCCAGCGAGGCTTCGAACTCCTCGCGCTCCTGAACGAAGGACGCGGGCGGGTTCGAGTAGACCCGGCCGAAGATCGCCTCGCCGGGGAGTGTGGCGGGTAGCGACGTTAGCCGGGCGCGCATCGCCTGGACCGCCGACTCGGCCTCCGCCGCTACTGCGGCGACGAGCCCGTCGTCGATGACGCCCTGGTCCTTGAGCCAGGCCTGGTAGCGGACGATCGGGTCCCTAGCGCCCCAGACCTCGAGGTCACTATCGAGCCGGTAGCGGGTGGGGTCGTCCGAACTCGTGTGCGCGCCCATCCGGTAAGTGACGGCTTCGATCAGGTAGGGGCCGTCGCCCTGACGGGCGCGGGCCGCGGCCGCCCGCACGGCGGCGTAGACGGCGAGGACATCGTTGCCGTCGATCCGGATGCCAGGAAACCCATAGCCCCTGGCGCGATCGACGATCGAGCCGGCGGTCTGCTTCGATAGCGGGACCGAAATCGCCCAGTGGTTGTTCTGGCAGAGGAAGACGACGGGCGACTTGAATACGCCGGCGAAATTCATGGCTTCGTGCCAATCACCTTCTGAGGTCGCGCCGTCTCCGAAGGTGGAAAGCACGATCTCGTCGCTGTGTTTGAGGCGGCACCCCATGGCGAATCCGACCGCGTGGGGGACTTGCGTCGCCACTGGAATGGCCAGCGGCGCGAAGTGGTATTTCTGCGGATCCCACGGTCCGTGCGAGAGACCACGGAACAGCGTCAGCATGTCGGCCGGGTCGACGCCGCGGACCATCGCCATCCCGAACTCGCGATAGCTGGGAAAGATCCAATCGTCCTTCCGAAGCGCCGTGATGGCGCCGACGTGGATCGCCTCCTGGCCGAGGTACTGACCCCAGAGGCCCAACTCGCCCTGCCGCTGCAAGTTCAACGCCTCCTGGTCGGCGCGGCGGATCAGCACCATGTTTCGGTACAGATCACGCAGCGCCGCGGCGTCGAGACCAAGGCGGCTCCTTGCTTCGGGCGTGAGCTCGCCAGCCGCTGAAAACAAGGGGCGCACGGGGTCGTCCGCTGCGACGACTCGAACCACGTCCGCCATGCCGGAATTATCGTATCCGGTCATGGGTGGGCACAGGCACACGCACCCCCGGCACGGGAATCGGCGGCTACTCCCCCGACGGCATCGTCACGCGCACGATCCGATACCCGAACACGTCCATTGGGAAGGCCCATCGCCCTGGTTGGTTGTCAGCGTATTGGCGTTGGCGCTCGTGGTCACTGCTGCCCTCACCTGGTTGGTGCAGCACAACTGCGCGACGTTCCATGTTTGTTCCGATATCATTCGCGACCGCCCACACGTCTTTGAGCCATAGTCAACGCCTTCGTTTTGCGGAACGATCGGAAGCCGGCGCTATACTGCCGACCGTCGGGACGCCACCAGTGAACATCCACAACCTGCTCCATCCGGGCTTTCACTTCCGAAAGCGGGTTGTCACCGCCTATCAGCAGCACGTCGACTACCGCCGCGAGGCTGCCTTGCGGATGTGGATCGCCTTTATCGTCACCTTTCTGTTCTTGCGATTCCTGACGTATGGCATCCGGTACCATTTCCTGCCCGCGCGCAACATCGTCACGAGTGGCGGCCTGCACATCCACCATTTCGTCTGGGGCATCCTGATTCTGCTCGTCGTCGGCTTCCTCGGTATCACGATCGACTCGCCGCGGCTGCATGCGTGGCTGGCGACCGCGTTCGGCATCGGTGCCGCCCTCGTGATCGATGAGTTCGCATTGTGGCTCAATCTTCGCGATGTGTACTGGCTCCGCGAGGGCCGGATCAGCATCGACGTGGCCGTCGTGATCGCCGGGTTGCTCGGCCTCTACTATGCCGCCTATCGCTTCTGGAATCAGGTCGCCCGCGAGGTCCGGGCGGCAGTGAAATTCGTTACCAGCGAGGAGGGCCGGCTCTTCCGCACCCGATCCACCAGCACGACCAGCAAATAGATCGAGTTGGGGCAACGCGAAGTCCGTCCAACCGCAACCTACTCCGTGCCGAAGGCGGATCAGCCGAACTTGCTTCAACGGTTTCACGGCATCGAGGCAGCCGAGCTCCCGCCCGGTCCGTACGAATCCTGGCGCGTGAAGCTGTCGGACGGAACGAGTCAGGCGACCGCGATCATGTACCAATCGGGCAAGCTCGTAATCTCCGGTCACGCGCCCGCGTTCGACAAGGCGGTGTCCATCGTCCAGGCCCTCGCGAAACCGGTGGCGAAAAAGCAAGTGGCGGCACACTCGACGGCCTCAGCGCCACGCGAGGCACCGCCGGAAAACGAGCCGCACATTGGGACCGACGAAGCCGGGAAGGGCGACTTCTTTGGGCCGCTGGTGACGGCCGGCGTCTTCGTCGATGACCGGGTGGCGCAACTGTTGCGCGCGCTTGAGGTCCGCGACAGCAAGATGGTCGGCGACAAGGAATTGCGGGTCCTCGCGGGCAACATCCGGGACGTTGTCGAGGAGCAAAAGCGAGCAGTGCTCGTGGTGGCACCGAAACGCTACAACGAGCTCTACCGGCAGATGCGCAGCGAGGGGAAGAACCTCAACACCCTGCTTGCCTGGACGCATACGCGGGTGATCGAGGACCTGATCAAAAACGGCCTCCGGCCCAAATTCATCCTGAGCGACCAGTTTGGTGACAAACGATACATCGAGAGCCGTCTGCTCATCGACACTCGCCTCAGCGGCGTGCCGGTGATCCAGATGCATCGCGCGGAGGCCGACGTCGCGGTCGCCGCGGCCTCGATACTGGCCCGCGACGCCTTCCTACGGTGGCTCGAGCAAGCGGGCAAAACGCTAGGGCTGACCGTCCCCAAGGGGGCATCGCCAAAGGTGATCGAGACCGGCCGGTTGCTGGTCGCTCGGCTGGGAGCCGACGCACTGAGGGAGTACGCGAAAGTGTCGTTCAAAACGATGGAGAAAGTTCTCGCTCCGTAAGCTTTAGAGTCGTGCCGGTCGAAAGCACGACGTATCCAGCGCTCTTTCGGATTCCGGCATTTCCTCGCCTGGCGGCGAGCGTCCTGCTTGCCCGGACCGCAAGTCAGATGATGCAACTGGCGCTGGTCATCTTCGTCCTCCAACGCTTTCATTCGCCAACGCTTGCGGGGGTCACCGTATTCCTCGCGATCGCGCCCGGCATCGCCGTCAGCCCATTGGCTGGCGCGCTCCTCGACCGTCATGGACGAGTACGCCTGATCACGCTGGACTACCTCGTTGGCGCGCTGACGCTGGCCGCTATCGTGGTGCTCGACGTCGCCGGACGGCTTCACCCGGCCGTGCTGCTGCCCATCGTGACGGTCAGCGCGCTGACCTTCTCGCTGAGCAACAGCGGGGCGCGCTCGCTTTTGCCCATCGTCGTTCCCAAGCAGCTTTGGGATCGGGCCAATGCCTTGGACAGTATCGCGTACGCGGTAACGATCGGTGCCGGTCCGGCACTGGCCGGGGCATTGACGGCATGGTCCGGCTCGCGCGTTGCGCTGGCGACCACGGCGATCCTCTATCTTGCGGCGGCTCTGTCAATGATTCGGCTCCCGGAGCCGATAGTTCGGACGTCATCTGGCCCCGTCCTCGCCCAGGCGTGGCAAGGGGTCGTGTATGTGGTTCGTCGAAATGCCACATTACGCGGCATTGTCCTTGTCATGAGCGTGATGAACCTTGGCATGGGGATCCTCGTAGTCGCGATTCCGGTGATGGTCTTCGAGCGTCTCCACGGCAACGCCGCGCTCGCCGGCGAACTGTGGGCCGTCTACGGCCTTGCCACCGTGCCCTCCGCCTTGATCGCCGGCCGGATCGATAGCCGCGGGCGGGAGTTGACGGTCATGGCATTGTCGACGCTGGTGACCGCCGCCGGCGTAGCCACGCTGGCCGTTGCGTCGAACCCCTTAGTGGCGACCGGCGCGATGCTGGTTGCCGGTCTCTCCATCGGGCCGTTTGACGTCAGCATGTTCTCGATGCGTCAGCGACGGACCGATCCCGCCTGGTTCGGCCGCGCCTTCGCGGTCTCGATGGGCCTGAATTGGGCCGGGCAGCCGATCGGGTCGGCCGTTTCCGGGCCGCTGATTCAGGTTGGCCTGCCGCTGACGTTTCTGGTTTCCGCGGCGCTGATCGCGGCAAGTGCCGGGCTGATCAGGCTCGTTATCCCAGCCGAGCACGCGGGTACAATGGCAACCGAGTCCGCCAGGCAGTCGCGGCGGGATCGTCCCGTCGAGGAAAGTCCGAGCTCCGCAGAGCAGGGTGCCGGATAACGTCCGGTCGGGGTGACCCGAAGGAGAGTGCCACAGAAAAGACACAGCCGTCGCGCAAGCGATGGCGAAGGTGAAATGGTGCGGGTAAGAGCCCACCAGCAGCCGGGAGACCGGCTGGCTCGGTAAACCCCACCCGGAGCAAGACCGAATAGGAGGACGATACGGCTGGCTCGGCCGGTCCTC
>Ga0070699_100005336_pt1 | contig 11269 bp, 15 predicted proteins | sample KBSK1503metaG_FD_65473 | JGI IMG/M metagenome (GOLD analysis project Ga0070699, IMG submission 65473) | Corn, switchgrass and miscanthus rhizosphere microbial communities from Kellogg Biological Station, Michigan, USA - KBS K1-50-3 metaG | ecosystem: Host-associated > Plants > Roots >...
TCTCGATATGATATTTCATATTTTCTGATTGATGATGTGAAATTTAACCAATTTGTTTGATCGGTATAGTACAATGTTCTATTTTCATATTGTGATTTATGAATAGGCCGTGAATATTTTTTGATAATTAAAAATTTGAAACTGCAGAGCAGGTGTCAAATATGACACACTAGGTTTGGGGTTGGGCTCTACAGCTTCGGTTTGTTATATATTATAACAAAAATAAGATTTGTGCAATTTTCTTCTAGTACAATGTTCTATTTTCATTTTCAGCAACTGTTAAAAACTATGTCAAATCCCTGATTAAGAATGACAAATATTACATTAAATCAATCTAAGAAATTATTTTTGACACAATCATGTCTTAAAGAACAGAAAACACTAGACTATATTCTGAAAGTTATTGCAAAACATAACTTTCCAGAAAAAAACATCATTCGAAACATGAACGTGGATGTAATAAATTCAGGAGATTATCTAGTTCGCTGTTTAGATGATATAGTGCACCTATTTGAAATACAACTGACTCTTCCGTTTGGCTTTACAACAAATTTGTTAGGCAGTTTATAATATGTCACTTAATTGGTATTTGCACAAAAGATCTTTAAAATTACTGCAATTATTTAGAAAAAATACACCTTCATCTGTCAATTTATATCGCCTATTATTAGAAGCGTGATATCTTAAAACAAGCCCAGCTTTGATTAGTTTTTCACAATTTTTAGTTGCAGCACAATGCGACATGTTCGTAAACCTTGCTATTGAGCTAATTATGTTATCACCTGAATATCGCAGGTGTTCTAAAATCTGGATAATCTGATCAAGCTGTCCTCTTTTTCTCTTATTATGCTGGTTTTGCTCAATCAATTGCGAGTATATTGATAATTCTTGTCTGGCTATACCATGACTTGAGAATAATCTTTTATAATTTTGTGGCATGTAATAGGTAATTACATCCCAGTTATCACACATTGTCCAATATCTTCTGTGTTTACACTTTTTTTAGAATATGAAGAAGAATCGGAATTAGATGAAAATTATACATCTTTCAAAAATAAATACTGGTGATGAGTTTTGTAGCCACTCTGACAAGATTACTACCATTTGTAAAAATACCGTCATAATGCCAAGTGGCATATACACCTGTTTTTGGAAAACAGAATAATCTAATGTACAAATGTTCATGAAGATTCGTGCACTAGTCATATAAAAAACAGCGACGATAGAAATCAATGACAATCAATAACAAATACACAAGATTTGGACTCTCAGTCGCAACAATCTTTATAGCAATGATCTTGGTGGCGGGTATAATTGATCCTGCCATAAACCAAGCTTATGCAACTACAACTACTGATGGTAGATCTACAGCTCTGTCTATAAGCTCACCACTTGGTCCTATTACCTCTATGGACACCGGTTCATTAGCTTCATCAGGACAAAACGAAGTAGATGCAACTCCTATGGCAATACAAACCCCAATAGCTACCGCAGACGGACTGCTCTCAGTTACTATGGGCTCTTCGCAGGCAGAGAGCCAGTCAGCACTAGGCCAGCTGGTCTTACTGCCGGGTAATCCAAACCAGATAACTGCATACTTTGCAATGGCAGAATCTAAAGCTACATGTTCAGGAGTTTCCGGATCAAGCAGCATAACTAGTCTTACCATGGCAGGACAAACCATTCAGGTTACTGGACAGCCAAACCAGGTTGTGATCATACCAGGAGTGTTGAAACTCACCATAAACGAACAGACTGTTAGCCCTAACAGCATAACAGTAAACGCACTTCATTTGCAGACTGCAGGAGGGACTGACGTTATAATTTCAAGTGCCAAAAGTTCAATTTCTTGCACAACCAGTGGAACACTAGGTGCCCTGTTTAACCTAAGTTTGTTTCACAAAGCATATGGATGGGAAACAAACTGTGTTGACTTTACTACAGGCGGAGGTTGGGTACAACCACCACCAAACAAGGGAACATTTGGTTTTGTTGCTGGCTACAAAAATGGCGGAACTGTTCCAAGGGGAAATTTTGAGTATCAAGACCATACCAGTGGAATGAATGTACACGCACTAGATGTAACATACTACAAATGCGGCGACTTTGATAACTCGAGAATATTTGGCGGTGATGCAAGAGTTAATGATGTCTCCGGATTCTGTTATAAGGCATACGTGCAAGACAACGGAGAGCCAGGTAAGGACACTGATTACTTTGCCATGTGGGAATGGACAGCTCCGCCAACTGGTTGCCCAACTGATGGTTCAGGTCCACCATCTGGAACATCATACTATGCAACAGGTAACTATCTTGGCGGCGGTAACATACAGCTGCACACTTGAGAGAGCCCGTCATCTCTACCCCTCATTTTTTAGTTTTGGATAATTCATGACTCGTTTTTCAGAAAATGAAAACTCTACACATTTCAGTATCTGATGTTTGTTTCCTTAACTTCACGAAATTCTTCATACTGCAATCCCTAATGCAATACTGCATGAAATAATAAAAAAACTATCACCTTTGATTCATGAACAAATCATAAAATCTAACATAATTGCTTTCGTTCTTCACTGTCTTTTCTTTGTTTAAGAGATCTCTGTCTATTTTCAAGATCAGTATAAGCGTCTTTTAGTGTTTCATGTTCTTCTTTTAATTTTGCATATTCTGCTGTCAATTCCTCTGATCTTCTTAACAGATTACTGCCTTCTTTCATCATGTTATTGGCATATCCTATTCTGATCCAATCTAAGCAAGTTCTTGCAAAACCATCGCCGATTAGTTTATCATTTTTGTTTTCTTCATAATCTCGAATTGCATGCAAAATCCACTCTGTTAGTGTTCTTGTCTGGGTATTGTCCGAATTATTAAATTTAATTTTCATATCATAAGGATCAAGTATTATTAGACCATCATCGAAATTTTGAATAAACATATCCACTTTTTTTCTTACCTCACTTGACTGTCTAACACTCTTGCGGTCATGTTGCATTTGTAGAGTCATGCAATTTTTATTCATGAAATTAATTATTAAATCGCGCTTACATTTGTGTTAGTTTTATGGACTAATCTGTATAGTAATTTGAAAGTGTTGATGCGAATATCTTGGTCTGTCAAATACTATCTATGTTCCAAAAATTCTTTATACTACTATTCCCTAATACAATGTGTAATAACGGTCGGATCATAATCAGGATAATATTATGCAAGGTCCCATCGGGTCCGCCTTACCATATGTGTTGGACAGGGGTTCTCTCTGGGCACTTCGGATGTGATATCTCATTGAAGAACCAAATGCATTTTCAACCTTGAGATTTGTATCTTGACCTTATATGACGATATTTCATAACATATGTCATATTTGAAAAACTGCCAAATCTGCTAGGATTAGAATAAAGTGATCATTTCGAATAATGTCATGAAAGCATTAGTGATCTTTGCCATACAGAAAACGCTTATTGGGATAGGGAAAACTGTGTATGACACCGTAACAAATAGACTATATAAAAAATATCATTGCTATACATCTGATTGTTTTGAGCATCCCGAATATCTAATGACGGTGTTAAAGGAACTATATGGCAAGTCATACAATGAAATTGTCAACTTAATTCAAGAAGAGCTAAAAGAAGTTGCTTCTGATAAAAAAATTAAAACGTTCTTACAGGTTTTGTTGTAAAAATTTGGAAAAAAGTTTTGTAACAAGTCTTACAGGACAAATCTTCAGAAGATTTAGACATGTATGATTTGAATCTCATTATAAAAATAGAGATAGATGTTAGGTGAATAACTCCAAAGAAAGTTCATAATCAAATTACTTATTCAAATCAAGAAGAAAATTAAGGAAAATGCTGTTATTCATATTCTCATCTTTTTTACGTGCTTCTTTTGCAGCTTTAACAAATTTTAGAAAAGTTTTCAAATTTACAGTAATGGTTTTGTAATCTTTTCGTGGCGTGAACTTTGAAACACGTGACCCGTATTTATGAATTCGATGACTACGAAAAAAATATGTATATGTATATGTATATGTCATATGTGCAAGTTTATCACAATACAGTTCAATTACTTTCGAAAAAGCCAGAATATCTCAAGACACTTGAGTTAGCGGTACAAAAAGAAGAGGAGAACCTATCCAATAAGCAGTATTTGGGATGGCAATGGTTTGATGTGGAAACTCATCCTGCAAAACTTATGAATCTTGTTACGAATAGCATTGCCAAAGTGAATTTTAAATCAAACAACTCCACATGTTACCTTCTTAAGAATAAAGAATCTGTCAAACGAGCTATTAAGGGCTGATGAGTTTACTTCTTTCAATGTTATATTTCATGGTAAAAGTTTGATAATGATTTGCAATTTTTACAAAAATGAGCCCAAAATAAGATCTTCACTCTCTTAACTTGTCAAATCTTTTGTTGTATTTCTCTTGATATTGTATGATTAATCCGTGATTAGTGGTATCATCATATTTTGTTTCTTGTTTTTTGAATTCTTTTTGTAATTTACCGTCTAGTTTTTTTCTTATTTTAGATACTTGGGATATTGCATTTTTTTTTGCTGCATTTACATTTTTTCTTTTTACAATAAATGTTTTATTATGAAAATGTTTGATTGTTTTAATTCTAGTTTTTTTAGTGATTTCCTCTGCAAGATCAAAATGTCCCTGTTCATGTTTTAAAAGTAATGCATTATCTTTCTTACCTATGTTTTTGATTACCCATGACAAATCAGGAATAAAGACTGCGTGGAGTTGCATATCTTTAATCTTAAATTGGAATTTGGTTCCAGTGTTAATGTGTTCAATAAATGGCTGCGATTCAAATCCTATTGCCGCACTAGCTGACGCCTTAGATTTATTATTGGGTTTCTTTTTAAAATCATTCCATTCTAAAATTCGATTTTTATTCCAAATGATTACCGGTAATTTTTGGTTTATAGAGGTGTTGTTTATGAATATTTGCATGCATTTACCAATCACTTAGCTATTGACTGCATCTCTATTAAGCCATGCTTACATCCATGTCAGTATTATGTACTGATCTGTTACTTTTCTTCTGAAATCGTTGACGCAAATATTCTGCCTTTTTCAGTCAAACCCACATTGATCTTGGACTTGTCAATTGTTGATTCAACAAGACCTTTTTTCTCCAGCCAAACAATGTGCTTTGCAAGTCTGGTATAATTTAGATTGGTTTCCAGTGATAAACTGGTCTTTGCTCCAGGGCCTTTTTCCGTCATAGTTTTCAATATGCGCAACAAGGTTTTCATACTAGGCTCAAAGCTTGCAGCCAATTTTTTATTCTTAACGATATCGATGATTTTTGAATTTTTTACCATTGTCCTAATTACCTGTCCGGGACAATCTTATATAATTTGTGTATTTATAAAATTAAAATATCTAAAATTGGACTTTTAATTTTGTCCAATTTATGATGAACTGCGGTTATTTGTATTAAGATTTTTGTTTCAAGTCAAAATTATGTATCTTGTCTGATCAAAACAATTGATATTATTTAATATAATTTTAAATCTAAACAAAAAAAAATGAAATCATCTATCTTACTAGCAATAATACTATCGTCAGTTTTACTCATTCATACGGTATATGCACAAGTACCTATGGGAAACCTAGTGGTTACAGTAAAACCAGAAAAAAACCCTCTTGAATCAGGTGAAATCCCGGTACTAGTTGGAACTGTTACAGACCAAGCAAACAAACCAATAGGAAATGCCAAAGTCAATATTGGCACTTCATATGGAACTTTTGTGGTTTCTACGGATAACAATGGCAAGTTCAGATACCCGTATCAAAATCCTGTTAATCCAGCGCAATATTTGGTAAATGTCAAGGCACAAAAAGAAGGCTATGGGATAGGTCTTACTAGTACAACATTTTTTGTTTATGGTACACCAGTATCACAATCTCAACAATATGCTCTCAAAACTGTATCTGGAGACAAGATAAACCAAGATCCCATCGCCTCCAAAATTCTCAAAAATGTAGAGATTGCAAAAAAACAACAAGCAGAACAGGATGCAAAGATGAAAAAAATTGAAGAAGATAAAAAATTTGTAGATGACCAACGAGCTCTTGCCAATCAGCAACTTCAAATTGATCTTCAAGGCTGGTTTGCACAGCTTAATCCGCTTACACCTAGAAACGCATACACCGTATTTGTTTCTCAAATAAATCAAAATGTTGCAAGCATTTTCTGGGGCCAGTTTAACTTTACGGAACAGAAAACAAATGAAGGTCTTACTGCACAGAAACAAATCCTTCAAAAAGGAGGTACTAACGATCAAGCAAGAAATGCATTAATTCAAAATGCCGGCAGCTCTAGAAGTGAAATAACCAAAATCAACAATGACTTGAATGTAAAGTATGGCAATGCAAGCAAGAACGTACAGTCCAAATTTGACAAATATGGAAACTTACCTAGATCCTAAAAATCGATTTTATTATAATATCATATATTTCATGTAAAATTCAAATTAATGATGATTGTAGGGTTTTCAATTTGCTTTTTTTTCACTGATAATTCATGAGCAAGATTAATCTATGATAGATCTTTTGCAATGACATGTCAATTTTTAATCGTAGAGAAAGAGTTCGAATAATAGCCCCAAAAATAGACTCTGAAAAAATTTACATCATTAAAGATATAAAAAAGATCCGAAAGGGTGGAGTTTTGTATCTATTAAAATCACTTGAGGAAAAGCCTATTTTGCGACTGTATTATGAAAATGAAAGATCGCTCCTTGAGAGAATTTACTAAATAAGAATTTTTTAAATTAATCTGGACAAAAGATTTACTTGATTCTATCTTTGATTGTAAATATTGAATATTTACCAATGTTATGACACACTTGGACTCAATCCAGGTGCTTCTATGAGGGAAATCAAGCAAGCATACAGGAAACTTGCTCTTCTATATCACCCTGACAAAGACTCTTCAGATGGTAACGAAACAAGGTTTAAGCAAATTTTAGATGCTTACCAGACTTTGAGACTGAATGACAAAACAGAACTAAAAATCACTACAAAGTTTACGGATATTTATCCAGAAGATGCCGTGGCATCATATGAAAAAGCAGAAGTACTGATTGCAAAACAAAACTACGAAGAAGCAATAGTATTTTATGATAAAGCATTAGAGCGATTACCAAGATATGAAAATGCTTGGCTCAAAAAAGGTGATGCCCTCTCTCACCTAAAAAGACATGAAGAAGCACTTGTATGTTATGAAAAAGTTCTACAAATAAATCCAGATTCAACAGATGCTTGGAACCTAAAAGGGATATGTCTTTCTGATTTGAAAAGATACGATGAAGCTCTAGAGTGTTTTGATGAGGCAACCTTGTTAAATCCAATGCATTATGCTGCTTGGAACTTTATGGGTGTCTGTTTTTTTAATTTGAAAAAACTAGAGAAAGCTATAGAATGTTTTGAGAAGGCAATAAAGATCAAACCAGAATTTGCAGTTGCTTGGCACAACAAGGGTGGAGTCTTATTAAAATTAGATAAAAAGAAAGAAGCAGAAAAGTGCTATGAAAAAGCAAAGAAGTTAAGACAATAGTAAATGAATTTGAAGAACTGATGATCTTTGTAGTTCTTTGAGAATAATTTTTTCATATGCATAAGTGGCTTATTATAGTAACAAAACGATGTTATGGTATGTTAAAAACTCCAATAGAATGCAAATGTCTTTCTTGTAAATGTGGTACCTACACCTATAACGAATCTCAGGTGTGTACTAGCTGTGAAGACAATAAACATGCATCAGGGGAGAAAAGATGGTCTACTATAGTCTTGGCAAATACTCCATCCATCATTATTGCAGAAGAAAAAATGTAAAAATTGGTAAGAACGAATTTTTGCCTTGTTCTAAAAGATTTGGTAAAAATTTTGAACAGAATCTAGATGTTTAATGACTCTCTTAGTCCCTTGTACCTGTTTCGTATTGTAACCTCGGTTACTCCAGCTGCCATTGCAATAACCTTCTGTGTTGTATTTTCACCGTTGAGTACACATGAAAGATATAATGCAGCTGCCGCAAGTCCCATGGGATCTTTTCCAGCTGTGATTTCCATCTCATTTGCATCCTTTAAAATTGTAAGAGCTCGACGCTTTACCTTTTCACTTAGGCCAGCTTCGCTTGCTATTCTAGATGTGCATATTATTGGATTTACAACTGGCATGTTTAGATCAAGTTCTCGCAAAAGCAATCTGTAACATCGTGAAATGTCCTTTCTTTTTACATTGATTTGGTGTGACATGTCATTTAATGTTCGTGGTGTTCCGCTTTCTCTACATGCTACGTATAGTGCTGCTGCAAGAACACCTGGAATTGATCTTCCCCTGACAAGACCCTTGTCAAGTGCCTTTCTGTATATGTATGCCGTCTTTTCTATTACTGCATCAGAAAGTGCAAGCTTGTCTTTTAGTCTATCAAGTTCACTAAATGCTTGTCTAAAGTTTCTGTCTGCAGGTTCATGAACTTGGCTTCTACTGTCCCAAGTTCTAAGTCTCTCTATGGTACTTTTCATTGATGCAGATAACGGTTTTCCAGTTACATCCTTGTTTGCATGACCAATTATTGTTGCAAGTCCCATGTCGTGCATTGCAAGTGAGGTAGGTGAACCCGTTCTACTTCTATCATCTGACTCATCTTTTGAAAATGAACGCCATTCAGGACCTGTTTCCTCAACGCGTTCAGAAATAACAAAACCACATTCTGCACAAAATCTTTCTCCTGTAACATTATCGGTTATCAGAGATTTTTTTCCACAACGTGCACACTTGGCACCAACATTTAGAGTCTGTAAAACCATAGAATTCTGATATATGTTGGTTTAATTGCTTATAAGAACCCGCGTATTTCACATCTTTCTCATTTTATGCCTGTTTTCTTAATTTTTCTTCTTATTTTTGATGTACTGGACGAGTTTTATTTCTATGGAATTTGACAACCTATAACAAGATCTCAATACAAAAAAATCATCAAAAAATTTTCTTTATGATGTTGATAACCTGTTAAAGTAAGATCGTACATGTGATTGGAAAAAATAGCAAATTATTACAATGCCAATAATTAATTCAGACGATGTTCCAATTAATTTGTTGGTTGGATCAGCATTTGTATATGCAAAGTAAATCAATCCGGTAGCTATGCTTACCACAGTTTGCATTATTGTAACTTTCCAAGCCCATCTTTTTCCTTTTAGTATTCCGATACCAATTATTATTCCGGCACTACCAGCTACTGTGAGCCAAATAATTAAAACATGACTAAGACCTCCATCTAAGATTTGAAGCAACATGGAGATCTCATGTCTTTGAGGTAATCTATTCAAGTACGTCTCTATGTACTGAGTTGTAGTTGAAAGTAAGATTCCACAGAAAATGGCTATGGCTCCTTCTATGATGTATAGTAATCCTCTTACAGTAACACCTAATGGTCGTTTATATGATATTGTAGACAAAAACTAAACCTCGTTTTTTTGATTTTGAAGAAAACACATGAAGCAATTTAATTTACCAACAGTTCTTGACGTTCTCTTAACTCAAGAATTTCATCACTAATTTCTGATACGGCTGTGTCTATTTTAGTAAATTGCTCACTTGTAATACCATCATTTTCATTTAATTTCAATCTTAATATTTCCAAGCCTATCTTGACTACGCAAAGATTATACATTAAAGGGAATCTCTCATGATTTTCTTTTTTTAAAGCTTCATTAGGGGTTGCTGATTCTAAGGAAATCTTGACATCATTTACCATGTCTGATAAAGCAGCTAACATACCAAGACTTTCCTCTAACCCACCCAACTTTACTCAAGCTTATCCAACTTATTTTAATATAAAAAACTGCCCTTCCAAAGTTGGAAATAACATAAAAAGTGATCGGTAAAGTTATTCAAAACAATTTTTGTTTATCCGAGAGATCTTGAATGCTTTTGTGTATGGGGTCTTTCTCCAGAGAATTTTCTTCTCATATGACCAGAAGGTCTTCCATAAAGAAGTTCCAAGAACCAAGATTCGTGCTCGATTTCTTCTTTTAGTATGTCTTTTGCTATATCATAGGTAGCAAAATCTTTGTTAAATGTCATTTTACACATCTTGTTCCAATTCACAATAGCCCCCTGTTCTGCTTTTAGGCATTTTTCTAAAATCGATTTAATGTCTGTCTTGTTTGATGGCAACTGCAAAAACTCACAACCAGACATTTTGATAAATGCCTGTGCATCATTTGGTAAGCTACCTCCTAATTCATAAATTCTTGATAGACATGATTCAAAATGTGATAGGTCTTCCAGTCTTGCATCCTCGATTACTCCTTTGATTCCTTCACCTTCCATGCCAGTACAGTGCATTCTTAGGTTTGTGAAGTAATAATACGCAGTAAATTCTACTGATGCGTTATAGATTAGTTGTTTTATTATTTCTTTGATATCTGCACCATTTTGTTCAAGCACTTTGACACCAATTACGTCTGGGTTATTTTTTGTCATACAAATTTTTCCTTTTAACAGGCAAACAAATTACTAATCGGAATATAAAGAGATCGCTAATACGAAAATTATTTAGAAATTAGAGTATGGGCGTAGATATGCCAAATGATTTTGGATAACTGAATTAATCATGTTTTATTGGGAAAGAGAATTAAATTATGAAATAACGAAATCTAAATTACAAGAACTTATGATATTTCCATATTTTGCAGTTTGACGTAGGGCTAGATTGTTAGGTGATTTCTTAATACCAATTTAACCTAATCTTTATATTTGATTAATTGGTATACCAATGATTAGTAGACTAACTAATATGTCAAAATATGATTTTGAATCAAGCGTTGGATTTGTTGTGAATGTTACTGCCAAAGCATTTCAGAAGGCATTGGATGCAGAACTTCGAAAAAATGTTGGTGTCACTATTAGTCAGTGGCGTGTAATTAGTACACTAACAAGACAATCAGGTATTACTCAAAAAGAGATTGCAGATAGAGTTGGAATAGAAAGTTCCACACTTGTACCAATAATTGATAAAATGGAAAAAGACGGATTTGTAAAAAGGAAATTAGATAATGAAGATAGAAGAATTAACAGAATTTACCTGACAACTAAGGCTGATGATCTTTGGAACTCTATGATCAAATGTGCTTTACGAATAAGAACACTTTCTACAAAAGAAATTTCAGAGGAACAAATCGAAACAACGTTAGATGTTCTAAGAAAAATTTCAAAAAACCTAACAATTTATTTTGA
>Ga0070699_100005337_pt1 | contig 11269 bp, 8 predicted proteins | sample KBSK1503metaG_FD_65473 | JGI IMG/M metagenome (GOLD analysis project Ga0070699, IMG submission 65473) | Corn, switchgrass and miscanthus rhizosphere microbial communities from Kellogg Biological Station, Michigan, USA - KBS K1-50-3 metaG | ecosystem: Host-associated > Plants > Roots >...
GCGATCGCGCGGCGCAGCGCTGGATCTTCCGGCGTCACCTCGCTCGGGAAGAACGCGCGCACGTGCCCGTCCTTGCCGACGACGTACTTCGCGAAGTTCCAGGCAGGCAGATGGCCGCTCGCGCCCAGGTACGTGTACACCGCCGATTGATCGCGGCCCGGCTTTGTGACGACCTTCGAGAACATCGGGAACGTCACGTCGTAGGTGCGCTTGCAGAAGGTCGCGATTTCCTCGGCGCTCCCCGGCTCCTGCTCCCCGAAGTCGTTGCTCGGGAAGCCGAGCACGGCGAAGCCCTTGTCCTTCAACTCGCGGTGCAGCGCCTCGAGCCCCTTGTACTGCGGCGTGTAGCCGCAATAGCTCGCCACGTTCACCACCAGCGTGACCTTGCCGCGATAGTCGCCAAGGTCCGCGGGCTTGCCGAGGAGCGTCTGCGTTTTCATCTCGTAGAGAGACGCCGGCCCAGCCGCTGATACGACCGTGGCGAACGCCGATGCCAGCGAAATCATCGCGAACAGGTAGATGCGCATCATGCGCTACATCATCGCAGAGTACGCATTCATCCGCAGTTCATTTTTTGAGGCGTATAACCGGCGCAGGAGATTGGCCTTATGACACGTCAGTGCCTTGCACTCACGGCGGTGTTCACGTGGTCCGTGTCTGTCGGCATCGCGCAACAGGCGGGCGTTGGCTACCACATCACGAAGACGTACGAGCTCGGCGGCGACGGCGGCTGGGACTACATCGTCCCGCAGCCGTCCCAGCACCGCGTTTACATCGGCCGGACGAACCGCGTGATGGTGGTCGACACCAATGACGGAAAACTGATCGGCGAAGTGATGGGGATCAAGGGCGCGCACGGCACCGCCATCGCGGAATCGAGCGGCCACGGCTTTGCGACGTCGGGCAACGACCAGTCGATCGTGATGTTCGACCTGAAGACGTTCAAGGAGCTCGCGCGCATTCCCGCAGCCGAGGATGCGGATGCGATCGTCTACGACGCGCCATCGAACCGCGTGTTCTCGCTCAACGGCGATGCGCACTCGTCCACGGTCGTCGATGCGGCGTCAGGAAAGCTCGTGACGAACATCCCCCTCGGCGGCAAGCCCGAATACGGCGCCTCCGCCGGCGACGGCAAGGTCTACGCGAACCTCACCGACACCAGCGAGGTGGTCGAGATCGACGCGAAGCAGGCGTCGGTGTCTCGCCGCTGGTCGACCGGCATGTGCAAGCAGCCGGTGTCGATGGCACTCGACACGAAGAACCATCGGCTGTTCAGCGGCTGCCGCAGCGGTGTGCTCGCGGTGTCCGATTACCAGGCCGGAAAGACGCTCACGACGCTCCCGATAGGGATGGGGGTGGACGGCGCAGGCTACGACGCCGCGTCAGGCGACGTGTTCGCGACCAACGCGGACGGCAGCTTGACCGTCATTCACCAGGACAGCCCGGACAAGTACCACGTCGTCGGCAGCGTGACGACACCGATGGGATCGCGCAACATGGGACTCGATCCGGTGACGCATCGCATCTACGTCGCGGCCGCGACGTTTGCGCCACCGCCGGCGCCTCCAGCCGGCGCTCCGCCGGGGCGCGGCGGCCGCGCGACGGTGGTGCCCGGAACCTTCAAGCTACTGGTGATCGAGCGATAGAGACCAACCGTCTGAAGTGTGGGCGAAGCGCTGCACGTCGCCCCGTCCGAACGCCCGCGTCGCGGCATTCCAGACGAGGTGTTCGACCACGATCGCCTGCCGGTCGATGCGGAGGACGTTGAACGCGTTCGGCTCGCCGCGGACGCGCGTCGAGGTCGCCGTACCCGCCTCGACGACGATGGCGGAACGGCCGCCGACCTTGTAGCGCTTCGCCGTCGGTCCGGCGAAGGTGACGTGCAGGTGACCGGTCAGGAAGACGTCGATGCCGTCGGCGGCGAGCTGCTCGACTGCCTCGGCTCCAGGCCGCGCTCGCCCGAACGCGGCGCCCGCATGCGGCTCGTCGAACGGATGGTGCGCGACGAGGACCGTCACCGCCGAACGGCGCGCCTGCTTCAGCAGCTCGCGGATGCGGTGCAGCTCCCGCCGCCGGATGCCACCGCCGCCGATCGTGAACGAGCGCGTGGTATTCGTGCCGATGACCGCGATTTCACTGTCGATGTAGTGCGGATGCAGGTCGTCGGTCATGTGATGACGATAGCCGCCGAGCGGGTTGAAGAAACGCGCGAAGAAATTGTGCATGGGCACGTCGTGATTGCCCGGCACGATCAGCTGCGGCCCCGGCAACGACTCGAGAAACGCGCGCGCCTCGCTGAACTGCCGGGCGCGCGCCCGCTGTGTGAAGTCGCCCGACACCGCCACCAGGTCCGGCTCGAGCGCGCGCACGGTGTCGCGCACCACGTCCACCACGACGGGATCGACCCGGCCGAAATGCAGATCCGAGAGGTGAACGAGCGTACGCATCAGGGAACGATCACCCTCAGGACACGCGGGCGGATGTGAAACGTCAGCGGGTTGTCGAACATGACCGCCTCGCCGTCGATCGACGCCTCCAGGCGCCCGACGTCGGCATCGAGCGTGACCGAGGGCGCGGTGAACGACTCGAAGCCCTCGATGGTGGACACGTCCCCGAATACGGCCGCGATGATCATCCTCACCACGCCTCCACGGCTCATGCCAGGCGCCATGCACACATGAAACCGGCCGCCGTCGAGCGTCTCCCGCCGGCCGAGCTCGAGGCCGCTCAGCTGGTATTGGTTGTTCCCGACGAAGACGAACGGCGTGCGCACTTTCCCCTTCCCCCTTCCCGCTTCCCCCTTGCCGGTTCTAATTTCGACCCGGAGCCGCCGATACCGCCGCCACACGCGCACCGCGGCAAGCGCATGCGCGAGCCACTTGCGGCGTCCGATACGCTGCATCGCCGTCCGCTCGGAGATCAACCGCGCGTACATGCCGACGCTGGCGTTGTTGATAAACAACCGGCCGTTGACCTCGCCCATGTCGACGCTCGTCGCCCGGCCCGCGGCGATCACCCGGGCCGCTTCACCGAGGTCCTGCGGAATGCCAAGGTCTCTTGCGAAATGGTTGAGGGTCCCGAGGGGAAGGATGCCAAGCGCCGCGTCGCTCCCTGCCAGCGCAGCGGCCGCCGCGCTCACGGTGCCATCGCCTCCCGCGACGACGACGACCTTCGATCCGCGCGTGACGGCAGCGGCCGCCTCGCCCGCTATCGACGCCCCTTCAATGGGCCTGACGTCCACGTCCGCGCCGGCGGCGCGAAAGGCGTCTGCGACCAGTTGCACCGACGTTGCATTCTGATTGCCGGCGCGCGCGTTTAGAAGGACGGTAATCCGTTGATAATACGACGCCATGGCGAAACGCACGTCTCGTCGCGCCCGCGCTCGACGCGCATCAGCGGCGCAACCACGAAAGACCGTTCATCGAAAGCGCCCATCCCGTCGTCTCGATGCAAGAGCCGATACCCTCGATTTCAGGGACCGGATGTACGAGCCGACGCTCATCGAGGTGCCCACCGAGCGTCCGCTCGACGATTACCTCAAGGCCCACGTACCGATCCTCGACCAGGGGCAGGAGGGTGCGTGCACCGGATTCGGCCTTGCCACCGTCATTCATTACCTCCTGCGCACGCGGAAGGTGGTGCCCGATCGCGCCGAGGTCAGCCCCTGGATGCTGTACGACATGGCGCGCCGCTACGACGAATGGCCCGGCGAGAACTACGAAGGGGCCAGTGCACGGGGCGCAATGAAGGGGTGGCACAAGCATGGCGTCTGCTCGAAGGCGAGCTGGCCGAAGGAGGATCGCGACCCCGAGCGGTACCGCGTCCGCTTCGCCGACGCGCTTCGACGTCCGCTCGGCGCGTACCTGCGCGTCAACCACAAGGACGTGATTGCGATGCACACGGCCATCAGCGAGGTCGGCATTTTGTACGCGACCGCGTCGGTGCACGACGGCTGGAACGATGTCGGACGCAACGGCACGATCGACTTCACGTCGAAATCGAAGGTCACGGGAGGACACGCGTTCGCGCTCGTCGCCTACGACAAGGACGGGTTCTGGCTTCAGAACTCCTGGGGATCCGACTGGGGACGCCGCGGCTTCGCGCATCTGAACTACGACGACTGGCTCGCGCACGGAAGCGACGTGTGGGTCGCGCGCCTTGGCGCGCCAATCGAGTTCCACGACCACACCTCGGCGGCGCGCGGCGTCGGCGTCGCCTCCGGCGGCTCGCGGAGCTATATGTTCTGCGACCTGCGGCCGCACATCATCAGCCTCGGCAACAACGGGCTCCTGCGGACGGAGGGGACCTACGGCACCTCCGCCGACGACGTGAAGGAGATCTTTCAGCACGTCGCGCAGCAGGTAGACGATCGGCAGCACCTGCTGCTCTACGCCCATGGCGGCCTCGTGGCGGAAGATTCCGCAATCCAGAAAGTCGCCGACCTGCGCAGCCCGCTGCTCGACGCCGGTGTCTACCCCGTCTCGATCATCTGGAAGACCGACTTCTGGACGACGCTCAAGAGCGTCCTGGAGGATGCGATTGCGAAGCGGCGGCCCGAGGGGTTCCTCGACTCGTCGAAGGACTTCATGCTCGATCGTCTCGACGACGCGCTCGAGCCGCTGGCACGGGTGATCGGCGGGAAATCGGAGTGGGACGAGATGAAGGAGAACGCGATTGCGGCGAGCCAGCCTGGCGGCGGCCTTGCGCTCGTTGCCGATCTGCTCGGCGAGCTCACGCGTCAGTTCCCCGCGCTTCGCGTCCACCTGGTCGCCCATAGTGCCGGGTCGATCGTGTTTGGCGGCCTGGTGGATCGGCTCGCGAGCGGCACGCCGGAGCCGGTGGACATCCAGACGTGCACGCTGTGGGCGCCGGCGTGCACGATGAACGTGTACCGCAACCAGTACCTGCCGTCGGTCAAGAGCGGCCACATCAAGGACCTGGCGCTCTTCACGCTGACCGACAAGGCCGAACGCGACGACAACTGCGCGAACCTCTACCACAAGTCGCTGCTGTACCTCGTGTCGAACGCGTTCGAAGCCGGGCTGGGCAAGGCGCCGTTCCTCCGGGAGCGGGAGGGCGAGCCGATTCTCGGCATGGCGAAGTTCATCTCGCGGCTGCCGCCGGCGCAGCGCGGCTTCGACTGGGTGCTGTCGCCGAACGCGAACCTCGCGGCGACGCTCCAGGCCTCCACGGCGAAGACGCACGGCGCGTTCGATGACGACGCGGCGACGCTCGCCTCGACGCTGGGCCGCATTGTCGGGAAAGGGAAAATCAAGAACACGCGGTTCGCGCATCACGCGTCCGCGGCCGCCAATCAGGCGATTCGGGCGCCCCTGAATGCGATCTGAGCCGGGTCGGCAGGGCGGACCTTACGGTCCGCCTCTACTCTCGATGATCATTTTTTCGAGGACCGCGATGAGCGTATTCGCGCGCGCCAGCGGCGTCGGCTCCTCGAGCAGCCGCTCGCGATCCAGCTCGTCGATGTGCGCGAGCTGCGAAATGCCGTTCACCAGCCGCTCGTCGGAGATGCCGTCAGGCGCCCCGCGCACGCCCGTCCGTCCACCCGACTCCCGGATCAGCGCTTCGAGCCGCTGCCGGCGCGCATGGAGCGCGGATCGGTCTGCGTCAACGGTCTCGTCGGCAATCGGCGTGACGTGCGCGATGCGATACGGCCGGCTCGCCTCCTCGCGCGTGATGCGGTACTTCGTCAGCGCGCCGACGACGATGTTGTATTCGCCGTTGGGGAGCTCCTCGACTTCGCTGATCACGCCCGCACAGCCGACCTGGAAGACCGACGGCGACCGCTCGTAGTCCTTCTCGTACCCGGGCCGCAGCAGCACCATGCCGATGATGCGGTCGCCCTTCAGCGCGTCGGCGATCATCGCCTTGTACCGCGGCTCGAAGATGTGGAGCGGCACCGACATCTCCGGGAACAGCATCACGTCCTCGAGCGGAAAGATGGGTATCGTCTCGGGCAGCTTCGTCTGCGCGGCAGCGGCAGACGGGATCGCTATAATGGCCGCCACGACACACCACCCACCAACCACCAACCTGGAGCATCGCATGCGCAAAGTCGCCATGACGCTTCTGACCTTTGCTCTCGGCGCCGCCTTTGCCGTTCTCTTCCTGAACGGCCGCGACGCAGTTGAGGGACAGGCACAACCAGCCGCGGCAGCCGGCGGCTTCTCCGCCGTGGCCAACGCCGTGGGCACGCAGGATGTCACGGGACCCTACGAGGTCGTCAAGGGCTGGCCGAAGGACGTCTCCACGCTGCCCGGCAACAGCAAGTGGACCTACGGCGCCGGCGAAAGCGTGTTCGCCGAGAGCCCGAACCGTATTTACGGCCTCTATCGCGGTGAGTTGCCGAACATTCCCCCGCCGAAGGCGGTGCTGCTGCCGCAGGTGGGTCCGAGCATCAGCTTCCCGGTGGCCGGCCTCTGGCGCGATGCCACGACCGCGTCGCTTCCCGGCGTCGGTGGCACCGACCAGGACACGCGCAAGTGGCTGACCGCGTGGGAAGGCAAAGACGACGAGATCGGCATCAAGGGCCCACCCTACCGAAAGCTCGGCGTGGACGCGCAGTGGGAGAACTGCCTCGTCGTCTATGACGGCGCCGGAAACATCATCGAGACGTGGAAGCAGTGGGACAAGATCTTCCGGCGTCCGCACTCGGTGTACATCAGCCCGTACGACATGCAGAAGCGCGTCTGGATCGTGGACGACAACATGCAGGCGATCTACATCTTCTCCCACGACGGCAAGCAGCTGCTGCAGACGATTGGGACGCCGGAGAAGGAGGGCGCTGACGCCACGCACTTCAACCGGCCGACGTATCTCGACTGGCTGCCCGACGGTACCTTCTTCGTCTCCGACGGCTACACCGGCACGCGCGTCGCGAAGTTCGACAAGAACGGCAAGTTCGTCGCGCAGTGGGGCATCAAGGGCGTGCCGCCGAACGAGAAGCGCCCGGGCTACATGAACAACGTGCACGGCGTCGCGGTCGATCCGTCCAACCGCCACGTGTTCGTCAACGACAGGAACAACCACCGCATCCAGGTGTTCGACGAAAACGGCAAGTACCTGTCCGAGTGGCGCATCGATGCCGACCCGTCGAGCCTGCACCTGCTCTACATCGGTCAGGACCACATGGTGTGGACCTTCGATCGCAGCACGAACAAGATGGTGCAGTACGACCAGCAGGGGCATCTGAAGTACGCGTGGGGCACGATGGGCGCGTTCCCCGGCGGGCTCTGGGGCGTCCACGGCATGAGCGTGGACTCCGACGGCAACCTGTACGTCGCCGAAGTGGACAGCGGGCGCGTGCAGAAGTTCAAGCCGCGGCCGGGCGTCAACCCGGCGTACCTGGTGGCCAGGCCGGTCAAGCCGGTCTGGACGAATACGACGAACTAATCGGCTGGCAGCCGGCAGCAGGCAGCCTGCAGGACGGGTCCCGCGGAGCCACACGACACCGCGCGACGCGGACCCGTCGTTACTGCGGCGGCGACACCGAAACGCTGATCGTCAGCCGCTTGATGTACTTCACCGGCTTGCCATCGACCGTCGCCGGCCTGTAGGTCCACTTCTTCGCGGCGTTCAGGACCATCGGGTCGTAGGTGGAATCGATGCTCACGAGCATCATCGGCGCCTGCACCGCGCCCGTTTCATCCACGACGAATTCGACGACACCACTCACCGGCCGCGTGACAGCGGCGGGATACTTCGGCACGCGCTGCTGCAGCGCGACGGGCGCGATGACGTCGCGATCGTCGGACGAGTAGACGCTCCGCACCGGACGGGCGACGGGTTTCGGCTCCTCCTTCGGCGCGGGCGGCGGCGGCGTCAGCTTCACGCTGAGATCGCGGAAGCTCGCCGCCAGCGTGCGAAGGTCGGCTAGCGGCGGCGCGTTGGCGGCCATGGTGATGTCGGGGTCGGCGAGACTCTTGAGCACGTCGCCGAAGCCGGCGGACGCGGTCACGTAATCCTGCCTGTCGAAGGCGTTCTTCGCCTCCCCGTACCCCTTCTGGATGACGCCCGGCAGAATTTTCTTTCGTGCGTTCTGAAACGCCGACTGCACCCGCGGTGCGAGCTCCTCGTTCGACGCGCGGTAGAGCGGCTGGCGCATCAGCATCCCTTCGATGACGCGGTCCGCATCGGCGGTGCGGCCGAGCGCGAAGAGGCAGAGCGACCGGTACAGGTCGATCGACTGCTGCTCGTCCAAGCTCCGCGACGTCGCCGTCAACGAGCTCAGCATCGACAGCGCGTCGTCGTACGACGCCGACACATAGAGCTCCCGCGCGGCGGCAAGCGTCCCGTCAGCGGCGGCACGCGCGGACACCGCAAATGCCGTGGAGATCAGCAGGATGACGGCGCAGATGGTGTTCCTCATTTCTTCCTCATGTCGACGCTCAGCCGCGCCGGCGCCGTGGCCGTAACCGTTGCCGTAAAACGCTGTTCACCAAGCTGTGGATGGCGGAAGACGACTTCGTGCGTGCCGATCGGCACCGACGTGTTGCCCACCGGCGTCTCGCCAAGGTCCTGTCCGTCGAGCGTGACGGTGGCCCACGGCGTCGCGTTGATCGCGATCGTTCCCTGCGGCCACTCGGGACGCAGCCGCGCCACCTGGCCCGGCCCGACCTGAATGGTCTGTGACGCGTGATAGCCGAGCGCGTCGTTGCCGAATTCGATTTCGTGACGGCCGGCCGCGACCATGATGCGATCCGTGCGGCTGCTGCCCAGTAGTCGCTGGTTCTCGAAGATCTGCAGCTCGGCGGGCGCCGTAATCGAAATCCATCCCGAGACAGGCGCGCCCTGCGGCGTCTTCATCGGCACGACGAGCGACGCGGTCGCGCCCGGCTGGATCGATACTTCCTCGTTCACCGATCCGAGATCGTTCTCGAGCACGACCATGTGGTTTCCGGGCGTCAGGCCCGGGACGGTCAGCGGCGACACGCCCCGCGACTGGCCGTCGACGGAGACCTTCGCGCCGGCGGGATCGGTCCGCACCTGGAGATCGCCAGTACCCGCGACAGCCTTCGGCATCTCGATGAACTGCGAGACCTGCGCGCCGGCGGCGACGTCGACGGTCATCGTCCGGCGAACACCGTCGCTGGACAACTCGATCGTGTGCTGCCCCACGCTCAACGTCGCAGTCGTCGGCGTCGTGCCGTGCGCCTGGCCGTCGATGACGACTCTGGCGCCCGCGGGATCCGTGTTGACCGCGACCGTACCCGTCGAGGGAGGCGTGGCAACCGGCGCCGCGAGATACCGGCGTGCGGCCATGACGCCGCCTGACGTCAGCGCGATCACAACGACCGCAGCGGCAATCAGCCGCGGCCGGTGATTCGTGCCCGTCTGCATGTACTCGTCGGGCTCGTACGGCTGCGGTGGCATCTCGGTTTCGAACGCGCGGCTCTGACGCGGCGGATCCTTCGGGACCGCTGGCGCGACCGGCGGACGCATCGCCGCAGGTGCGGGCGACGCGACGGGGACTGATGTTGGCGTCGGCGCGACGGCCGCAGGGGTCGGTGCCGGTGTCGCCGTGAACGGATTTGGCGCGGGCGCGGGCGCGGGCGTTGCAACCGGTTTGGACACAGGCACCGGCGCGGGCGTTGCAAACGGCTTGGACGCAGGCACCGGCGCGGGCGTGGCGACCGATGCGGGCGCGGCAAACGTTGCGGGCGCGGCAAACGTTGCGTGCGCGGCGACCGGTCCGGACGCAGCGACGGGGGCCGCGACGGCCACGGCTGCGGGCGCGGCAACTGATGCAGGCGCGGCAAATGGTGCAGGCGCGGCCACAGGTGCGGCTGCAGGCTTCGCCGCTTTCGGTGCCGGCGCAGGCGCCGCCGCAACAGGCGCGGACACCACGGGCGCCGGTCGAGCCGCCTCGATGGGGTCGAAACGAGAGTATTCGCGGAGAAACGCCTGGAGCCGTTCCTCCGACGGCGCAGGTCCGCCCGACTTGAGCCCGACCTCGAACGCGTGACGCGCCTCGATGGCGGACGCGAACCAGCGGGTCGGTTCGAGCGAGAGCGCCTGCGACAACCAGGTGCGCAGCCAGTCGGGGAACGGCTCGAAGCCGCCACCGAGACCGAAGCTGCCGTTGGCCAGCGACGCCACGTCGGCCGGATACTCGTCGTCCGCGATCGGACGGCCCAGCAGCAGCGCGAGCGCAATCATCGCGATCTGCGCGACGTCGGCGCGGCGATCGAGCAGCGGCGCGGTCACCGCGATCGGCAGCGCGACGTGCAGCTCCTTCCAGTACCGTTCAGGCGCGTACCGCAGCTGCGCGAGCGCGGCGCCGAGCACATGTTCCACGACGACGACGCGTCCGGTGGACGTGACGACGACACGTTCGGCCGCGAGCGTGCCGTGGCACGCGTCGGGCGCATCATCGTGCAGCTCCGACATCGCGGTGAGAATCTGGTGGAGGAGGCACAGCGCGGATTCGACGTCGAGCGGCAGGAGGTTCTGCTCCGCGATGGCGAGCATGCGCGACAGCCTGACGCCGGCGGCCGCGCGCGAGACGAGCGCGACCTTCGCGCCCTCCGTCACGTGCTCGACGTCGTAGATGCGCGCGAAGTGCTCGCTGCGGACGTGCGCGAGGCGGTTGACGCGCTCCCTGACCAGGAACTCGAACGAGGGAATCGGCGCAAAGGCGTCGCGCAGGACCAGGACCTCGAACGGTCCGTCGGCGTTGTCACGGCGGTGACGCGTGCCGAGGCCGTCCTTGAAGATCGCCTGTCCGTGTACACGCGAGGCGTTTGATTCCATGCCGCGCGCATGACCAATCGGCGTGCCAGCCCGTAAACGCCAGAAATCGCGTGTGTCCGACGAAAAACGAGAGCGGGCTCTTTCAGGATTGTCGGCGCGTTCCAAATTCCGTCGATGCTGCCCGCCGTTTCATGGTGTCGTTCGAGTCCTATCGCGTGACTTCCATTCCCTTGGCCGTGTATCCGGCGGCCGCGGCGGGGCCGTGAAGGAACGCGATCAACTTCGTGGCACTCGTGTTGCCCGCCGCCTTCGCCGACGGCGCGGCGGAGAAGCCGAGATACGTCTGGAAGTCGGACGGCAGCGGCCCGGCGAGCGTGACGCCCGGCTCCGGAAGGATCTCGCTGATGAGCGTGAGGACGAGATCGGATTCGCCCTTCGCCACCGACGAGGGCGCGGCGCCCGCGGCGGTGAGGTGCGACTTCGCCTGCAGCTCTTTCGCGATGCCGAGCCGTTCGATCATCCTGTCAATCGCAGGACGGCTGGCGCCGTTGCCCGTGTA
>Ga0070699_100005338_pt1 | contig 11269 bp, 13 predicted proteins | sample KBSK1503metaG_FD_65473 | JGI IMG/M metagenome (GOLD analysis project Ga0070699, IMG submission 65473) | Corn, switchgrass and miscanthus rhizosphere microbial communities from Kellogg Biological Station, Michigan, USA - KBS K1-50-3 metaG | ecosystem: Host-associated > Plants > Roots >...
CCACGACGGAAAGCCACGCTGCGCCTGGGCAGGCTCTGGCGATACCGCCCTCGGCCGCTACCACGACGAGGTGTGGGGTACCCGCACGTACGAAGAGTCCGCGATGTTCGAAGCGCTCACGCTTGGTGTGTTCGAGGTCGGGCTGAGCTGGTCGACCGTGTTCGGGAAGCGCGACGCGTTCCGGAAGGCATTTCGGGGCTTCGCCCCCGCCAAGGTCGCCACTCTGACCGGGCGAGATGTCGAGCGCCTGATGCAGGACGCGGCGATCATCCGTAACCGGGCCAAGATCCAGGCCACCATCGACAACGCCCGCGCGATGCTCTCCACATCACCGAGCCTCGCGGCGCTCGCGAAATCGTACGAGATCACGCGGACCCGGGCGCCGCGGACCGTAGACGACATACCCAAGTCAACCCGGGAGGCCGAGGCGTTTGCGGCGCGTCTGAAGTCGCAGGGCTACCGCTTTGTCGGGCCCACGAGCGTTTACGCGTTCATGCAGAACGTCGGCGTGGTCAACGACCACGTCCGTGGATGCTTTCGCGGGATCGACCACCCTCCTAGAGCCCGAAGCCGTTGAGGATCGCAGTGCGCGTGGTGGGCGACAGTCTGTCTGTGACGGACCTCCGGGCCGAGCCCCGAAGATCCTTTGCCCGATGAGCGAATTTGCCTGGCTTCTGAGGCGACGGCGGGAATCGAACCCGCGATGAAGGTTTTGCAGACTTCTCGCGCATTTCTCCTCGAGCATGCGAGAACATTAGGAAATTCGAGAAAGTCGCGCTCCCGGCTGACCATCTCGGGTGCGCAGACCTCTGCGGAATCTGATCGGCAAATCGCTTCGTTTGCACGGACAGTCATCAACCGATTATTAGAGTCGACGGACGTGGTGTATGAAAAGAACCACCGCGCCGTCCTCAGCGAGCTCACTCTAACTCGCAAGGCCCACGACCCCGGCCCGGCCAATCGTTTTCCGATCCGAGCGATTCCGATTGCGACTTACGACGTCAAGATTTCGCACGAGCCGGATTGGCTCGAGAGCGTCTGAGCGGACGTCAGGATCCGAGGCGCACATCCAACGTCGGGCACGCATTGCACTCCTCAGCTCACCAACGCGACGAAGATGCCCAGCTACAATGGCCAGAGCGACTCTCTCCAGGGTATTGGGATTGTCATTAGACCTCCGACGCCGAATTGACGGAGCGCGTGGTGCTACGCGCACACGGGCCGGCGCATTACGACTTCGTCATGCTCGACGGACCTTCGCGGCCTAGCGTCCAAGGCATGCGGAATTTCCTCCGCCGAGGACCACCGCCGCGAGCAAGTTGGCTCATTGCAGGCGTGATGCCACTACTGGCCGGGCTGCTGACTCTGACCATGTCCCTCTCGGCGCTCTCCGCACCGTGGCCTAACTATCGCCTCAACGGCGGAGTTGGTGGTAGGCATTTCTGGAACGATCCCGCGATGATCAACCCGGTTTACGCCGGGACGGTACGGGACGCGATGAGCACTTGGAACGGGGTCGGACTTATCTCCTTCACTGAGACGTTCAGCATGTGCTGCGACTCTCAGATCGACGCGTATGCGATGGCCTACGGCAACACACCGTGGTACGGAATTACTGAGTTTCGTGCCTCGAACGGTACATTGCTGCAAACATCGGAGGCCGGTCCTCCAATCGCGAACTGGGACTTTGCGAACGTTGGGCTCAATGACACCTATCTGCGCGATCCGGTCGTCTTCGATACGGCGCAAAAGATTCAGGGGATCGCGGCCCACGAGATCGGGCATGCCCTCGGGCTCGCGCACGAGGACGACCCGGGCCACAACTGCCAGTTGATGGACGTGTCGCTGGTGGCCAGTTGGCAGACGCCCTGCGGCACCATATACACGCCTCGCACCTGGGATCGACAGTGGGCGGCGCAGCTCCCATGAGTCTCGTGCGCCTACGGCGAAACGAGGTGCTCGCGTTGGCACTCAGCACGCTGGCAGCGGCGGCCCTCGTGTCAGCGGTGGCACTACCCTTCGCAAACTCTGAGTCGTCTCAGCCGTCGGGTCGTAGCGAGATGAACGGCTCCCTTGTGAAGAGCTATGAGTCACTTCAGGCGGTCGTCGCCGATTCAGAATTGATCGTACTAGGGGAGGTCGCCGCAACCGAGCAGCGGCCCTTTGGCCACTTTCCCTTCACCCTGGCGACCATCGAGGTGACGAAGGTCCTCAAGGGCTCCGCTCCCATCCATTTGAGGGTGTTGCAGACCGGAGGAACCAGCATCCCGCAAAAGGATGGCTCCATCGCCGAAGGCGAGGCTAGGTACCAGGGCGTTCCCGTGACGCGACCAGGTGAAACCTACCTCTTCTTCCTGCGGCCGTACGAGGGCCCGATCGCGGCGAATGCTTTCGTCGTTCTCGGAGAGTTCCAAGGCAAGCTCAAGGTCGGCAAGGACCAGCGCATCCAGTTCACCGGTCGCGCTGAAAGCCTGACGACGCCTGAGTTTGCGCTCCCTCTTTGGGCACACGACCGGACTCGCGCCGAGGTTGTTCATCTCGTGGGTCAATATGTCGACAAAGACAAGAAGGACGATCATCAATAGGCAGCGCCTTCTGTCGGCAGTCGTGTGGACCGCCGCGCTAACCCTGGCCGGATGCGCGGGCTCGGGCTCGACCGGTCAGCAGGCCTCCGCGAGTCCAGTACTGGGCGTTGCCGCCATCATCGACTGCGGCAAAGACGACGGCCACCCCAGCGGTCAGGGGTATAACGCCGCCGCCCGGACGTGCCTCTGGCAGAACTACCAGGTGGGGCATCCGGCGATGCTGCTGACGAATGTGTACGGCGTCGAGGGTCAGAAGACCGAGTACGAGCTGACGGTCGCGGGCTCGGGCGGCATTGATGTCGTGCGCCAGTTGGACGGGAATGTGTGGCGTTTCCATTGCCAGAAGCTCGAGCGGCAGGACAACACCTGGGGCTACCGGTTGGGGCTTCTGTTCACCCAGTGCACCACCTTCAACTTTTTTGCGGTGCCGTAGGGAGCCGAGACGGCGAGGGCCGGGCCTTGGCGCCGTGTGCCGCTTCGCGCGACCTCCAAGACCAGTTAGATGGAAGTTGGTTGACGACGTCCCCCTTTCGACTCATCCGTGACAACGCGACAGAGGCGTTGATCACAAGCCAAGATTTGCAGACCTCTGACGAATTTTGTCGCTCGCACCCGTGACAACCCAAGAAGCTCGAGAAAATCGCGCTCCCGGTTTGACCATTTCGGCGGCCGCAGACTTCTGCGATTCGCGCCATCAGCCTCGACCTCCACGGCCCGGTTTGCCTCCAAGCCAGTCAGTTGAGTGCGAAACCGGAGCCAGCGAGTTGGAGCAGCACCGTCTGATCTCTTCTCTCGTCCAGCGTCAACCTCGCGTCTCAATCGAGTTTCGTCTCGCCGGATAGCGCGAGCTGGCTGGCCAAGTGCGCCCGTCGCGGGCGCCTCCGCCTATGTTCTCGGCGTTCGGAACTTCCTTCGTGCGCGAGACGTACGTAAGGCCCGCGACATCCGAATGGGCATCCAAAATCGGATCTGGGTCGCCGAGCCAACTGTGCGAGGGTCGCTCGAATCAAAAAGAGGCGCGGTGACGGCCAATGCGTTGCCGCGCCTCTATCGAAACCGTCTCCGCGCCGAATTTCCTATGGAGCCACCAGCCAGGGCGACTGTCCCGCTGGGGCGCTGTAAGACGGACCCAGTTGAGCGCCGGTGAGCGAGCTAAGCATGTCGATCTGTGAACCGTGCACGGCCGCAAGGCGGCCGTCAGAGAGCGGAGCGAGGTACGTGGTGCCCGGAGGGACCGCGTACGCGCCGACCACCCACGTGTTGGAGTCAACGCTGAGCACGCTCGCAATCGCTTCGGCGGTCGCCGCGGCCTTGACTCCCAAGAGGACCCGGCCACCCTCCTGCCAGCGATAGATGCCAGTCAGAGCGCCGCTACCGGGCGTCAACAGGCTCTTCCGTATGAGGGTTCCGCCTTGAGGGTCACGAACGAACAGCTCGCCGCTCATCGTGATCCAGTACGGCGCTCCAGTCGGAGAGACTGCCGCGTACAGGCCCGGGGTCTCGAAACCCTGAGCCAAGATCTGCGCTGTGCCGCTCGAACTTACGGCCCATAGCGAACCAAGAATGGGACACATCGCCGCAGTATCGCTCGCGCCCCGTGGTGTCAGCAGAACCTGCCCGCAGTTGATCGGCAGCCTCGCGACGGTTTCACTCCCGCGGGCTTCAAGGTCGATAATCCCTAGAGCGACCTCGTTGCATTGAAAGCCGCAGTCTGTCCGCTTCATGTAATAGAGGAAGCGCTCGTCCGCCGATAGAGCCATCGAGGGTGTGTAGATCGGATAGGTGGTGCGATCGGGCATCGGCATCGCGTTTCCCTGCGGCCGGAGACCGTTGCTCAGATCGAAAGTGAGTAGGCGAGGAACCCATACCCCGGCGCTCGTGTTGACGACATCTGAAACCAGAAGCTGGTTGTGCGACTTTCGCATGAGCACCAGCGGACTATCCGCAGCGTTGATCTGACCGAGAAGTTGCCCAGACTGCCGGTCGAGAATGCTGATGACCGAGTGTGCCCCGAGGTTCTGCTCGTGCACGACCATCAGCGCCTGGCTCGCGATGATCCGAGGCTGGTACGCATTGACCTCCACGCCCGGGGCGGGCGCACTCGCAACGAACGGCGTGGACAGCGGCCGCGCAGTCGCGATGGCCACGGTGACCCCGAGCGCCAACGCCATGGCTGCGGCCCCAATCGCCCACCATACTGTTCGTCGACTCCGGGGCATGACCGGCCCCTCGGCGCGTAGCGTTGTCATGGTTCACCTCGCTTCGACATCTCTATATGTTGACGGTTGTTGACTGGCTTAGACCATCGAGAGGACTAGGAAGCTGGTCCCTGTTACTAGCAGCGTTGCGAGCTGAGCGGCCTGTTGGAGCCGTATTGCGAGTGGAGGCGTCTCCAATGATGGATCGCACGACAGCTGCGAATTGAAAGTGGCAATCAGCGGCTGCATCCCCTTGATCGCACCATATACCCCATACAAGAGAGCTCCCGACGAGGTTCCAGCGAATAGGCAGGCTACGATCAGCGTGTAAAGAATTTTTGCCGGTACGTGTGTCAAGACCCCTACGCCCAGTTGCAGGCCCCAAAGAAAGGCCGCCTGTACGGGCCCGCGACGATTCCAGGTGCCGGCGGCGACTTGACGGCTGACATATGGCCATGGCAGTAGCACGCGACCGGCATCGTGCAAGATCGCGAAGACGAGCAGGGCGAGAAGGACCGCCAGCTTCAACGGCATCGCCCATGCCGTGAAGTCGAGCCGCTCGCCGAGCGCTCCGGCGAGCCATCCAGTAGATGCGGCTGCGAGGACGGCGGCGCCCAGAAAAACTACCGATCCCAGTCTCGCCGTACTTCTGTTCCCGACAGAAGCGATGGTTCCCACCATCGAACCACCTCAGCCGCTTGACCAGCTCGCTAGCCCGCTGGCGACGGCCGCCAGCGAACCGATGAGCAAGAGCAGAGCAAGCGCCTGCGAATCCACGCGACCGACCTAGCACGGACCGCACGAACCCGAATCGATGGCCACGGTGCAGACGTAGTTGCCGGTGCACCAAACAGCGATCCATGGCCCGCAGTTGTTCGAGCACTGCCCTTGACTGCAGCTGCCTGAGCCACAGCAGTCGTAATAGCAGTAGTTGGTGCAGGTTCCGCACGGACAGCAGGCGCACCACGCATTGCTGCCGCGACTGGTACCGGCTGGGCATGTGCTCGCACCTCCACCACAAACGGTGCAGGGAACGCCGCAGAGGCCGCACCAGTAGCACGGGGTACAGTGACTCGTTGCTTCGGCCGGCGTTGGAGACACCACCGCATACACGGTCTGGACGCCTACGGCGAACAAGGTCACGCGGAGCGCCTTAGCGATGAGACTCCGTCGCGAGAGGCCTTCTGCCAGCTGCATTGACGGTCGGCGCACCAAAGTGCCGAGTCGAGGATCTTCCCAGAGTTGATCCGGATCTTTCACGACAGCCTCCCAACTGCATGCGTCGTGTGGTCGGCGAGGCCCGGCAGGGGCTGCCCAGCGAGCTGTCGAACTTCAAGGGCGAAGAGGCTCTCCAAGTGCTGCAAGTTGTTAGCGATGCCTTGCGCCCGAACGACGTTCTGCGTGTCGAGGAGAACGACGTATGGCGTGGCATGAATCTTGAATCGGTGCGTGAGCTCGACGGAACAGGCGTAGGGGACGACGGGCGCGAGTCGCTGAGCAAGCGCGTAGTCTTCGGCGGTTTTCGCTCCCGAGCTGATCGCGATCACGCTCACCTCGCCGGCGTACGCGGATGCGAGAGACTTAAGCGCCGGGACCATCTGTGCGCAAACGTCGCAACGGGGTGCCAGGAAAACCAGCAACTTGGACTGGAACTTGGTAGGCGAGATCTGGACCTCCGCACCGGACAGAGTTTCGATCTCGAGAGCCTCGATGCTCTGCCCTATCGGAAGACCGTCGTTTCCTGGCCTTACGCTCGCCGGACCCAGGCGAACCAGGATCACACCCAGCTCCCGCGTGATCGCGATTAAGAGCACGAGGAAGCAGAGATTCGCGAGCGCGAGCCCTCCGACCGGGACCCACAGACTATCCACTTCATCCTCCAAAACGCTCGGTGTCGAGGCGGCGCCGACGCGAGTGCAGGACCCAGATCTCCCAAGCCGCAAGACCGCTGGCCACAAGACTGATCGTGAGGTACGCAACCGTGACCCCCAGATGATCGACAGCGGCGCTGTAATGCGCGAGCAGAGGCGTTGAGAGCGGGAGGCTCAGGGCACTGACTTCACCGAGCGCACCGATTGCGGCGGTCGCCGCGAGGACGACGTTGCGAGTGCGACTGTTCGCGCGCCCGCCCATGAGCTCGGCGATCCCGCCACAACTGCAGCTCAGGACGCTTGAGCGTCGACTGCTCAGAACCGCCGCGAACGTCAATAGGAGCATGGCCGAAAGGATCAGCCCGACCCGCCAATACGCGCCGAGGACCAAGGTAAGCCCGAGACCAGCTTCGATCGCACAGAACGCGGCCGCGAGTAGAAGTGTGTGACGCCGCGCGATTCCATAATCGGTAATGTTCTGCGCGAACAAGTGAAGTCGCGTGACCTTGTCGAGCGCGGCGCTGAGAAAAACGAGACCGAGCAGCAGTCGGATCGCCAGCGTTCCGTAGATACCGACGAACTCCACAGCTCCCATCTTTCGCCTCTGTCGCCGCCGAAAGAAACTCCGCGCGGCGCGATCCGATAGTCCTACTGACGAGCCTGAGCGCGAGTCGGCAAGAAAACCGACACGCCCAAGCCTTTAAGGGCCGAGGCGATCAGATAGATCAAGAGCGTCCCGCGATGGCTCGGACTGGACGGCGTCCCTACGCGCGGATCGCTATCCGGCTGACAGCCGCACTGCGCTTCTACTTCATCTCCCGGAATCCAGTCGAGTACGGCGTTGGCACCACAAGCTTCACCGATCGCGCTGTGGCGAACCGCGTGTACTCACTTTTGAAACCGAGAGCTACGACCCCGCAGGTCATTCGTACGCGGCTGTCCGCGTCCGTCGGGAGGCGCAGTAGGGAGCCCTGTTACGAACGATGGGCGGATTCGCCAAGACGCTCGGCTCACACCATCGCAATCGTGGGGCTCTTCAGGCTGCCCTGAGAGTGCATGTCTCTGAACGACAAGGGCAACCAGCGCTGCGCGGCAATGCACACCGTTGAGGTCGTAAAGCCGCTCGAGGTGGGTCCGCACGGTTCGATACGACATGCCCACGCCATACGCGATCTCCTTGTCTGTCCAGCCCTCGGCAATCAGATCGATGATTGTGGCCTGTGTCGTCGTGAGCGAATCGACTCGGCGTGTCGGCCGACGCTGGTCAGAAGGCGTCGTCAACGTGAGCTCCGTTCACAGAGCTACTCGGGCTAGCCCACGAAACGGCTGACCCGCCTCGAAGCCCGCAGTAAAACTCTTCGCTGTCGTCCCTAGCGAATAGTCCTACTGATTTCCGGCGCTGCAACTGTACCTTTGGTCAAATGCCTGCGAACTTGTCGCGCAAGCAGCCGTCGCCGCGCCAGCAGGAAGTGCTTGATCTGCTGGTACGCGGAATGACCAACAAGGAGATCGGAACGCGACTTGGGATCAGCGAACGCGGCGCGAAACACCACGTGTCGCGACTGTTCGTTCTGTACGGCGTGGCGAGTCGCGCCGAACTGATCGCGATCGTTCTCGGCCGAAAACGCTAGATGCGCTCAGGCGCCTCGGGGTTCGACCGAACCAATTGGTTCACTCGACTCTCGACCCAGCGACGTCGGTCCCGAGTCCACTGCTCACCAGTAGAGGTCGGGGTTGAGGTCCCGCAGACTTGTACGCCTCAAGTGCTTTACCTACTGAGCCCACCGGCTTACATACCGCGGCACCGGGGACGAGATGCGCAAGACCGTCGATGGCATCCACGTGTTCCAGTCCAAGCCGGCGTTGCGGAGCGCTGCCAGGTCATCGTAGTTGCCTCTGGCCGCGGGCTGAGCGTGCTCCCGAACGACGACCTGCCCTTATCACGGTTGCCACCTCGCAGGGGGAAGCGGTGTTTGGATCGATCCTTACCGAGTTGCATCGCCATCAGACAATCGCGAAACATCGGGGGCAGCGTTTGCAGGAGGCAGCCTGGAACGCATTGCTCCAAGTCGCTGTCACATCGTCGATGTGACCTGCGTCATGGTTGGCCGATGGCAACCACCACTACACCGTTGACCATGGGGTCTCTCGCTCTGTTGGTGCTGCCGTTGGGGCGCCGTTGGTCTCGGCCAACAACGCGATCCACGATTTCGTTGGGAACCCGCGCGAGCGGACGCAGTCAGCCTCACCTGAGTTTCTTCTCTTTCGTAAGATCCTTCGTTCTCTCGTCCGAGAAGAGCCGCTGATCACCGCGGGACGCCGCGAGACCGATGTCGTACGGCTCCTCGCGCTCCACCGTTTCCTCACCCGCCCTCAGCTCGAGGAGTTCCTGTTCGCGGAATCGACGCTGACCCCACGCTCGCGGCAGGTCGTGACCTGGCGGCTCCTGGGACGCCTCCAGCGGCACGGCCTAGTGGCCGCCACACCGCGCCAGACCGGTGGTGCCGTGGCCGGCTCAACCATGCCGGGCTACTTCCTCACGACGGCCGGGTTGCGCCTAGCCTCCACGTTCTACCCCGATCTCCCGGCACGCCGACCGGCGCGACGAGCGCCGTTCCTCCTCGCCCACAGCGTCACGGCCGCCGACGTCGAGCTCGCCTTCCGTCGCGCGACTCGGGGGAATCCCGGGCACGAGCTGGAGCTGTGGGAGTGCGACTGGCAGACCGCGATGAAGCTCGGGAGCAAGACGCTCCTCCCCGACGCGCGCCTGGTCTATCGCCTGGGCCGGGTGCTGATCGATGCGTTCGTCGAGGTCGATCTTGGGACCGAGGGAACGCGCTTCTTCGCACGCAAGGTCGACCGCTATGTGACCGCGCGCCACGACGGCGATTGGCGAACTCAGCTGCCGCGCTGGCCGCTGACCCTCACGATCACGCCGACAGCAGCGCGGGCGGCGTCGCTCTGGGACGCGACGACGGCGAGACTTGAGGCGCACCCGTACTCGTCTGGTGGGATGGTGTTCAAGTTCTGCGCGATCGATGCGCTCCTCGGCGAATCCGGAGTGCTCGGCGCCCGCTGGCGCGTCGCCGGGAAGAAGGAGTCCTCTCTCTTCGCGACTCCAGAGCAGCTCGCGGCGGCGGTGGATGCATAGCACGAGTTGGCCAACCCCGCGCCTCAGCGTTCGTGGTGGTTCCTCGGTGATAGGCTCGGCGACGGTCAGCCGGGAGCGCGTGAAGGTGGCACATGGCCGCACAACGCGCGTGGACATTCACAACTGAAGACGATCCCCAGATGCTGAAGCCCTCGTACCCGCTCGCCGAAGCGATCGCGGACTTCCGGCGCGATGCGCCGATCCGCGACACCACGCTACGCGGGTACACCCTCTCGCTCCGCCTTTTCATCGACTGGCTTCAGGCGAAAAGCCGCGGACAGGCAACGCTTGCGGACCTCACGTACGAGAACGCGTCGGCGTTCGGGGCGAACTTCCGCCCCAAGGACAAGCACGCACCGCGGTACACCGAGCGCAACAAGCTCGTCGCGCTCAAAGCACTCGCGAAGTGGCTCGCCGAGCGGCACCTGTACTTCGAGGCACGTGGTGACCAGCGCCTCTCGATCCTTCGCGACCTGAGGCTACCTCCGGTCCCGCAGCTCGGACGCAAACCGTTCAGCGACCGTGAGGTCAAGGCGATCCTGGGCGCGGTTGCCAAGGTCGCCACATACCCGATGCGTGAGCGCGCGATCCTGACCCTCCAGATGTCGGCGCCGATGCGACCGGACGAGGTTCGGCGCCTTGGTCTCCGTGACCTCGCGCCTCGCGAGCGTGAGCGACGCGGACACATCCGGATCCGCGGTGCGAAGACCGAAGCCGGGACAGACCGCGTGATCCCGCTGGACGACGAAGCCGAAGCCGCGCTCCACAGCTACCTCCGATTCGAGCGTCCGGCGTGGGCGGGCGACGGCCCGAAAGATCTTGCAGGGGAAGAGCCCCTGTTCCTGAACCGCGACGGCAGAGGCTTCACCGAGTTCTCCTGGAACAGCCGCAACCAGATCCTGCGACGCCGGCTCGAGCAGTCCGGCATTCGTGACTTCGTCCAGTACCGCTCGCGCGGGTACGCCGCCAAGCGCCTGCAGAAGCGACGGGTGCCACTGCAGGTGATCATGCAGATCGGCGGCTGGAAGCGAGAAGCGATGCCGACGCGGTACATCGGTAGGTACGACGAGGACGAGCTGAAGGACTTCCCCACTGCGAACCTGCGCGACGTCCTCGCAAGGTAACGACAGACCACTGCGGGTCAGACCTCTGCGGGAAAACGGAAGACCTCTGCGGCGGCAAGAACGCGATGACCACGATCGGCCCGTCGTTATTGACGCTGAGGCGACGGCGGGAATCGAACCCGCGATGAAGGTTTTGCAGACCTCTGCCTTACCACTTGGCTACGTCGCCCAGGAGACACGCACCGACGCCTTCGGCGCCGCTCGGGTCGCCCAAGTTTAGGGCGAAACTCCGCCAGGGCAGGCGACGTGCATACTGCCGCCGCATGCTTCCCATCGGCGATCAGGACGAGCCGGGCGGACTCCCGATCGTCAACATCGCGATCATCGCGATCAACGTCCT
>Ga0070699_100005339_pt1 | contig 11269 bp, 13 predicted proteins | sample KBSK1503metaG_FD_65473 | JGI IMG/M metagenome (GOLD analysis project Ga0070699, IMG submission 65473) | Corn, switchgrass and miscanthus rhizosphere microbial communities from Kellogg Biological Station, Michigan, USA - KBS K1-50-3 metaG | ecosystem: Host-associated > Plants > Roots >...
GCTACTTTGCGGAATGGGGCGTTTATACGCGTAACTATCACGTCAAGAATATCGCGACGAGCGGTTCAGCCTCGAAACTGACCCACATCAATTACGCCTTTGGCAATGTTTCGAACGGTCAATGTGTGATCTATGACTCCTATGCCGACTATGACAAATTCTATGATGCAGCTTCAAGTGTGGATGGCGTTTCTGATACCTGGGATACGGGCGCACTGCGCGGTAGTTTCAATCAACTGCGTAAACTGAAGCAACTGTATCCCAATATCAAGATCCTTTGGTCGTTCGGCGGCTGGACATTATCGGGAGGCTTCGCGCAAGCCGCGGCCAACCCGACAGCCTTTGCCAACTCCTGTTACAACCTGGTTCATGACCCGCGCTGGAACGGCGTGTTCGATGGCATCGACATCGACTGGGAATACCCGAACTCCTGTGGCCTCACCTGTGACTCGAGCGGACCGGCGGCCTTCAAGAACCTGATGCAAGCCCTACGAACCCGCTTCGGTTCTGAGCTGGTGACGGCAGCCGTGCCAGCCGGTTACCCGAACATCAACGCCACAGATTACGGCGGAGCCGCCCAGTACGTGGATTGGTACAACGTGATGACCTATGACTTCTTCGGTGCCTTCGATGCGGACGGGCCTACGGCTCCGCATTCGCCGTTGACTTCGTATACGGGTATCCCGGTGGCGAACTTCTATTCCGATTACGCCATTCAACTCTATAAACAGCAGGGTGTACCTGCCAGCAAACTGCTGCTGGGAATTGGCTTCTACGGCCGCGGCTGGACCGGTGTCAGCAGCACCAACGGCGGACTGAATCAGCCTGCCTCCGGCCCCGCGCCTGGACTCTACGAGCAGGGCATTCAGGATTACAAACTGCTGGCCACGCAATGCCCACCCACCGGCACCGTGGCAGGGACAGCCTATGCCTATTGTGGAGGCCAATGGTGGAGCTATGATTCCCCAGCTACGATTGCCAGCAAAATGAGCTACAAGCGGAGTCAGGCGCTTGGCGGCGCCTTCTTCTGGGAGCTTTCTGGCGACACGACCAGCGGTGCCTTGATCACCGCCCTTTACGATAATCGTTAGTCCGAAGGAAATAGTAACTTGCGGCGCTGGCCGATTAGGTCAGCGCCGCTTCGTGTGACAAACTCATCTTGCAAGTTCACATCCATTCACAAGAGTGTTTAGGGAATTGTAAAGTCTTTTTAGCGCCTATAAAGTTATACTGGTGGTTGAAACCCAGGGAGTACGATGAGACGTCCTGTTCGGGGAAATTTTACGGTTATTAAAGAGCTTACTAAACATAACAAGAGCATGAGGATATAGAAAGCATATAGCCACCTTATAGGCAGCTTATACACACCCGCCGTCGTGAGTATAGGATGACTATGGGAGGAACGGAGAGACAATGGCAAAAGTAGTGATGAATGAGTTGATGAAGGCCTTGAGCGGCCAAATTGGAGGACTGGTGTTCCGGCAGATGCCGAATGGGGACGTTTTAGTGAGCATGGCGCCCAATTTCAGCCGACGCAAGTTCAGTAAGGGACAAAAGAAACACCAGCAGAGCTTTCGAGAGGCGGCTGCTTATGCTCGCTCTGCGGCAAAGACCCAGCCCATATACGCCGAGCTTGCGAAAGGGACACTGACCGCTTATAACATCGCAGTTTCGGATTGGTTCAACCCGCCGGTGATTCACAAAGTACAGCAGAAAGATGGGCGAATTCTCATTGAGGCCAGCGATAATGTGATGGTTACGAAGGTGGTGGTTACGGTGCGGGATGACCAGGGCGCAGTGCTGGAAAAGGGTGAAGCGACAAGGGGAGAGGGCAATTGGTGGGAGTACATTCCCAAAACGATACGAAACACGATCACTACAGAAGCCTGGGACCTGGCGAGGAATGTGACGAAGTTTGTTTTGTAGAACCTGTTTCAAAATACCATGTCACCCTCCCGAAGGGCGTGGTGCGGTGCAGGCGAGAGTCCCATACTCGTGGTGACAGAAACCCTTCGCCGCGAAGTGGCTCAGGGTGACATTTTTGATGTGACTGACTATTGATTTGTGAGTGCCGGACGTTTATACTACTTTCCATATATATACATAGAAAGGTACTTAAGCGAAGTGCCTTCGCATAAGTCCTAGTTGAGCAGTTCCGTGCAAAGCATAAAGAAATAATGAACAATTATCAAAATATATTAAGAGCTGAATTTCCAAGCCTTATTCAAATGTTTGAAAGCACTATAGATTTCAAACGCTGGGGATTTCGGCGTACATTTGTTGGAGTTGTTGTGCAACTCCCTCCTAGTGTGATTTATGATTCTGAATGGTGCAAAGTGAGGTTCATGTGGCAGGCATCGGACAGACGTGATGGCGATGGACCCAAAATAACTATTTTGTATGGCAGGTTGCATGCTCCAGTGGATCAATTAACCATTACATGAAATGGAGAAACTTGTCATTGTTGGCATAATATAAAGCAAGCACTTTATTTTCTCGATGGATTATCTCCTCAGGAAACAGTCGACAGGCGATTTAGACGGCCAGATATTATGGAACAGTTCGAACAATCTAAAATGGAACTCGGACTAGAATGGCAGCAGCCTGAGTGGTTAACAAGAATACATTCTTCCATTTGGGAGCATTATGGAGAGCGTTTATTCGAACTGTTTGATATACGTCACCCTGAGTTATGGGAGAAATATATTGACTTTCTCAAAGAATATGACAGACTCAATAACTTTCCGCCAGTACCTATTTACCCTCCTGAGTACAAAGTCTGTTGATGCTAATTCAGAAATGAGTAAATCGGCGTATCAAACAACATCAAAAACTGCCCAACAATGCGTGCAGCGAATTTGGCGATGGGCCTCGCTTTTGAACTGGCTTCAAGCGAGCAGTTTTCTCCGTTTCGTCGGTTGACTCTCCAGCCAAACCGCTAACGCGAACCGTTGGGCTGTATAAAGCAAGATGCAACAGAATTCAGTAGCATAAGAATCTTGTCGTTAGGGCAAGTTAAGAATTTTTGAAGCATCGGAGTAAATATGACTACAAAAGAACCTACTCAGCAAGAAGGCACCAATAAGAAATCAAAAACCTTCAATTACTATGTAATTATCCTCACAGTGATCGGAATTCTTGCCGTTGGGGCAGGTTTGATAAACTTGCTCGGAGCTATGAAATCTGGTTTTTCGAGCACTTCTTTAGCCGATGTTATATTCAATACGATTTTTGGAGTCCTGATTTTCATCTGTTCAAGAATATTAGCGAAAGGAAAAGTTTTGGCGATTTGGTTCTTTGGCGCGTGTATTTTGATGAGCATCCTCTATTATAGTTTTGCAATGGGGCGTGGCTTTAATTTTATCATTGCCGCCGTCGGCACATACTTCATTTGGCAGCTGTTCACTCTAAAAAATCAAGGTGAACTATCATAAGTTTTGTTCGGTTCAGTGAAAGACTTTGAACATCGATAGAAGAATGCTTTTACCCACTTGAGTCTTACGTTTTACTTCTTGATTCAGTTATGGTTCTAATCAATTAGCCACAGCCCAACACAGCCCCCTTCGGGGATGCTTCGCGACGTCCCGGAAGTACACCGGGATAATGCACCCGATCCCCGGCCAAGTTCGCCGGGGCTGGCGTGGTGAGAGTCTGCCCGTTTTAAGGCAGTTTGCGTGGCTTGAAGTTGATTCCGTCAAAGCGGCGTTGCGTCGTCCGGCACACCAGCGGGTAACGAACACCGTTGGGCGGCTGAGCTAAATTTCAAACTTATAGAGGAAATAATATGATAAGTGGAGTTAATCGTACTGAAAATACTCAAAAGCCAATGCAGGTCAAAATGGCGATCCTTCTACTATATATTTTTTCACTTATCAATCTACTCGTTAATGCAATAGTGAGTGGTATAAATGGAAAAGGTTATTTTCCATCTCCCATCCAGGTGATCTTTTTCATAATAAATATTATTTTGGTTTACCTGATATCTAGCGGAAAATCTTGGCCAAGATTTCTCTTGCTAGCATTCTACATTTTTTGCCTTTGTTCAATTCTTTGGTTATTTCCCAGAATTGTTGTTGACTTGCGGTATCAGTTCATAATGGTAGCTACTGGCTACCTCCTCGGTTTCATTTCTGTTATTCTTTTGTTTCTCAAGCCAGCAAAACAATGGTTTGATAGTTTCAAATAATAGTCTCAATACACTTTGCAGAAGTCAAATAGATAAGCTAGAAAAGTCTAGAAATACTGATTTGTCAAGCTAAGTGTCCGAAAATTATATCCTGTGCCATATGCGCCTAACACAGCCCCGCTGAGCAGGATCTACGACGTGCCGGAAGTACACCGGGATAATGCACTCGACGCTGGGGATTCTGCGGCACCCGCGGCAAGCATTTTTCCCTGGGCAATCACCAGGACAGGCTGGCTTCGAGTTTTTTCTGCTCTCAAACATTGTCCACGCCGCCCCCAGCGCCAAAGTCCCCGTTAGGGGATGCTTCGCGAACGCACACTTTTGGGCGGCTCTTTTCAAAGAAGCATCATGAAAACTTTACTCCCTCTCATTTTGATTATCGTCCTAGCCGTTGCTTGCACTAATGTTCCAGATGAAGACGTTAGCTCTAATAAGCAAAACCCTAGTACAACTGTAACTGTTGTTGAAACCATAGCACCCAGGGCAACATCACTGGATGTTCTATCACAAACATCAACTCCTACTGCTTCAATAACAGCAACGCCATCATTAACTCTTATTCCATCTCCCACTCTTCCGCCTGATTGTGGAGCAGCAAAACTTGGAAAGCCTGGAACGCAGCCGGAAGAAAGTAATCATTTTGTACTGGTTGAGGGGACCGCCATTTTGTGTAATCACGGTTCATTATTTGAAGAATTCCCTATAGTCCTTCCCTTGCGAGAAGCTATGTTTGATCTTGATTCTGCTTCAGCAATAATTGAATCTGCTGATATTGGTTTCGGTGTATATGGCACAATGAGATTTTATGACATTAGCCCCATTAATAACGCTCTGGCCTCAATATGGTCGTTGAATGGTCTTACCAGTGAACATCCCCCGCAGCCTACATTCGATGAATGCAAGGAACAGGTAGATACCTACAATAACGACAATGAACCTGAGTATGTCTGTGTTATAACAAATGAAGGGCATATTGCCAGAGTAAAAGTAGAAAAATATAATCCTGTGCAGCAAGTTTCTTCGATTGAGATAAGCTTTATCACTTGGATTGAACAGGTTGCTAAACCTTGAGCCGCCCAACACAGCCCCGCTGCGCGGGATCTACGACGTCCCGGACGATCACCGGGATAATGCACCGGACGGCTGGGACTCTGCGCGTTTTTTTTTGGCTTTTTCCTGAGCTTTGGCGGTTCCCCATTTCCCAGCCTGTTTCTCCCCAGCCGCCGGTAACGCCAACCGTTGGGCGCTTGCGCCTTCACAATTAATAACAGATGGTTCTTATGTTATACAAGCGAAAATCACGGCTAATAGCATGACGAGCAAATCATTACCATTTCCATCTTTTGTGGAGTATTTTCCTTTTCTGAATCAGTTCATTCTTGAATTAGTTGGCGCTTACCAAGCGGGCGAAATCAATTCATGGGCTGCACTAGATGAAAAAGTAAAAGGATTCTTCACACACGAACAAATGGAGCAAATGGAAAGACTTGTTCCTGGCTGGAAGAATATGGCTTCATACTCTAATGGCATCACACTGACACATGTGTTGTGTGTGTTTTTAGGAGTGTACATGATGCTGGAGTTTCAAGCATTGACACCTGAAGAACAACATTTAGCCAGATGGATTGTGCTGTTTCATGATCTGGATAAATCTCACATCGAGGGAAAAAAGGACACCATGCACGCATTCCATTCAGGCATCCTTGCAGCGCACATATTGCCAACCTTTGGCTTCCCTGTAAAAGAAAATTACCATGCTCTGCTTGGTTCATGGAGCCAATTTACACTCCATGCTTATATCGAACGCCCTGGAGACACTGCACCCACCCCGAATAATCAAAAGCTTCCCGAGATACTTATGGGCATAGACGAGCTATTTGGGGAAAATACCCCGGCAAGCCTTATCACGAAGGTAGTTCTGTTACATATCTCTTTGAACATCGATCCCTTTTACCCCACACCTGCCCCGCTGACAGATGCAGAAGTCCAACGCTTGATCACGCCGGAGCTGTTCCCACTCCTGAAAGTCATGATGATAGGAGATACCGATGGCTGGGCATTATTCGATCCAGAAGATCGCGAGAGGCAATACAAGGATGCGCTAGAAGTATTCGAGAAAGTACAAAGATTGATTAATAGTAACCGTACAGCTTAGTATCTGGGTCAAACGGATATCTATGCTTGTATCAGGGTTATGGCAGGTATTATGCGCCCAACACAGCGTCCCGGCAGGACGCTGGGGACTGCCGCCCGTAGGGACGGCGTGCGGCACCTACGGCAAGCATTTCGCGCAGCGTGGCTTTGAGTTTTTTCTGCTCCCAAACAGAATCCACGCCGCCCCAGCGCCATACATCCCTTAGAGGAATACGCAAACCGTTGGGCGGTTATGCGACACTTAGGACTGTATACGCAATTTTACATTGAGAATGTGTTTTGACTGTTTCAAAAGTGCTATAAAGAGCCAGGTTTATTTTGTTGTGAGGAAGTACTATGAATGATATGTCGAATACCCCCATGTCTTTCGCCCCTACTAGACCACTTCCATTTTATCGGGTTTGGATAAAAGTGTTCACAAAACCTGGCGAACACACATTTGCCGAAATAGCTGCTTTACCAAATGCAAAAGCCAGCACAGCATTCCTCTGGGTATTTCTGAGTTCTTTAATAGCTCCACTAGTTTCCACCCTCCGTACGCTCGGCTGGTCTCAAATTAGTCAAATCAGCGATATTGATACAGTATTTATGAATTTTTTCCTTGTAGTGCTTCTCTCTTTGGTAAGCGTTTTTACTATGATAGTTGTTTTGGTACATTGGAGTGCAAAGTTATTTAAAGGAGCCAGCACATTTTCACAGTTGGCCTATACTGTCGCCGCCATTTATGCTCCATCTGTGCTGGTTCGTTTCGTCCTGATAGGTTTAATGACTCCAATAATTATTCCAATTTCAATCGCAGGTCCTGTAACTCTGCTGTTTATTATATATGCCTTTGCACTCTTCCTAATAGCGGTAAAGACCGTCAATAAATTTGGCTGGGGCGCAACTACTGCTTCAGTGTTTTTGTTCGTCCTTATCCTAGTCTGCTTGTACATTGCTCTGTGGTTGTACGTCTCAAGAGGTCTATATTAAATATTGCTCAATGACTTATCCGAAACAAAGTACGCCTTATACAGGGTTAGCCCTCTCGCCAAATTTGGAAGCATCCTGAAAGTAAATAAAATCTGTCGAAGGTGCCTTTTCATTAAGAAGTAATACTTGGAATAATTGCAGCCAGGTTATTTTTAGGACGCAAGTCGCGGAGGTTCAAAATGGATTTTTTTATTTTCATAGGTTCTCGTTGGCGGCTCAATCTAATAGCATCATTCTCACTTCATTGCCCTACGTGTGATCGAAATACGATCCAGGTTTATGAGGAAAATGTTCAAAAACTTACCTTGTTCATGATTCCTACAATAACACTTGCGCGCAAACCTTTTGTTCAATGCGCAGAATGCAGAATTCTTAGGCAAGTATCCAGCGAACAAGTGGAAGAAGTCAGGTCACGTGCCTTGCAAGGCGCTCCTCCTTTTAGGATCTGCCCTAAATGCGGTGCAAGAAATGAATTGGAATCTGTTTTATGCCAAGTCTGCGATGAACAACTGCAGCCTACAATTTTCCCAAGAAAAGGTGGGGCAAGAATTATGGCGATTCTTCTGACCCTGGTTTTTGCAGGTATGCTGTTATTATTCTGTGTTGCTATTTATTATGGACTATAGTTCAACTTAATATCATTAAAAATAAAACACGGGCTAACACAGCCCCCTTCGGGGATGCTCCGCGAACGCAAACCGTTAGGCAGCAAAGTTATTAAGGGAATATCAGAAAATAACAAATCGATGTTCTTGCAGAAAGAAAAGTATGGAAGCGACATTTGTGCTCGATGAAATCAAACATCAGCGTAGATTAAGTGAGCAAGTCACAAAGGTGGTTTTGGATGCGTTGATGGATATTTATTATCCGGGTTTATCCCGTGATGAGATCCGTTTCGCCGAAATTGGCTCGTACGGTCGAGGTACGAACAATGACCCTGAGCCAGATATCGATGTGATGTATTTGGGGATTCCCAATGATCCTCAGCAAGGGTTTTTCAACTGGATTGGCAAGGGTACTTTTGAGATGGCTCAAAGTTCTGACGGTATCTCGGTTCTGTCACAGGTTCAGAAATATGATCCAAAACTAGCCCAGGCGATTACGGAAACGATCAAACATATTGAACATCATTTTGGTTGTGATGGGCAGGCAAAATTCAACTTTGTTCGTTCATGGCCTGTATTCCCAGGAGTAGTATGCAATATTTCTGCGCCTATTCCGAGTTATGGTCACCTTGGATTTGATATCAACCTTTATCATCCAATAGAGTATTTTGGAGTAGAGCATTCAAAGCGTTTTGTCCAATATTTGGAGCGTGTTAGAGCAGAGATGGGAGAAGAAACTGCTGCAAAGTTAATATTGGATATTCGTCAGGTCAAGCAGGTTGCAAAGGACTACGCCAGAGATCCGGAAACCGGGCAAACAAGTAAAGCCAAAAAAGTGTGGGGTATCACATGTGAGGTGCTTTTTACCTACTCCTATCCTCCACCATCAAGAGATGAATTGTCTAGAGAGATTAGTAGCATTGCTTTAGCTTCATTTCCTTCCGTACTTTCGGGTACTGACTATACTTTTCCCATCCAAGTAATTGATGAGAATTTGTCTTTGAAAAATGTCTTGGATGCTGGATGGGAAACCGGTCTATTTCATGAGAGAAATTGGGAGACGTTAGTGAAAGCAATTGAGTCGCATGGATGAAAGCTGCTTAACACAGCCCCCTTCGGGGATGCTTCGCGACATCCTGGAAGTGCACCAGGATAATCCACTCGACCCCAGCAAACGGCACCGGGCTAATACCACTCCATCCCATGAGGCCGTTTCTCCAACCAAATAGTGTCACTGCTTGACATCGTTGTCGAACCCATGTAGCATCGCGTGCATCCGCCGCTTGATCTGTTCACATGTCCCACCGAAATAAGACAGGCACGGAGCCCAAAGGAGGTCACATCTACGATGGTGCGTATTACACAAGCAACCGAACAGGATTTCCCGCAAGTGCGCGGTCTCTTTTTGGAGTATATCCAGTGGGTGATCCCGCTCGTGGAGGAGGTATGGGGAATTCCAATTCCGGTCACCCCCGCAGACGTGGTTGAACGCGATATGGTTGATGTTCAGAAATTCATGCCGCCCCACGGACGCCTATTCCTGGCCAGCGATGAGACCGACGCGATCGGCTGTGCCTGTGCGCGGACGATCCGCCCGGGTCTGGCTGAGATCAAGCGGGTTTATGTGCGCCCGGGCGGGCGCGGCAATGGGACCGGTCGGGCATTAATACAAACCATTCTGGCTGCCCTGCGAGAGGCGGGGTATACGGCCATACGGCTTGAGACTGGACCATTCATGCCCGCGGCTGAGAAACTCTATCGCTCACTCGGGTTTACAGACATCGCCCCATATAATGAAGGTGAAACCCCCAAAGACCAGCGTCAGCATGCCATATTTCTTGAATTGACGCTTTGATGAGGATCTGCAGCGCGTTAACTTTCCAAGGCAATGTTTGTTTATGTGTGATGTGCCTTCAGCCTTCCAGTAGTTTTTTTATTCCCTGAAGTACGGTCTGCCAGAAACCTGCATTCTGCGCCTGTTCTTCTGCGCTGGAGTTATTGTCCTGCGTTATCGTGAGCTGGGTACTGCCATTTTTAGGTACGAGTTCGTAACTAACCTTATGATAGTTTTCAGGGCTATCCGTTGTACCAGACAATGGTGACCAATGAGTCATGATCAATAATTTTTCGGGTTCAGCCTGGAGCACAGAGCCTTTATCTTCATAAGCCTTGCCCTGGTATGTGCCTTTGTAAGTGATCGGGCTGCCTTCCTTCCAATCGCTAATGACTTCGGCTCCAAAAAGATACTGCTTGATGAGTTCGGGATCTTTCAGGGCTTCCCAAACTTTGGAGGCAGGCGCGTTGATCGTAATAGTCGCTTTGGCAATCAGTGTGTTATTCATAATTCTATAATCTCCGGGGATTCTTATTGACTAAAGTAATTCAGTATAGCACCGCGGGTGAATACATGGTTCATAACTCGGAATCAATAAGGCAATGGCGGCACCAGCCTTACAGCATATTTCCTACAAGTAACCTGAACGAAGATGGCTATGCGTCCGCTTTGCCACGGGCACTTTAACCTTACAAGTTTGTGTTGTGGCGTTTATGAGCCGATAACGTGTTACAGTGAACCCGGCTCTAATAAACAATGTGTTTATCATTTGGGGGAAACGGCGGATGTTCCAGAGGGAGCGTCCATTAATACCCAGGCCCGGTCAGTCAGAAGCAGCTCCATTAGCAGTAAAGGAAAAACATCATGAATCAGAGAGAAATCGTAGAAGCCCTTATGGATTCCATCCAAAGAGGTGATTTCGTAAAAGCCCGATCCTTTCTATCAAGCGACTTTAAGTTCAGCGGACCAGTCCCTGAACCGATCAATGGCGAAGCATGGTTGGCAATGAGCGAGAGTCTGAAAAAGGCTTTCCCAAACCTTGATTATCATTTCCAGGTGAAGGGCGTTGAGGGTGACGTGGCAAATATCTCTGCTCAACTCAAAGGAACACAGAGTGGCGAGTTTGACCTGACAAGCATGAAAATGGGCGTGATCCCTGCCACGAACAAGAGCTTTGCCGCGGCAAACGAACATGGCAAAGTAACTGTGAAGGATAATAAAGTCACTTCTTGGGCTAACAATCCAACCGAGGGTGCTGGCTTAAAGGCAATCCTTGATCAACTTGGCGTCAAAGTACCAACCCCCACGATGTAGTCTGTTTCTAAATATGTTTGCGTTTGGAAAGTCCGCCCCGCCTCACTCGAGGCGGGGTTTTGATTCATCCAACCCCATGATCCACAAACACCCACACCAGCGCCGCCAGCCGCTCTGGGTGACTGAAAATCGGCACGTGGCCCGCTTCGCGGCGGGATTTTTGATTCATCTGTTACCAGCGGGAATATAATCAGTCATACCCAA
>Ga0070699_100005340_pt1 | contig 11266 bp, 9 predicted proteins | sample KBSK1503metaG_FD_65473 | JGI IMG/M metagenome (GOLD analysis project Ga0070699, IMG submission 65473) | Corn, switchgrass and miscanthus rhizosphere microbial communities from Kellogg Biological Station, Michigan, USA - KBS K1-50-3 metaG | ecosystem: Host-associated > Plants > Roots >...
ACTCCGGCTCGGCACTTGTTCCCGCTGAAGTTGCCTCCAAGAGCAATGATCTAGGCCAGTCGGCTATGCCTACTACGTAATTTTACGTATATCCAACCCGCTCCTTCCTTGATAAAGTCGTGACGTGTAACGCGGACATACCGTCCGCGAGCACGCGGGCTCAATCTTCGCGTCGCGCGGAGAGCCACGAGGAGGACATATGCGGATACAATCATGCGGAGTCGCGCTGACGATGCTGGCGTCAGTAGCGGCTGGCGGATGCAAGGCTGCGTCAGGGAATCCTGCGGCCGCGTCCCTCGCGCCCAGAGGAGGCGACGGTGCTCCGGGCGTTGTCATGAGCGTTGCGGGAAGCGGCCACACTTTGACGAGCAGGACAAATGGTGAGTTCGCCCAAGTGGACGGTGCTATTGTCTCGCCAGATGGGCTCTCGATCGAATTTACGCTCGTCGACGTGAGCAGGGATGGGGATGGAAGCGCCGGCACGACCAACCTGAACTATGGCGCCGCGCGATGCACAGTTGATCCGTCAGACGGTACGGTTACGTGCAGCGACGAACTGGGCGGAAGTGGGAACATCCCGAATACCGACTTTCAGGGCGGACCTGGGCGGATGTCCCTCCATACGAATACAGCCACCATTCCCGGATTCTTTGTAATCGACGGAGTCGGCGGTGAAATTGACGTGGACTGGCGGCCAAATGGACTCAATACGTTCAAAACCACAGGCACGAGTGAGCGCAGCTCGCCAACATTCTCGACGCATTTCTCGGGTACGTCCGAATCCAGATCCGCCGTCGCTACCGGGAGGCTGATAGACAGGCCATTGATTCCGGATCCTAGCAATACTCAAATCGGCACGAGCAACCAAACACAGGTGTTTCACACGATTCATTGAGGGACATAACGCCCGTGGAATAGCCGCGAGCACTGGATAGCGCGCTATTTCTGTCAGCTGACAGCTCATAACTCATACCGGGAGCCGCGCCTCAGGCAAAGTGATTGAGCGGTCCGTTCCCTGCGCCCAGTCCGGGCGCCGTCGCGATCGCTCGATGCACAAAATCGAGCGATCGCTCCACGGCATCAGGGAGCGGAGCGCCGAGCGCCAGGTGTGCAGCGATCGCGGCGGAAAGTGTGCAGCCGGTGCCGTGAGTGTGACGCGTGTGCAGCCGCTCGTGCGAATAATGGTGGATGCCGGTGCCGTCGTGGAGCACATCGGTCGCGTCTTCGCCGCTCAGGTGGCCGCCCTTCACCAGCGCGGCGCTTGCGCCCAGCGTGACGAGTGCGTCGGCGGCGCGTTCCATGTCACCGATGTCGCGAATGCTCAGTCCGGTGAGGATGGCCGCCTCGGGCACGTTGGGCGTGACCAGCGTCGCGAGCGGCAATAGCTCGTGGCGAATCGCGGCCACGGCGTCCGCGCCGAGTAGCGGATCGCCAGAGGTAGCGACCATCACCGGATCGAGAATGTATGACGAAAGGCCGTGCGCGCGAATTCCGCGCGCCACGGCGGCGACGATACCCTGGTCCGCGAGCATGCCGCTCTTGACTGCGGCCGGTCGCAAGTCAGTGACGACCGCGTCGAGCTGCTGTTCGACGAGCGGCACCGGCACCGCCATCCACTCGCGAACGCCGAGCGTGTTCTGCGCCGTGATGGCGGTGATGACGGACGTGCCGAATACCCCGAAGCGGTGGAACGTCTTGAGATCAGCCTGAATGCCCGCTCCCCCGCCGGAATCCGAGCCCGCGATCGTCAGTGCAATCCGCATGGGCGAATGATGTCCACGCACGTCCCGCTCGACAACGCGCCGTGTGACGAACGGCGGCCGGCGCCAGTCATCCAGCGGGTGCACGTCGTGCGCCCGGTCCTCCACCCGCCGGCCATGGATAGTGCACCGCACTCCGCCCTCATCGTATCACGCAGCGATGCCACCATTCGTGTCATCTCCGATCTCCTGCGGGGTGGATTCTCCGATATCACGCTGATTGACCTGGCGCGTACGACGCCCGACGTGCTCGAGCGGCTGGCCAGTGGCGGAGTGGAAGTCGTGCTGCTGGACGTGACGAGTACCGCCGACATGGCGGCCGAGGTCCTGCATCGCGCTCACGTGCAGGCGCCGGATGTCCCCATTGTGCTGGTGATGCAGGAAGCGGGGGCGAGCGTCACGCCGGGCCAGGGACGCACTCCCGGCGACGCCCAGGACATGGTCGTGCTTGACCAGCTTGGCGCGGCGATGTTGCCGCGGGTGCTGCGTTACGCCATCGAGCGACAGCGCCTGCAGAATACACTGCGCCAGCTGTCGCTGACCGACGAGCTGACGGGACTCTACAACCGCACGGGCTTTCTCGCCCTCTGCGAGCACCACCTCACGCTGGCGCCGCGGACGCGCGGGCTGATGATCGCATTGGTGGACGTGAAGGGATTGCGGGCGTTCAACGACCGCTCCGGGTGGCAGGCCGGCAACGAGCGGCTGCGCGCGGCGGCGGAGGTCCTGCGCGCGACGTTCCGCGCGTCGGACGTGATTGCACGGCTTGGCGCGGACGATTTCGCCGTGCTGGTGCTCGATGCGGGCGAGGACGCCGGGGTCGTGGTGCAGCGCCGGCTCGAGGCGCAGCTCGCGGTGGCCGCCACGCGAGCTGCCACTGGCGCGGCGGGCCTCGAGCTCGCCATGACGCTGACGCGCATCGAGCCGGGTCCGCCCCTGGCGATCGATGACCTGCTCGAGCGCTCAGTTCCCGGGCTGCTTGGGCGGCGGTGAGGGCGGCAACGCCTGGAGCCGCTGCTTGAACGTGTGGAAGTTCGGCGTGTCCTGCGTGAGGGAATTCAGCACGACCGGATCGATCTTCCTGATCATCGCGTCCGTGTCGGCAATCCGGCTCTCCTCGGTGGGATGCGTGGCGAACCACGCGTCCAGTGTGCCCGGGCTGCTCGAGCGCTCGTCGAGCAGCTTCTGGAACATCTCGGGAATGCCGCGTGGATCAATGCCCGCGCGCGTCACGCTCTGCACGCCGCTCTCGTCCGCTTCCTTCTCATCCTGGCGGCTGAACTTCGCGAATACGGCGCTACCCGCCACGTTGATCGCCGCTCCCGCGGCCGCGTTGGTACACACCTTGGTCAGAATGCAGCCGAGCTGCACGCCGACGTTGGCGGCGTTCTCCTTCTCCATTAGCTTCACGGTGTGCCGGTTCAGCACGTGACCTATCTCGTGGCCGAGCACACCCGCCAGCTGGTCCATCTTGTCGGCCTGCTCGATGAGGCCGCGATTCACGTAGATGTATCCGCCCGGCACGGCAAAGGCGTTCACCTCCTTGGTGTCCACCACGTAGAAGTGCCACTGGAGATTGCGGGGGTCGTTCACTTTGGCGATCGAGTCTCCCAGCACGTTGATGTACCGGTTGATTTCCGCATCCTGGAGGATCGGGAGCTGCGCGTTGATCTGCTGGGAATACTCCTGTCCCATCTGGACTTCCTGCTGCGTGGAAATCGTCGCGCAGGCCGTGGCACCCGTGATCAACATCGCGCTCGCAACCAGTCGTCTCATGGCATGATCTCCGGAAAGAGATGGGCCGTCGGGCGACGCGCCCGCAGCGGAAAGCTCACGTGAAACTGCTTTCTCTGGCGCGGGACCTCCAGCGCCGTCGCGCACGCGAGCGCCACGGACTGTTCGTGGCCGAAGGTGTGCGCGCGGTGGAAGAGCTGCTCCGCTCCTCGCTGCCGCTTCGCGGCGCCCTGGCGGCGCCCGATCTGGCGCAGACGCCGCGCGGCCTGGCGCTCCGCGCCGCACTGGACCAGAGAGCAATTCCCGTGCTGGACGTGACGGCAGCCGATTTTTCCAGTGCGGCCTCCACCATGGAACCCCAGGGAATTCTGGCCGTTGCGGGCATGCCGCGCCGCACGCCGCAGGATCTGGCGTTGTCCGCCTCCCCCCGGCTCCTCGTGCTCGACGCAGTCCAGGATCCGGGGAATGCCGGAACCCTCGTGCGTACCGCGGCGGCGCTGGGTGCTGCCGCGACCTTCGCGCTCCCCGGTACGGTGGATCTCTGGAACAGCAAGGTGGTGCGCAGCGCCATGGGCGCGCTGTTTCATCACCCGGTCTTCCAGTGCACCTGGGAGGCGCTGGACGCGTTCCTGCACGCGCACGACATTCCGGTGTGGGCCGCGGATGGCGCCGGTGAACCGTGCGACGCCGTCACCTCGCCACGCGCCATGGCTCTCATAGTCAGCAATGAAGGTGCGGGCCTGTCTCCCGATGCCGCCTGTCGCGCGACGCGGCGCATTGCCGTTCCTCTCGCGCGGGACATCGAGTCGCTCAATGTGGCCGTTGCCGCCGGAATCCTCCTCCATCACTTTCAGCACTGACCGTGTCGCCCGATCCTGCCGGCATCGCCGCACCCCGTCTGATCGCCTTTCTCCTGGGCGCCGCGCTTGGCTCCTTTCTCAACGTGTGTGTGGCGCGTTGGCCGAAGGAGCTGTCCGTCATCTCGCCACGCTCGCGCTGCCCAGGCTGCGGGCACGAGATATCATGGTACGAGAATGTGCCGCTCGTGAGCTGGCTCGCGCTCCGCGCGCGCTGCCGCGGCTGCGGAGAACGCATCTCGGCGGTGTATCCCCTGGTGGAGCTCGTCGTCGCGCTGGGGTGGCTCGCCGCCGTCGTCCAGTACGGACCCACGCTCACGGCGCTTCGCGTGGCGATGTTCGGCACCGTGCTGCTGGGCGTCATGCTCACGGACGCCGCGCACTACGTGATTCCTGATGGCTTCACCCTGTTCGGCCTGCTGTGGGCGCTGCTGCTCGCGGGCATCGCCAGGGCCATGGGTGAAACTTCTCTCTTCGCCGGACTGTATGATTCGGCAGTCGGTGCGTGCGTTGGCGCCGGGCTGATTGCCATCACGGGCTGGCTGGGCGAAATGATGTTCAGGAAGGAAGCCATGGGATTTGGTGATGTGACGCTCATGGCCATGGTCGGCGCCCATCTGGGCATCGGGCGGACCTTTCTGACCATCTTTCTTGGAGCCGCACTGGGTGCCGTGGCGTTCATCTGTGTGATTGGCCCTGTCGGGTGGCTGCGGAGCCGGCGGGCGGGAACCGAGTTCGAGATGCCGCTCGTTCCCTTCGGCGTCTTTCTCGCTCCGGCGGCCATGCTCGCTCTGCTCTGGGGCGCCGCGCTGGTTGACTGGTACCGCGGCTACATGGGACTGTGATGCTTGGTGACATGCTGCACTCCAACGACTCCGCGCTCGAGCAGTGCACGCGCGATCTCACCGCGCAGGCGCGCACGGGCAAGCTGGAGCCCGTGCGCTGCCGCGATGATGAAATCGCGCGCGTGATGGATATCCTGCTGCGGCAGAGCAAGAACAATCCGGCGCTCGTGGGTGCCGCTGGCGTGGGCAAGACCGCCATCGCCGAGGGGCTGGCGCAGCGCGTGGCCAGTGGTACGGTGCCGCTGGCGCTCCGCCGTGCGCGGATTCTGGCGCTGGACCACGTGTCGCTGCTGGCGGGCACGATGTTCCGGGGCCAGTACGAGGAGCGCATCAAGGGCGTTGTCGCCGCCGCATGCGCGGACCCGGATACCATCCTGTTCATCGATGAGCTGCACAACCTCATGGGGCAGGGCACCGCGATGGGCGTGGCGATGGATGCCGCGAACATGCTCAAGCCCGCGCTGGTGCGCGGCGAGTTCCGCGTGATTGGCGCCACGACGCAGGACGAGTACGATCGCTGGATCTGCGGCGATCCGGCGCTGGAGCGGCGCTTCCAGAAGGTGACGGTGCGGGAGCTGAGCGCCGAGCACACGCTGGAGATCCTGGAGGCCCGGCGCGGCCGGCTGGAGCGCCATCACAACGTGGCCATCGCCGACGAAGCGCTGCGCGCCAGCGTGGTGCTCACCGATCGCTTCATCACGGATCGTGCTCGCCCCGATCGCGCGATCGACGCGCTGGATGAGGCGTGCGCACATGCGCAGGCTGTGGCCGTGTACCCACCGGATCTCGAAGCGATGATTCTCGAGCGGCGGGAGCTCGTGCGCGCCGCGGAGCAGGAACTCTCTGCGGAGCAGGTGCGCGAGCAGGTAGCCCGAGATGCCGCCGCGGTCGAGGAGGTGGAAGACGACATGATCGAGCGCATGGCGCGCGACGGGATCGCCGCGCTGGAGCGGTTCGGCGCGGAAATCGAAGCGGCATTCGCACGGCAACCGGTGGGTGGTCCCGCGCCCCAGGCGGCACCGGCTGCCGACGCGCCCGCTCCACAGACGGAGGTCGATCCGCACCGCGGCGGAGCGCCGCACGGGAGCGCGCGCACGCGACTCGCCGTGATGGAAGCGGAGCTCAATCGTCGCCTGATGGATGCGGGCTTCGTCGTGCGCGCCCATGATGTGGCGCGCGTGGTGTCCGTGGCTACGGGACAGACTATTCAATGGAGCGAATGAACGTGCGGGTTGGCCTCTGGTGCGGGACCGTGGTGGTGGCGGCGTTGACGGCATGTGGACGAGGCGACACGGCGGCGCTCAAGGGGCCGTACGCAAAAGACGTGGCACAGGCCATTCCCATGATCGAGAAGGCCACGGGACTCAAGTTCAAACGACAGCCCGTGGTCGCGACGCGCACGCGCCAGCAGGTCCATGATTTTCTCGAGCAGCGTTTCAAGGAGGACGTCAGCGACTCCGATATCACCGGAGAGGAAATTCTCTACCGCCGTCTTGGTCTGATTCCCGATACGCTCGATCTGCGCGCGTTCGAGCTGCGGCTGCTCACGGAGCAGGTGGTCGGATTCTACGATCCGAAAACGAAGGTGCTGTACGTGGTGGACGGGGCGCCGCGTGACGAGGTGGGGTTCGTCGTGTCGCACGAGCTGGTACACGCGCTCCAGGACCAGTACATGAACCTCGATTCCGTCCAGAGCGTCCGCGGGAACAACGATCGCACGCTCGCGGCGCAGGCCGTGATCGAGGGGCAGGCCGTACTGGTGCCGATCCAGACGGCGTTCGGCCCCGGCGCCGACCTCCCGGCCGGGTGGGACCGCGTGCGCGACATGGTCCGGCAGAACAAGGACAGGATGCCGGTGTTCGCGTCGGCGCCCATGGTGCTGCAGGAGACGCTGATCTTTCCGTATTTGAGCGGGCTGGAGTTCATGCACAATTTCGAGGCGCAGCGCCCCGGGCAGGAGCCTTACGCGCACATGCCCACGTCCACCACGCAGATCCTGCATGACTCCGCGTACTTCGGCTCGCACCCCGAACAGCCGCTTGGCATTACCTTCGCCCCGCCGGCACGCGGCTCGGTGCTCTACACGGACAATCTGGGCGAGTTCGAAACCCGACTCTTTCTCTTCCAGCATCTGCAGGACCAGACCGAGGCCGTTCGCGGCGCGGCGGGCTGGCAGGGGGACCGCTATGAGGTGATCCGCACCCCACGCGGTGATGGCATTGCCTGGCTCTCACTGTGGGACGGCGCGGTGGAGTCGGCGCAGTTCGGCAGCGACGTGGAGCAGGTGATCGCCAGGCGCTTCAATTCCCCCACGGCGCAGGAGAGCGTACTGGGGAAGAGCTATAGCGTGAACGGCCGGACGATCACGGTCTGGGGCGGTGAGGTCGGCGGCCACGCCGCGGTGCTCTATACCGATCTGCCCGCCGGCGAGAGCGCCAGCATCGTCAAGGTGTCAGCGGCCACCGTCGCGCCCGAAGCGCGGTAGCGCTCAGGGATTCAGCGAGCTGGGTACACCGGCATCGGACACCCAGGGCCCCGGCTCTTCCAGATGGTGCTGGTCTGCCAGTTTGGTGGGTTGCGGCAGCAGCGCCAGGCGGAGCACCTCGTCCATGGTCTCCACGAACAGGAAGACCATGTTCTCGCGCACCGCGTCCGGAACGTCCCGCAGATCCTTCTCGTTACTGCGCGGAATGATCAACTGGCGCAGCCCCGCGCGATACGCCGCCAGCACCTTCTCCTTGAGGCCGCCGATTTCGAGCACCCGGCCGCGCAGCGTCACTTCGCCGGTCAAGGCGAGATCGCGACGCACCGGGCGCTCGCTCAGCGTGCTCGCGATCGCCAGCGTGACCGTGATGCCTGCACTCGGACCATCCTTGGGTACGGCGCCCGCCGGCAGGTGAATGTGCAGGTCGAAGTCACGGAACATCTGATCGTCAATGTCCAGTTGCCGGGCCCGCGAGCGGACGTACGAATACGCGGCATCCACGGATTCGCGCATCACTTCGCCCAGTTGTCCGGTCACGATGAGTCGTCCCGTTCCCGGCATCTTGAGCGCCTCGATGGTCATCAGGTCGCCGCCGGTCGCGGTCCAGGCCAGCCCTGTCACCGTACCGACCTCGGGCTCCTGCTCGGCTTCCTCACGCGCGAAGCGCGGTACACCGAGGATTTCTTCCACGCGCGCGGGATCCACGATCCAGGCGCCCTCCTCGCCTTCAGCCTTGCGCAGCGCCCGTCGCCGCATGATCGCCGCCACGTTGCGCGACAGTCCGCGCAATCCCGCTTCCCGCGAATAGCCGCTGGAGATGAAGCTCAGTACCTCGTCCGTGAACTGGAGATCCTTGTCGGTGAGGCCATGCTCCTCGAACAGCTTGGGCAGCAGGTAGCGCCAGGCGATCTCGACCTTCTCCTCGATGGTGTAGCCCGCGATGCGGATGATCTCCATGCGATCGCGCAACGGCGCGGGAATGTCGAACAGATTATTCGCGGTACAGATGAAGAGCACCGACGAGAGGTCGAAGGGCAGATTGATGTAGTGGTCCACGAACGAATGGTTCTGTGATGGATCGAGCACCTCGAGCATCGCCGCGGTCGGATCGCCCGAGGCGCCCCCATGGGTCATCTTGTCGATCTCATCGATCATCAGCACCGGGTCGCGCACGCCCACGCGCCTGAGCGCCTGGATGAGCAGCCCCGGCATGGCGCCGACGTAGGTGCGCCGATGCCCGCGGATTTCGGCTTCGTCACGCACGCCACCCACGGAGATGCGGTAGAACGCCCGCCCGATCGAATCGGCGATCGCTTCACCGAGCGACGTCTTGCCCGTGCCGGGCGGTCCCACGAAACAGAGAATCGGGCCCAGCGGGTCGCCGCCGCGCAGCTTGCGCACGGCGAGATACTCGCGAATGCGCTCCTTGGCTTCATCCAGCCCGTAATGCCGCGAATCCAGTGCTTCGCGCACCTTGGGCAGCGTGATCGTGTCCTCGCCCGAGCGAATGTGCCATGGCATGGCGAGCAGCCAGTCGAGATAGGTCCGGATGACCTGATATTCGCTGGACGCCGGCGAGAGCATGCGCAGGCGATCGGTTTCGCGCCGCGCTTCCTGCGATGCGCGATCCGGCAGCCGGGCCTCTTCGATCTTCTGGAGCAGATCCGCGTTGTCCTTCTCACCGGGATCGGTCTCGCCCAGCTCCGCCTGGATCGCCCGCAACTGCTGGCGCAGATAGAATTCGCGCTGGTGCTCCTCGATCTTCACCTCCGTCTGCTTCTTGACATCCTCCATGACGCGGGCGCGCGCCACTTCGCGATCGAGCCGCTGCAGCACGAAGCGGATGCGTTCGCCAATGTCGAGCCGCTGGAGCACTTCGTCCTTGTCGGAGATGCGGAAGTTCATGTTGGTGGCGGCGAGATCCGCAAAGCGTCCCGGATCCGCCATGTTCATCTTGAGAATGGCCGGAACCTCGTCGGGGATGCGTTCCACCAGCTCTGCGAGCGTTTCGGCGGCTGCGGCGAGGCGCGCCATCAGCTCTTCGCCCTGGATGGGATCGAGCGGCGTTTCGCGCGCGGGCACGACGTGCGCCACCGGATACGGCTCGCGCGAGACGACCTCCTCGACGACGATGCGGCGGAGCCCCTGCAGCGTGATCTGGATCGTCTCCCCGGGCAGATTGATCCGCTCATGCACGCGCGCGGCTACGCCCACGCGCCCCACGAACTCGTCCGCGTTGATCGGTTCGTCGTGATCACCCGTGGCCACGACCAGTCCGACGATGAGCCCCGGTCCTTCGTTGTCGCGCACGATGGCCAGATTCTCCGGTGCCCCCATTTGCACCGCGATCGTGCCGAGCGGATAGACAATCGTCGAGCGCAGCGCCATGAGCGGCAGGGTCGGCGGCAGCTCGGAGCCGAGGATCTCTTCCTTGCGTTGGGCGCGGGGCATGATGGGGGCTGGTTGCTGGTAGCTGGTCGCTGGCTCAGACCGAGTAGCTGGTCCGCGCCTTCTGGCTGAAGTTCCCTGACAGCGGCCACGGCTGGACAGGATTTACAGGATGAACAGGATTGTTGCGGTGCCGTTTCCAGGAAATTGCCGTCATTCAGCGAATGGATTGGTGCCAGAGTCTCTGGCGCCCAACAATGCTCTGAATCCTGCAAATCCTGTAATCCTGTAAACGCTGTAAGTGCTGTCGACTCGACTACTGCTGGCTTAACTACGTTAGCTGGTAGCTGGGAAAGACTGGGGCGACTGGCGATCACCGACCACCCCATACCCGAAAGTTTAACCGTTGCTAAATTGAAAGGCTATGTTTGATGAGCTGAGCGAAAAACTGGACGGCGTGTTCGCGAAGCTGCGCGGGCGCGGCGTGCTCTCCGAGAGCGACATCAAGGAGGGGCTCCGCGAAGTGCGCCGCGTGCTGCTCGAAGCGGACGTCAACTTCAAGCTGACGCGCGAATTTCTCGAACGCGTCGAGAAAAAGGCCGGCGGTGTCTCCGCACTCCGCACAGTCTCCCCGGGACAGCAGCTCGTCAAGATCGTGCACGACGAGCTGGCCGCGCTGCTGGGCGAGCGGCGCGAGGGACTCCGCATCAGCACCGTGCCGCCGACCATCGTCCTCATGACGGGACTGCAGGGCTCCGGCAAGACGACCACGGCCGCCAAGCTGGCGAAACGGCTCAAGGGAGAGGGACGCCCGGTGCGCCTCGTCGCGGCGGACGTGTATCGGCCGGCCGCCATCGATCAACTGGAAACACTCGGCAGACAGATCGACGTGCCGGTGTATCTCGATCGCGACAGCACCGACGTCGTCCGCATCGCGCGAAGGGGAATTGACGAAGCCCGGCGCGCGCGCGACCGCATCGTGATCGTGGATACCGCCGGGCGGCTGCAGATTGACGAGGAGATGATGAATGAGTTGCGCCACCTGAAGGAGGCGGTGCACCCGGATGAGATTCTTTTCGTTGCCGATGGGATGACCGGACAGGACGCCGTGCGCGTCGCCCAGGGATTTCACGACGCCCTCGGCATCACCGGCGTCGTGCTCACCAAGATGGATGGCGATGCGCGCGGCGGCGCCGC
>Ga0070699_100005341_pt1 | contig 11266 bp, 10 predicted proteins | sample KBSK1503metaG_FD_65473 | JGI IMG/M metagenome (GOLD analysis project Ga0070699, IMG submission 65473) | Corn, switchgrass and miscanthus rhizosphere microbial communities from Kellogg Biological Station, Michigan, USA - KBS K1-50-3 metaG | ecosystem: Host-associated > Plants > Roots >...
AGTGTGAACATCGGTTTTGCCCTGCTGTTCATACTGGTCGCGTGGGGCTACGGCATGCTGCTGTCGCTGTGGGCCGTGGTACTCGAGGAGGCGAGCTTCCGTCGCTACCGGCGGTTCGGGGACTTGTTCCGTCTCCTGGCGTTCGCGACGCTCGAGAACTTCGGGTATCGCCAGCGAACCGTCTGGTGGCGGTTGAAGGCGTTCTTTACTGTCTGGAGATACCAGCACGTTTGGGGGGAAATGACACGGACAGGATTTGAGGCTTCAGCACAACAGAAAACAGCACCTGCAACGGCTAGACGCGTAGACGCACAGGGGTGAACAGGTGGAAGAGTGCAGTTCCCGTCCCCTCCGTACTGTTCACCACAGTGCGTCTAGCTCTTGCCTTTCCTCATCTCCACGGCCGCCCGTTCCGCTGCACGTAGGACGCGAAGCGCATTCAGCCCCGCAACCTTCCTGACGTCCTCTTCACTCCATCCCCGCTTCAACAGCTCCGCGATCAAGTCCGGGAATTTCGACACATTCTCGAGTCCGACCGGCACCTCGGTGATGCCGTCGAAGTCCGAGCCCAGACCGACGTGATCGATGCCGGCCACGTCGCGAATGTGCTCGATATGGTCCGCCGCCTGCTGCAGCGTGGCCTTCGGCCCGCGCGCGGTCCACACATTGACCGAGTCCGCGATTGTGGCCGTATCCACGCCCGCGGCCCGCAGGGCGCGGGACCGCGCCGCCATGCTGTCCTCGTTCACCCGCACCGCTTCCGACACGAACCCCGGATTGAAGTTTACCATCACCACACCACCGTTCGCCTTCACCATCTTGAGGATGGAGTCCGGCACGTTGCGCACGTGATTGCACAGGGCGCGCGCCGAGGAGTGGGAGAAGAAGACCGGGGCGCGCGATACGCGGATGGCATCCACCATCGTGGCGTCGGAGACGTGGGACAGATCGACCAGCATGCCGATCCGGTTCATCTCCCGCACCACGTCTTCCCCGAACGGCGTCAACCCATTGTGCTTGGCGCTATCGGTCGCGGCGTCGGCCCAGTCGATCGTCTCCCAGTGCGTGAGGGTCATGTACCGCACGCCGAGCTGGTAGAACATCCGCAGCGCGCCAAGCGAGTTCTCGATCGCGTGGCCACCCTCGATCCCGATGAGACATGAAATCTTGCCCGCACGGAAATTCCGCTCGATATCGGCGGCGGTCAGCGCCATCGCGAGCGCCTGGGGATACTTGCGGCATAGACGGTGCACGAGATCGATCTGCTCGAGCGCGTACACCGCCGGGTGCTCCCCGCCGTGAATCGTCGTGACCGGCACGTACGCGGCCCAGAACTGGGCGCCCACGGCCCCGGCGCGGAGCTTGGGAATGTCGGACATGAGCTTCGGCTGGTCGACCGCGAAATCCACGGAGTCGAGCCCGCCCCGACCCCGGATCGCGTCCGGGATGTCGTTGTGGCCATCGATGAGAGGGACGGTGCGGAGGATGCGCAGGGCCTGCGCCCGGTAATCTTGAGCCGAAAGGCGACGGAAGGACGGAAGGACGGAAAGTGTTGCGAGAACCAAGGCCAGCTTCCTCATCCACCTTCTGTCATTCCGTCTTTCCGTCGCCCTTCGCATGTGCACTCCGAGTCTCGAGTTCGGGCCCCAAAGCTGGCGCCCCTTCGTCCGCTAATCAAGATTACGTTTCGGAACCATGCCCGACGCCAAAGCGAAGATCGCCCTCGACGTGAACGGCGAGCCGATCGAGGTCGCCTTTGCTCCACACAAGACTTTGCTCGAGGTCCTGCGTGAGGACCTCGGGCTGACGGGCACCAAGCACGGCTGCGAGCTGGGGGAGTGCGGCACCTGCACCGTCCTGGTCGACGGCACGCCCGTGCTCTCCTGCCTCGTCCTGGGTCTCGCGTGCGCAGGGCGGCGCGTGAAGACCGTCGAGGGGATGGCCGACGGCGGCGTGCTGCATCCACTGCAGGAGGCGTTCGCGGAGCTGGGCGCCGCGCAGTGTGGGTATTGCACGCCGGCGTTTCTCCTGACGGCCGACGCCCTCCTGGCCGAAAACCCGCGCCCCGCGCGCGAGCAGATCAAGGATGCCCTCGCCGGCAACCTCTGCCGCTGTACGGGCTACATCAAGATCTACGAAGCGGTGGAGTTGGCGGCGGCACGCATGCGGGGCGAGAAGGCCGAGCCGGCGCGGGAGACGTTGTATGGGCAGCCGTAAGAAAAAGGAATTCCGGGTGGTCGGAACGGCACTCCGCAAGGTCGACGCGACCTCGAAAGTCACCGGCGCTACACGCTTCGCCGATGACCTGTCACTACCCCGCATGCTGTACGCGAAGCTGTTGCGGAGCCCCCATCCCCACGCCCGCATCACCGCGATCGACGCGACCAAGGCCCGAGCGCTGGCAGGGGTCAAGGCCGTGCTCACCGGCAAGGACCTCCCGATTCCGTTCGGAATACTCCCGGTCAGCCAGGACGAGCATGCGCTCGCGCTCGACAAGGTGCGCTTCGTAGGCGACCCCGTCGCCGCCGTGGCGGCGACCACCGAGGAGATCGCCACCGAGGCGCTCGACCTGATCGACGTGAAATACGAGCCGCTCCGTGCGTTTCCCGATGCGATCGACGCCGTGGAGCATCCCGACCCCGCGATCCATGACTACGCCGATGCCGGCAACATCCACAAGCTGATCGATCTCGAGTTCGGCGACGTCGAGGCGGGATTCCGGGAAGCCGACCTGGTGCGCGAGGATCTCTTCTTCTTCGAGGGGAACACCCACCTGCCGATGGAGCAGCACGCGGCCGCCGCGGATTGGTCACCCGGCGGCAGGCTGACTGTGTGGAGCTCGACCCAAACGCCACACTATGTGCATCGGGCGCTCGCTAAAGTGCTCGAGCTCCCGGCGGCCCGCATCCGCGTGATCGCCTGCCCCAACGGCGGCGGCTTCGGCGGCAAGAGCGACCCGTTCAGCCACGAGATCGTGGTCGCCAAGCTCGCCATGCTCACCGGCCGGCCGATCAAGATCACGCTCACGCGCGAAGAAGTGTTCTACTGCCACCGAGGGCGCCATCCGACGCTGATGTGGGTGAAGACGGGCGTGAAGAAGGACGGCGCCATTACGGGAATGCACTTCAAGTCGCTGCTCGATGGCGGCGGCTACGGATCCTACGGCGTCGCGAGCACGTACTATACCGGCGCTTTGCAGACCGTCACGTATCCGATCCCCAGGTACAAGTTCCAAGGCGCGAGAGCGTTCACGAACAAGCCTCCGTGCGGGCCGAAGCGCGGACATGGAACGCCGCAACCCCGCTTCGCGCTCGAAGTCCACGTCGACAAGATCGCCGAACAGCTGGGGATGGACCCCGCGGAGCTCCGGCTGCGCCATCTCCTGCCGCCCAATTCGCTCACCGCCAACTGGCTGCGCGTCGGCACGATGGGTCTGGGCCGCTGCATCGAGAAGGTGGTGGACGGTTCGGAGTGGAAACGTCGGTTCAAGCAGCTTCCCTACGGGCAGGGGATCGGGCTGGCCTGCTCCTCGTACATCACCGGTGCCGGCCTGCCGATCTATTGGAACGCCATGCCGCACTCGGGCGTGCAGCTCAAGTGCGACCGCGGCGGCGGCGTGACCGTTTTCTGCGGCTCCACTGAGATCGGGCAGGGCTCGGATTCGATTCTGGCGATGATCGTGGCCGAAGTATTGGGCCTCGACCCGATGGACATCGCCATCGTCACCGGCGACACCGACCTCACACCTGTGGATCTGGGGAGCTATTCCAGCCGGGTCACGCTCATGACCGGCAACGCGGCGATCCAGGCGGCCGAGCGCGCGCGGGATCTCATCGCCCCGCACGCCGCCCGCAAGCTCGAGGTGCCCGCGGAGCGCATCGCGTTCGCGGATGGCCGCGTATTCGACGTCGAGCAACCCGAGCACGGGCTCGCTTTTGCGGAGGCGGTGCAGCTCGCGGAAGCCGCGGAGGGCACGGTGGGCACGGTGGGCTCGTACACGCCGCCCCGGTCGGCGGGACGCTACCGTGGCGCCGGCGTGGGCCCGTCGCCGGCGTACTCCTACAGCGCCTGCGTCGCCCTCGTCGATGTGGATCCGGCCACCGGCATCGTGCGCGTCCCGAAGATCTGGATCGCCCACGACGTCGGGCGCGTGATCAATGCCGCGAGCGTGATGGGCCAGATCGAAGGATCGGTCTACATGGGGCTCGGCGAGGCGCTCATGGAAGAGATGGCCTATCGGGGCAACCGCAACGTCGTCCACAAGATTCCCAGCCTGCTCGAGTACAAGAGTCCCACGACGCTCGAGATGTGCGACGTGGTGACGTACGTCGTCGAGGACCCCGATCCGAACGGACCGTTCGGCGCGAAGGAGTGTGGTCAGGGACCCTTGTTGCCCGTGCCGCCCGCGGTCGCGAACGCAGTGTACGATGCCGTCGGCGTGCGCATCGATGAGGTGCCGATCACGCCCGAGAAGGTGTTCAAGGCGCTGCGTCGTAAGGACAAGGGTGAGGAGCCCCGGTTCGGACCCACCAAGTTCCCCGAGATCCCTTGGCCCGAACCCACGCGCGTGCCGCCGCCCTGGGAGGGAGGAGATGGGACCGCAGTCGGACAGTCGGTCGGTGGGACGGTCGGACGGCATGCTTAGGCTTCCGTCATTCCGCTACCTGCGACCCACCACGCTGAATGAAGCCCTGCGCATGAAGTCCGACGCGGGGCCTGAGGGCACGTATGTCGCGGGCGGAACGGACTTGTACCCGAATATGAAGCGGCGCCAGCAGGAGCCGAAGACGGTGATTTCGCTGATGGGAGTTGCGGAGCTGGAAAGTTGGAAGGATGGAAAGTCGGAAGGCGGCATTGTGTTGGGATCGTGCATGACGCTGACTACTCTTTCCAACATTCCAACCGTCCAACATTCCTATTCAGCCGTCGCGACCGCCGCCGCTCTCGTCTCGACTCCGCTCCTCCGCAACATGGGGACCCTCGGCGGCAACCTCTGCCTGGATACGCGCTGCAACTACTACGATCAGACGTACGAGTGGCGAAAGGCGATCGACTTTTGCATGAAGAAGGACGGCCACATCTGCTGGGTGGCACCTTCGTCGCCGCGCTGTTGGGCGGTCACGTCGTCGGATCTCGCCCCGGTCATGGTCGCGTTGGGCGCGGAGTACCTCCTAGCGGGCCCGGCGGGCGAGCGCGTCGTACCCGCGGCGCGATTCTACAACAACGACGGCATCAACTATCTCACGAAGCAGCCCGACGAAGTGGTTGTCGAAGTGCGGCTCCCCCCCCCCGCGGCCCCGGGTGCCTGGGACGCCGTGTACCACAAGCTGCGCCGTCGGGGCTCGTTCGACTTTCCGGTGCTTGGCGTTGCCGCGTGGGTGCGGTGGGAGGGGGAGGGGGAGGGGGACGGGAACAGAGTGGCAGACGCCCGAGTGGTGCTCGGCGGTGTGGCCAGCTGGCCGCAGGAGATTCCCGAGGCCGCGACCGCGCTGCGCGGATCGACCCTCGCACCGGAAGCGATCGCGGCGGCGGCGGACGCGGCGTACCGCCCGGCGAAGCCCATGGACAACACGGACTTCGATCTTTCGTGGCGGAAGCAGATGACGCGCGTGTACGTGACTCGCGCGCTCGCGGAACTCGCGCACCGCCGGAGCACTACTACGTAAATCCCAACCGCGGAGTCCTCATGGAAGAGCTGACGCCTCTCGAGCCGACCCTGGTTCCACCCTACGACCTGATCGCCGAGCGGCTGTTCCGGGCCCGGACGGTGATCCTGAGCGGCGAGGTCACCCAACGAGTCGCGGCGAACGTGACGGCGCAGCTCCTCGCGCTGGCCGGCGAATCGAGCGACGACATCACCGTGTTCATCAACTCCCAGGGCGGGCACGTCGAGGCGGGCGATACGATCCACGATTTGCTGCGGTTCTTGAGTCCCCGGGTCCGGATGGTCGGGACCGGATGGGTGGCGAGTATCGCCGCCCTGATTTACGTGGCGGTCCCCCGTGAGGACCGCTTCTGTCTCCCGAACACCCGTTTCCTACTCCACCAGCCCGCGGGCGGCGCGGGCGGCTCCGCGAGCGATATCGAGATCGAGGCCCGCGAGATCCTCAAGATGCGGGACCGGCTCAATCGCGTGTTCGCCCAGCAAACCGGACAGCCCCTCGAGCGGATCGAGGAGGACACCCGGCGCAACTTCTGGCTGACCGCCGAAGAGGCGCGCCGCTACGGGCTGGTGGGCAGGATTATCCAGCACCAGGCTGAGCTGACCGCGTCGTCATAAAGCCGCCGTACCGGCGGAGCGCCCGGCGTCGACGAGCGCTTCCACTTCGGCCATAGCCCGGTCAAGGATCTTGACGAGGCCCTCTCGCGTCGCTTCCTCGCGGGACCGCCACCCGGTACGGTAGACCGCCTTCACCAGTCGCCCCAGTGAGCGATTGACGTCCGCCATTTTCCCGCCGAGCGTGCTGTCGACGGCCTCACGCACCCGCTCGAAGATGTCGTCGACCACGTCGCGGTGCTCCTCGAGAAACCGCCGACCCGCATCCGTGATCTCGTACACCTTCTTGCCTTCGACCTCCTTGGCGACCACCAGGCCCTCGTCTTCCAACCATTGTAGCGTGGGGTAGACGGTTCCCGGCGACGGCGAGTAGCAGCCGTGCAGCCGCTCCTGCAGCTCCTTCATGACCTCGTAGCCGTGGCGGGGCTTGTCCTTGAGCAGCTTGAGGATCACGTACTTCATGTCGCCCGACTCGAACCAGCGACGCCGGCGTCCACGCGGACCGGCCCAGAAGAACCCCCGCGGGCCGAACCCGAACGCGAACCGGTCCCAACTGAATTCCCTCGCCATACTTAGCGCTCCGATTGCGATGTAACGTCAAGATATAGCGACACGATATATCGTGTCAACTAGTAACGACGCTCACAGCCCAATCGATTCTCTTCGCACAAGTTGTGAGGTCGCATGGAAAATTGTGCGGCAGGGCCACGGCGCTACATTTGGAGCCCGCGCCAGGCCCTTTTTTATCCCTCGCTCGCGCCCTGGAAGGAGACCAGATGACCGTGCAGGTGACCCCCCACCCCAAATGGGTGGCCGACCTGGATGCCGCGCTCGATCCGAGCCGCGAAGCGATCCTCGACACGCGCGTGATCGTGGACGCTTCGGAGAACCAGCTGGCAGACGGCCGGATTCAGAACTTCCTCGTGGCCTTCTACCCGATCATCCGGGACTTCCCCCAGTGGCTGCAGCTGTTGCTCGACCGGTCGCCCGAGGACGGCAAGCCGTTCTTCCGGGACAACATCCGGGTGGAGAAGCGGCACGACGCGATGTGGCGAGCGATGGGCGACGGCTTTAACGTCCCAAAGGAACGGTTCCAGGTGCCCGAGCCGATGATTCCCGACGTGAAGGAGTTCCACGCCTATCTGACCGACATGTGCCGGAACGCGAGCTTCGGAGCGGCGGTGTCAGCGACCAACTACGCTGTGGAAGGCGTGGCGCAGAAGATTTCCGAGAAGGCGCTTCGCGGGCTCGCTAAGAACGAGAAGATCGGACCGCGCGGCCGCTGGTGGCTGGAGGAGCACGCGAAGTACGACGATGAGCACCCCATCCACGCGCTCGAGATCATCAAGAACTGCGTCAAGCGCGGCGAGGGGCCGCAAGGCGTGACGGACTCGGCGCTGAAGAGCCTGGTGCTGATGAAGGGTGCGATGGTGGCTTCCTACGACTCATGAGTAAGGGCAGGCGCGTTTCACCGACGCGTGGGATGGGCCCCACGGCGCCTTCCTCCAAGTCGGCGCCGGCACGCCGCCCGTTCGACCAGCAGCGCATCGCAGGGGAGATCGTTGCGGCCCTCGCGGACGCCGTCGTCGTCACCGGCGTCGACCGGATGGTGTTGACGGCCAACCGCGCGGCGGCCGAGCTGTTCGGGCGGCCGCTCGAAGATCTCGCGGGAACTCCCATCGACGACCTCGTCGCCTTGAGCGAACGTCAGCACGTGGCGGAGCGCGAGCATCGAGCCGTCGGGGGCGAGGCGCAGCACTACGAGACGAAGGTCGTGCGGGTCGACGGGGAGGAGCGCGTGGTGGCGGTGGCCACGACGCCCCTCGTCCTCGAGGGCGAGCTGGTCGGGACGGTCGCTACCCTCCGCGACATCACGGAGCAGAAGCGGGCGCAGGATACGCTGGCGCGCTCGGAGGCCCGCTACCGGAACCTGTTCGAGTCCGCATCGGACGCGATCGCGACGTTCGACGCGAACGGCCGATTCACCACGTTCAACCACGCCGCCGAGATCATCTCGGGCTATCGCCGCGAGGAGCTCCTCGGCCAGTGGTTCGCCCCCATGCTCCCGGACGACGAGCTCCCCAAAGCATTGGGACATTTCCAAAAGGCGCTCGCCGGGGAGACCGGCCTGTTCGAGACGAACTTCTATCGCAAGGACGGCGAGGTCCGCACGATTCAGGTGACGTACTCGACGCCGCAACTGGACGAAGAGGTCCTCTGCGTCATCCGCGACGTAACCGACCAGAAGATGCTGCAGGAGCAGCTCATCCAGTCAGAGAAAATGTCGGCGATCGGGCAGCTCGTCTCCGGCGTGGCGCACGAGCTCAACAACCCGCTCGCGGGCATCTCCGCCTTCGCGCAGCTGCTCCTCTCGGAAAAGCGTTTCCCGCCGGACCAGCGGACCGCCGCCGAAATGATCTACGCCGAAGCCCGGCGGGCGTCCCGTATCGTCCAGAACCTCCTGACCTTCGCGCGCCAGCACAAACCGGAACGCACGCCGACGTCGGTCAACCAGGTGCTCGACGATACGCTCGAGCTGCGGGGCTACGAGCTCCGCGTCCGGGGCATCGACGTGCAACGGGATTACGACGAGCAGGTGCCGGAAACGATGGCGGACGCGCACCAACTGCAGCAGGTGTTCCTGAACCTCATCACGAACGCCGAGCAGGCGATGGAGCGCGCGGAGCGGGACCAGCAGCGTCTCACCGTGCGCACGCGTCGCGCGGCCGAGCTGATCCGGATCGAGGTGGAAGACACCGGACCCGGGATTCCGCCCAACCTGCTCGAGCGCATCTTCAATCCGTTTTTCACTACGAAGCCGACGGGCTCGGGCACGGGGCTCGGCCTCTCGATCTCGCTGGGTATCGTGCGCGAGCACGAAGGGCGCATCTGGGCGGAGAACGCGCCGCAGGGCGGCGCCCGGTTCGTGATCGAGCTCCCGATCGTCGCGCCCCGGGGTACGGGAGAGTTCCTGAGTACGCCAGCCGCGCAAGCGGTCACCGATCGCTTGCACGTGCTGGTCGTGGACGACGAGGCGTCAGTGCGGGTCGCGCTGCAGCGCTATCTGTCGAGTCGGGGTCACGAGGTGGAAACGACCGCCAGCGGGAAGGAAGCGCTGGCGCGGATGCGCGAGGACGCGTTCGACGCCGTGATCATCGATATGCGGATGCCGGACCTGTCCGGGGAGCAGTTGTTCGGCGAGCTCAAGGCCCGCGATCCGTCCTACGCCGAACGGGTGATCTTCACAACCGGGCAGCTGGTGGACGATGGGGTGCGGGGATTCCTCGCCTCCACGGGCCGGCCATGCGTGCCCAAGCCCTTCGAGTTCAGCGCCTTCGATCAAGTTCTGCCCGCTCGACGCCTGAACTGATATCCCCAAATGAGAACGGGGCCACCGATGGTGGCCCCCGTTGGTTTTACACGCGCTGTAGGCGTAGTCGCTGTCGCGCCAGCCGTCGCCACGCGCTCTGCTCGTCCCGCTCGTGCTCGTGCCGCTCCTCGCGCACTCGGAACCGGTCGTCACGCGACGGAACCCGCCAGGCGACGGTCATGCGCTTTTGCTTCCGCAGGATCTCGATCGAGACCGTCTCGCCCTTGTCGTACGACCGAAGAATGCGCATGGCGTGCTCCGGACTCGAGGGCTTCCGACCGCCGATGGAGATGATTACGTCGCCGCCCTTCAACGGGAGGCTCGAGTCGGCCGGCGCCTTCACGACGAGGATCCCCTCTTTGGTCCCGAAGTAGTCGCCCAGGTCTGGGTTGAGGCTCACCAACTTGAGATCGCCCCACGGAGAGACGAAGAAGTCGAAGTTCATGTCGGGCATGTCATGCATGTCGGGCATGCCGGGCATCACCATGATACTAGGGTCTCCCATCTCCATCCTGAACCGTCCGTCTCCGAGCTTCGCGGCCACGACGGTGGCCTTCTTGGAATCGGTGCCCCGCCGGTATTCGATCTGCACTGTGTCACCAGGATCGAGCTGATGCGCGAGCTCGACGAGCTTTTTCCCCGGCCCCGATTCCTCGTCGTCGTCGGACGGTACCCCGCCGAGCGACGTGCCGTTGAATTTCGTGATAATGTCCCCGACCTTGAGGCCGGCTTTATCCGCCGGGCCGCTCGGGGTCACCGCCTCGATTTTCGCGCCGATCTTGTCGGAATCGGTGTTTGCGTCGGTCCGCACGATCACACCGATCCGGCCGCGGTTCTCACCCATGGCGTAGGCGAAGCCGCGCGCGACCCGCGGGGCCCGCCTGACACGAGGGGCAGGAGCCGTCGTGTCCTGGGCGGTGAGTACGATCGGCGCCGCGGCCACGGCCGCCATCGCCAAGAAAATCACCTTCCGCTGCATCTCCGATATCCTCCGGGCTCTACAGCCCCACGTAGGAAGCGCGGGTGACCCGCACGGTCACGAGCTGCCGCATGAGATCCACCCGCCGCTGCCACAGTTTGACGAGCTCCGCGGGATCTGCGCCCACGTCTACCGGACCTACTCGGGTTAGCTCGCCGTCGATGACGGCAATACGATCTTCCAAGGCCGACGCCACAGCCGCCTCACGACCGGTGGTCACGCGCCCATCCGGCTCGTAGCGCTGGAGCTGCTGCTCGAGCGTGGCCGACTGCTGCTTGACGCGCGCCAGATCGGCGCCGACCGCAGGCGGGGTCCAGAATGGACGGAACACCAGCAGCCCGGCAACCATGGCCGCCGCAGCCACGCTCCACACGCCCCAGCGTTCCCGGCGGCGGCGGCGCTCCGCGAGCACGGCGTCGCGCACGGCGGGCCAGCGGTCCCTCGGCGACCGGTGCACCGGCAGTGCCTTGAGCTGCGCCACGCGCTGATACAGCGCCTCGAGCTCCGCGCGGCACGCCGAGCACGCCTCCGCGTGCTGTCGAGCCCACGCGGACGCTTCGCCAGCTTGCAGCGCGAGCAGATCGTCCATCGTACAGTGCATCATTGAGTCGCTCCCTCCTCTTCTAGCAGCAGGCGAAGC